>Ga0114972_10000139_pt1 | contig 49829 bp, 50 predicted proteins | sample M_140807_EF_Meta_FD_87354 | JGI IMG/M metagenome (GOLD analysis project Ga0114972, IMG submission 87354) | Freshwater microbial communities from Lake Montjoie, Canada to study carbon cycling - M_140807_EF_MetaG | ecosystem: Environmental > Aquatic > Freshwater > Lake | place: Lake Montjoie... | reverse complement strand
TTTAGCAAGCGCATCTTTCCTTTTTTCTTCAACTGCCTCTTGTTTCATTAAGTTATATCTAGATGCAGCCGCTTCAATTATTTTCCCGTCACCCGCTAATGACCGTATACCAGAACATGTTACCTTCAAAATCGACCGTGTTAAGTTAGTAAAAAATGTTTCGCTTAATGTTTCTTTATAGCGATTATTGGATATGTCCGTTTAAAAACGAACACATCCTAACATTTGACAATACTTTATTCCATATTGGAGGTTACAGCGACCTCTAACGGTCGTGGCTCGGATTGAACCGGAGCACAGCAGATAACCCAGTCCCACTAAGGCGTACCAGACTTGCGGGTAATGATATGGCCGCAGGACCTAAGGCTTAGTTTATAAATTATGTAAATGAGTTGCGAGTGTAGATGACTTGGCGGTTGGTACCACGGTTTCTTGGATTGTTGACCATAGGCTGAAAATCGAGTTACTGGTGCTGGTACGCAAGGCATCGGTCACGTCACCAACGAATTCTGTGCCGAGCTTCATCACGTTATCTAACATTGCATCAGCCTCCTTGCTAATTAATACAGGGTTTTCATCTGTGTTATGTTGCGTTCTTGTTGGGCTATTTGAACTCTTAGTCTGCTTAGGATCCACAGGTATTTCAGCCAACTTTACAGCAAGTCCTTCGGCATAGTCTGCTTCTAGCGACATATTTTTAATGGCAGCATTAAATTTTTGGTATTCTTGGTATTTTTGAGCCCAAAAAATAATTTCACTCAGGACCAATGTTACCGCGGCTGCTCCTAGTACGATTAAGCCAACGGGATAAAATGCCATTAAAATCGCACCGGCAACGACTGCAATACTGGGAATACTGGCTGTATAAATCGCATAATTTTTTATTTTAGCAATTTTGTTTTGCGTCGCGAATCGATCTCTATCTTTGACCTCTCGGGACTCTTTTTCAATGGCAGAAATACACTGGTCATAGATCATCGAAATGTCTGTGTACTTAGGATGCTGCCCCAGATTTTCTAGACGATTTTGCATTTGGGTTGTGAACTTATCAGTTTTGTTTTTACACTGATTGATCTCTTCAATTTGGTGGAGTAAATCCTGTAAAAAACGGGTCAATTCAGGGGTTTCCGACGCCTTGTTCATTGTGGAAATTTCTTTATAAGCATCAATCAATGTATTTACAAGGTTAGCACGACTTATTTTCGCCAATTGTTGTGCGGTTTCTACGCTCATTTCATGGGTATATTTATAAAACATCCGCAATACCTCCATAATCCCTGAAAGGTACATTGTACCATAGGCAAGATGGACCTGCAATAATTTTGATCAATTTGACAATAAAAACACTAGGATCCGAGCTAGAAATGGAAATTCATAGCTGCAAATACAGTTTCTATCGTGATAATGACGATAATAATGATTTCTAGGTGGTGAGAATGGCGATTTTCCATATAACTGTTGAACATATCAAAGATTTCATTCAGGGTATCCAAGCGATGATTGATGGCATTCACGCGGCGTTGAATATGGAGATAACGCTCTAGCATGATATAGTATTCTTCTAGAGTAGGATGCTGCCAGAAGTATTTAGGGTGATAGAGAAAATTAGAGAGCAAATTCATTTCACTTTTTGCACCTATCAGTTCGCCAATGATTTTGCGGATTTGCTTACGACGAACACCGATTTTTCCCGTGGTTGATAAACTGTGGAGTAGCGGGGTATATTTATCAATTAATGACTCTAGAATGGTTTCAAAATACTGCAATTTTACTGATTGAGAAAATCCATAAGAAATACTGATTTTGATGTCATCACTGTCCAATGCTCTGTCAATAGTTAAACAGTCGACTTCAAAATAACCATGAGGTTCGATGGCTGTTTTATCTTCTCCATGCAAATAAATGAATTCATCACGAACTTGAAATAGTACGGGTTTTTCTGCAAAAAGCTTGATCGTTTCTAAATACGGATTAATGGCATGGCGCTTGATGCCCCAGGATACAACAGTCCCATTTTTAAACACAAAAATTAAAACGCCTGGTTGATTCGTGGTGAGTTTGAGGACATCACGAAAACGAACCGCAATATGATTGACATCTCCTGTTTTATAATAATTGTCTAGGCGACTTAAATCTATTTTGCTGGCGATACAATAGCTGAGGCATTCCATAATAGTCTCGATTGTGGGACTGAACAAACCTGGTGGCAACCTATGGTAGGATGGGTTGTTCGCATCCTACCAATACTGCAATGTTGCGCTGAGATATCGTGTCAGTCCTAGTTGTGATCCGCGTGGTGCAGTTTATTCTGCGTCCAACATTTCTCGGCCAGAATACGCTTTGCGTTTATCAATTTTCCCACTTAACCAGTGGGGACATACATCTAGTACTTCTGCAATTCTATCGAGCTGATCTTCCGGAGGCAATATATGTCCAAAGATCATGGCGTTCGCCATATGTCGTGTTACAGAAAATACTTTAGCAATAGCTTTGATTTTTTCGTTTAAATCGTCTGGTAAATCCATCCCTGCTAATTCTCGATTAAAGCGTTGCGAAAACACTTTGATATGCATAGTCAATCTCCCTGATTGAAATGAGGAGTATACCTCCTTTTGTCCATAAAAACGCGGGTGTTCTAAGTTTCTTTTGTGGTGAGCGGCTCCTTGTTGGTTGATAGGGTTGTATAATAATTTAAACGTAATTCGCGTGCGGCCTTCACATCATCTAATCGTTTGACCGGTAAAGTATGTGGCGCGTCTTTTAAGCGCTGCGGATCTGTTTTGGCTTCTTGCAAAATGGTTTGCATGATGGCGACAAATTGATCCAACGTTTCTTTGCATTCAGTTTCGGTCGGCTCAATCAATAAGCATTCTGGGACCATAATCGGGAAATAAGTAGTTGGAGCATGGACATCGAAATCTAATAACCGTTTTGCTAAATCCATGGCTGAAATACCATAATCTTTTTTTTCTTGTTTTAAGGTGAGTAAGAATTCATGGCTAGCACGGCGTTTTGGGTAAGCGGGCTGAAACCCTATTTGGCCGAGACGGGCTAATAAATAGTTGGCGTTTAGAACAGCATGTTCGGAGATGCGTTCTAGCCCTTGATGGCCAAGTAGGCGAATATAAAAATAAGCTCGTAATAAGATTCCGACATTTCCCATAAAACAAGACAAACGCCCAATACTCTGCGGCAGATCTTTTTTGCTTGCAAAATGATAATGGTTATCTTGGCGCAACACGATAGGACCTGGTAAAAAAGGTGCCAAACGCGGACCGGCTGCTACTGGACCAGAACCAGGTCCACCGCCACCGTGTGGGGTTGCAAAGGTTTTGTGTAAATTCAGATGCATGACATCAAAGCCCATATCTCCGGGCTTAACTTTGTCGATAATGGCATTGAGATTGGCGCCGTCATAATATAACAAACCACCGGCTTGATGAATGATTTGTGCGACTTCTAGAATTTGGCACATGAATAATCCCAACGTAGAGGGATTGGTGAGCATGATACCGGCTGTTTTTGGTCCTACTTTGGCACGTAGTTCTACCAAATCGATTTCACCATCTTGTTTCGTCGCCAAATCAACTATTTTATAGCCACAAATGGTTGCGGAAGCAGGATTGGTTCCATGGGCTGCATCAGGAATGAGAATTTCATCGCGTTGCGTATCGCCGCGGGTTTGATGGTAGGCCTTGATCATGGCAACTCCAGCAAACTCTCCTTGTGACCCAGCCATCGGTGTTAAAGAGGCGTGCGTCATACCTGTGATGTCTTGCAGATATTCTTGTAACTCAAATAAAGCTTGAAGTACACCTTGGCTATGGTGATCGGGCGTTAGAGGATGTCGATTTAAAAATCCGGGTAGGGAGGCGGCATGTTGCACACCTCGCGGATTGTATTTCATCGTGCACGATCCCAATGGATAAAAATGGGTATCGATTGAAAAGTTTTTTTGTGACAAACGTGTGTAGTGACGGACGACTTGTAATTCAGAACAGGAAGGTAATCTGGGCGGAGTGTTGCGTTGGAATGCTTTAGGAATGGTATAAGAACTGTGAATGGGGCCAGGCCCCTGAGCTCGTGCCTGTCGCGAAGGCTGAGATTGTTCGAAAATTAGCATACTTGACCCTCGGAACTGCGGATTAAATCTTTGATTTCTTCTCTATGTTTCACAGGGGTAAATACTATAAACTCATATTTTGCGATGTCTGCTAAATAGTAGGGGTCGGATTTAAAAATAGTTTCCACAGAAGCTTTATCTTGGGTAAGCGCGATGATGATGCCTCCCGTTCTGGGTATGGTTGGACCCGATGCTAACAGCAATCCTTGTTTGTAATAATAATCTAAAAACTCGCGATGTGCTTGTAAGTATTTATCGACCTCAGTTAGAGGAGCAATATAAGAAAGGTGCACAATAATCATAGTGTTCCTTGAGATTTGATTGCTAAGTGCAGTGCGCTAACGTAGCGCTCAATATCTGCTGCCGTGCGTTTTTCTGTAGCACAAACCAAAATAGTATTGTGCAAGTTTGGATAGTGTTCGTCAACTGGGTAACCGGCGGCAATGCCTTGTTCATGCATCGCAGTTAAAATGTCGGCTGCTGGATATGGCAAGCGTAACAATGCTTCATGAAAATAAGGTGCAGAAAATACTAATTCTACCCCTGGAATTGTTTGCATCGCCTCCACCAAACTATGGGTATTATGATGGCAGTGTTGCGCCGTTTGCGCCAATCCTTCTGGTCCCAGTAAACTCATATACAATGTCGCAACTGCGACTAAAAAACCTTGATTGGTACAAATATTGGAAGTTGCTTTTCCGCGGCGAATATGTTGTTCGCGTGCTTGCAAGGTGAGGGTGTACCCGATTTTTCCGGCTCGATCGAGGGTTTGGCCAATTAAACGTCCTGGTAATTGTCTCACATGCTCCAAGCGGGTGCTGAAAAAGCCGAAATAAGGACCGCCAGAGGCCATGGGTACGCCCAAGGGTTGGCCTTCACCACACGCAATATCAACCCCGAATTTGCCCCATTGGCCGGGTGGTTTTAAAATTGCCAGGGAAGTAGGATTGACGCAAGCAATACTGATAATCTGGTGATGATGTGCCCAGTCACTTAGTTCATCGACTTGTTCTAAGCAGCCAAAAAAGTTAGGTTGAGGAATAATCAACGCAGAAATCTTTTGGTCTTGATAAGCCTCACACGCCGTCACTGCGGTAAGACCTAATTGACTGTCAAAAGGTAACGTGATCAATTCAATATGCTGATTACTTAATATCGTAGCCAAAGTGTCTCGGTAAAAGGGGTGTAATGTGCCTGCCACCAGTATTTTCGGCTGTTTATGGCGTTGAATGCGAACAGCCATGAGTGCTGCTTCAGCAAGTGCTGATGCACCATCGTACATCGAAGCATTCGCCACTGGTAAGCCAGTCAGTTCGGCGATCATTGTTTGGAATTCATAGAGCAATTGTAAGGTGCCTTGACTGGCTTCTGCTTGGTAAGGCGTGTAAGCAGTTAAAAACTCGCCACGCATGGCAATATCCCAAACTGCGGCAGGACAATGATGGTCATACGCGCCGGCTCCTATAAAACAGAGGTCGTTTTTATTGCGTTCCGCATAGTCTTGGGCCAGAGACAACAGGGTCATTTCATTGATCCCAGCTGGAATTTTGGGTAATCCTTGATGAATCAGTTCAGCGGGGATTTCATCAAATAATGCACTGATATTCGGTGCCCCAATACTCTCCAACATCTCATGTTTGTCTTGGTCCGTATGCGGAATGAAAGGCATAATTAATGTCCCTCAGCCGCGATATCTTCCAAATAGTCTGCTTCTTTAAATAATTCATTGATTTCGTCTCGAGCCTCTTCAGGCTGATTTGGTTGAATCCTGACTAACCATCCTTCGCCATAAGGATCTTTGTTTAACAATTCAGGTTCTTCGGTGACTCTTGCATTGACGGAAGTGATCACGCCACTGATAGGTGCGTAAATTTCAGCCGCGGCTTTGACTGATTCTAAAACGCCCATTTCCTCTCCTGCTTTGACTTCTGTGCCCACTGAAGGGAGCTCAACATATACCATATCACCTAGCAGACTTTGAGCGTGTTTGGTGATGCCAACGCTCATGGTGTCTTCTTCCGTGTTGAGCCATTCATGAGTGGATGTAAATCGTAAATGTTTCATGCTGTTTTTCCTTTTTGAATAAAACGGAGTTTGTTAGTTTGTGCTCGATAGAGTTTATCGCGAATTTCTACTGAGACGTCTCCTTGTGTTGCGTAAGGAACTCGTGCAAAAGCAATGGATTGATTGAGAGAGGGTGAAAAAGTACCACTGGTAATAATCCCATCAGGCAATCCCTCGATAACAACTTTTTGGCCAGCGCGCATGACGCCTTTGTCTTGCAACCGCAGTCCGATTAATTTTTGTTTTAAGCCTTGTTGTTTTTGAGACTGCAACGCACTGCGTCCGATAAAATCTCGGTCTTGGGGATCCCAAGTGACGGTCCAGTTTAATCCTGATTCTAAAGGACTGGTCGTTTCGTCCATGTCTTGGCCATAGAGTAACAAACCCGCTTCAATTCGTAATGTGTCTCGTGCAGCCAAACCACAGGGTTTGACACCGGCTTGGATCAGGTCTTTCCACAATTGAAGAATACGCTCTGGGGGGGCGATGATTTCTAACCCATCTTCTCCGGTATAACCCGTGCGAGCAAAAAACAAATTGTCTGGTTCTACACATTCAAAAGGAGCCATGGTGGAGACTTTGTCAGCTTGCATCGGCGTGAGCAGTTCTAGTGTTTTTTTAATTGCTTGAGGACCTTGGATTGCAATCATTGCTAAATCTGTACGCTCTTGTAAATCGGCAGCATAGCCTTGAATATGCTGGCGAATCCATGCCAAATCATTCACTTTGGTGGCAGAATTGAGTACCAACCGATAATTGTCTGGACCGCGTTGATAGACAATCAAATCGTCGATAATGCCACCATATCGATTACACATACAAGAATACAAAGCACGACCGATGTGAGGAAGTTGATCGATGTCATGGGTCAGAAGTAACCGTAAAAATTGTCGACCGCCGGCGCCTAATATATCAATGACCGTCATATGTGAGACATCAAAGAGCCCAGCATTTGAGCGGACCTCTTGGTGCTCTTGTAATTGTGATCCATAGTGCAGGGGCATAGACCAACCATGGAAGCCAACCATTTTTGCCCCTAGGTCCACATGTTGCTGGTAGAGTGCTGTTTTTAAGATCATAACCATCCTTTGGTAAAATCATCGTTTATTGATAGCTCTCGTGCTACGTCATCCTGAACGCAGTGAAGGATCTCCTGAGGTCTATCAGATCCTTCGCGCAAAAAATTGCACTCAGGAACACGTACCTGGTGGGTACTTTTTTTACACAACCACCTTTGTTTTTAAACCACGTTCACAGCGACAAGCTGGTTTGGTGACAGTGGTTGTGAAACTAGTTAAAACCAAACCGCGGACCCCTTCATTTCCTTTGGCTGAAATAAATGTGATCACAACTTCTAATGTTTGTTTTTGTTGGTACTCTGGTCCTTTATACAGGACTAGCAGGGGCATCTTTGCTTCCCATTCGTTGGTCGCAGATAAAAATTTGATGGTCGGGGGTAATAAGGCCACAGCGGAAACCACATAATGACTTTTTTCAACCGATTCTTGTAATTTGGCAGCTTGGATTGCTTTGGTAAAATTAATCCAACCCTGGGAAGTAAAATATTTCGCAATGGCTTTTTGTCGGTCCAAAAAATTATCTGCACTAAAGGTATAAGTTGTTACGATTGCCTCATTTACCCAGACGGATAAATCGGTTTCACTGGGGGTTGCATGGCCGATTGCGCATACGATCCAGAATAATAAACCCGATATATAGCGCCAAATAAATATGGAGGAATGTTTTTGTGAGGCATAGTTCATTCACGAGTCTCCCAGACAAGAACATCAAATTTGGTTTTTATGGTAACATGAGCAAGAATCCTATTCAATTTTCTTGAGTGGTATATGCGGCAAAATCGTGTTTACGACAAATTTGGTCATATGAGTCGATTTTTTAATCGATGGGATTTGCTATTATTAGTTATTGTTTTGGCCATTTTCTTTTTTTTGGGTTGGACCAGTGAACAAATGGGACGGCCGTATGCATTGGGAGAACCTCTGCATATTTCTTTGGATCCGCTCAATTTGCCGGGTTACGCATTGCGCACTGTGTTGCGCTTATTTATCGCACTGCTGTTTTCTGTGGTTTTTTCTTTTATTGTAGGGACTATTGCTGCGAAAAATCGCCATGCGGAACGTATTATTATTCCTGCGATTGATGTCATGCAGGCTGTTCCTGTGTTGAGTTTTTTAGCGATTACGGTGATTGGGTTTATCCGATTTTTTCCTGGGAGTCTATTAGGCCCAGAATTTGCCTCTATTTTTGCGGTATTTGTTTCACAAGTGTGGAATATTACGTTTAGTTTTTATCAGTCGCTCAAAACAGTCCCCTCGGATCTGCGAGAAGTCTCTTCGATGTTTCAATTATCGGCTTGGCAATTTTTTTGGAAAGTAGAGGTACCTTGTTCTGTATCGTCTTTGTTGTGGAATATGATGGTATCTATGTCAGCAAGTTGGTTTTTCGTCGTCTTGTCCGAAGCTATTGTAGTGGGGCATCAGAACATTCGGTTACCTGGTATTGGATCTTATATTGCGCTGGCAATTGAGCAACACAATGTCCATGCTTTATTTTACGCTATCATCATGATGTTGATAGTTATTTTCTTGTACGATCAAATTCTGTTTCGACCGCTGATCACTTGGTCTGAACGGTTTAAAATGGAAGAAGCACCGCAAGAAGAAGAGTATCAATCTTGGCTAGTGGATCTCATTCGGTTAAGCCCCATGATGCAACGTGCTGATAACGTGCTGCAAGAAATGAAAGATCGCTTTATTAATTTTCGCTGGTTGCGTTTGCGTGGTTTGGGGATGCGCCAAGAAATCCAACAGAAAAAAGCCAGGCGCATGGATTGGTTGTGGTCGGTTTTGCTATTTTTAGGGATAGGATTCACGACGTATCGTTTGCTCACGTATATTTTGGTGACGTTAAGTGGGTATGAAGTATTGCATGTGTTTTTATTAGGTGCTGCCACGGCAATGCGCGTCATTGTACTCATTATTTTAAGTTCGGTCGTGTGGATTCCAATTGGTGTTTGGATTGGACAGAGGCCGTATTGGACGCAAAAAATGCAGCCGATTATTCAATTCGTTGCGGCATTTCCAGCTAATTTATTTTATCCCATGGTCGTTATTGCCATTGTTCGTTGGCATTTGAATGTGGAAATTTGGTTAACGCCTTTGATGATTCTAGGAACGCAGTGGTATATTTTGTTTAATGTCATTGCCGGTGCATCGTTGATTCCACGCGATTTGTATTCAGTTGCTGATAATTTTGGGGTGACCGGTTGGCAATGGTGGCGGCGCTTAGCACTTCCCGGTATTTTTCCCTATTATATTACGGGTGCGATTACTGCCGCAGGTGGCGCATGGAATGCAAGTATTGTGGCTGAAGCCGTGACCTGGGGTTCTGTACGATTACAAGCAACAGGGTTGGGTGAATATATTCAGGCCAATGCGATTGTGGGAAATTTCCCCAAAATCGCATTGGGAACTGCGGTCATGTGTATTTATGTTTTGGTTTGCAATCATATTATTTGGCGGCCATTGTATCGCTTAGCGCAAGATCGCTATCATTTTATGTGAGGGGCTCATGTCGGAAATTATTCTCTCGGTTGAACAGTTACGTAAAACGTATCGTAAAACCGCATCTCAAGAGTTGTTGGTTTTAGATGACGTTAATATTACTTTGCGTAAAGGGGAGATTGTTGCGCTGTTAGGAAAATCCGGTTCTGGGAAATCCACTTTGTTACGCATCATTGCCGGGCTGATTGCGCCGAGTAGTGGACGCGTACTGTATCGTAATCAACCGGTTACTAAGCCTGTACCTGGGGGGATTGCGATGGTCTTTCAATCCTTTGCGTTATTACCTTGGCTCACTGTTTTAGAAAATGTGGAATTAGGTTTGGAAGCACAAGGCATCTCACGTAAAAAGCGTCGAGCGCGGGCGATTGAAGCCATCGATACTATTGGTTTGGACGGTTTTGAATCTGCGTTACCTAAGGAATTGTCTGGTGGTATGCGTCAACGTGTAGGCTTTGCGCGAGCATTGGTTATCAACCCGGATATATTATTGATGGATGAGCCATTTTCTGCGTTAGATGTGTTGACAGCTGAGAATTTAAAATCAGATTTATTGGCGTTATGGCAAGAGAAAAAAACCAATACTAATGGCATTTTATTAGTGACTCACAATATTGAAGAAGCAGCGATGTTGGCCGATCGCATTCTGATTTTGGGTTCGGATCCGGGTTATATCCGGGCCGATATTCCGGTGACTTTAACGCAACCCCGTAATCCTGAGTCCCCTGGGTTTCGGAAATTAGTTGATCGCATTTATACGGTTATGATTTCGGCCTCTGGAGACAAAACACGTTTTCCAGCACATCGCGAACGGCAGATTGGATTAGGATATCGGTTGCCGGATGTAGACCCTTCAGAATTATCCGGGTTGATAGAAACATTGAAGTCATTCAAAGCCAGCGTGGACTTACCAGAGTTGGCGGATGAACTGATGATGAACGTCGACGATTTATTCCCGATTTTGGAAACGTTGGAAATTTTAGGGTTTGCGAATATTTCAGAAGGGGATATTCAATTGAGCGATTTGGGCCAAGAGTTTTCTGGCGCAGATCTGCAAACGCGTAAGCTATTGTTTGCACAACGTTTGTTGGAGAAGGTCCCATTGGCGCGTTATATACGTCGTGTATTAGATGAAAAACCCAGTCATAGAATTTCAGAAGAACGGTTTTTAACTAAATTAGAAGATTATCTCAGTAATGAGGAAGCAGATCGGGTGCTCCGTACTATGATCGACTGGGGTCGCTATGCAGAAATATTTGCCTATGATTTTAAAACCGGGTTTTTGAGTTTAGAAAATCCTGGAACGGTTACTGATCCGTCAGATTAGCACAACGTCAACCTACTTATCAGAAGCTCATTATCCGTACTTATGTCTTAAATGATGTGGTGCCGATGGTATCTGATTTTTTATGCGCTGCTAACATATAGTCTTCTAGTAAATCCAGATGTGGACTGTCTTGAGGTATCATGGTGATGAGTATGTTTTTTTGCTGTGATAATTGTTTGATGTCATGAATATACTTTTGTTTTACTTCATCTAAAGGTGATATACATTGCAGCAAAAAGACACAATAATTTTCAAGCTTAATAATCAGTTGATTTAAAGAACCTTCGGTGTGATCCAATCGATCTAAATCGAATACTTTAGCCCAGATCGGGTTGGTGCAGAGTTGTGTTGCTAACTGTTGTATGTTGTAGGGTGCGTAAACTGTGATGCGAGCAATATGTTGTTGTATTTCTGGCGCCAAGCTGTCAATCGATGGTTTTTCTCCAAAATTAATTCTTGTCATGATTTTTATACGACAGTTCGAAAAATCTCCACGGTGATAAGCAAGTCTACTGCTTAAATAATGTGCGCGAGACATGAGGGTTTTGTTGGCATTTAAATGTGGGGGTTCTCCGAGTCTACATTGTTCTATTGTGATGGATGTCGCGATATGTGGAGAACTTTTGTTGATTTGAAACATGCCTACAGGATCTGATACATGAGTGATTTGAATATTTTTAGGGAAATGCAGTGCGTCTTTTAAGAGTTGGCAAAATAGAGAAGGCGGGCATTTTGTATTCAAAGGATAGGCATCGTTTTTATACACGTAAATTTCATGAATTGGTCCAAACTCTGTTTTATCTACCCAGTTTTGAATTTCTTGAAAGGTATTGTCGACAATAAAAGCGGGATGATGCAGTATAATAAGGTATTTTTCTGATGTGATCACTATACCGATACACGTTTTTAAGCCTCTAAGTATGCCACCTTGAAGCTGTGTACTATCATTTTTTAAAACAATACCTTCATAAACATCTAATAAAACATATGGGTACATTCTAAGGCACTTTGTAAATTATTTTGCGATATTATAGCACTCTTTTAGGACTGGCGTGAAGAGATGCTTTTCGTACTACCCTGTGTTTTCATACTTGGGTATCTAAGCTAGTGCGTGGTACAGAATACGGGGCTCGGCGTTTTGCGTAAGCCCTGTTTCAGCCTACGGTATGGGAAGTTATTTCTGACTCGCGCCTAAATGCGTGAGATACTCTGCAAGCGCTTGCATATCTTCCGGAGTTAATTTTTCAGAAATAGTGCGCATGATTTTCAGAGGGTCGGTACTCCGTGTACCGACTTTGAATGCCTGTAATTGTTGAATAATATATTCTGGTTGTTGATGCGAAATCATTGGAAATCCTGCTTGCTCAGCGCCGCGTCCATCTGGACCATGACAGGTGATGCAAGCTGGGATATGCAGGTCAAGATCTCCTTGTCGATATAATTGCTCCGCGCGCGGCATGGGTGTTTTAGCGGGTGGAGAGGGCGGCAAAGGTTTTTGTGCGTAAAATTCTGCTAAGTCTTCCATGTCTTGTTGATTCAAGTTTGTTACCAGCGGTGACATGATTGGAGACGAACGCTTGTCGCCAGATTGGTAATAATGTAATTGTTGAACCAAATAGGAGGCATATTGTCCCGCCAAATTAGGCCACTGTGGATTGGTACTATGGCCGTCGGCACCATGACACGCACTGCACACCAATGCTTTATTTTGCCCAGCTTTGGGATCACCTTTCGCAAATCCTGGCAGGGAAAAACTCAGTAAGATACAGCAGATTAACAGTTTCATAAGCATGATATGGGTTTAAAATTTTGTTCAGGATAATGGATGTCGTTAATGACAGCAATGTTTTTCTGTTTCTCCTTCTAAAACATCTGTCTACGAAACTTGCGCACTTATCTCATACAAGCTACCATTGCTTCTTTGATACCAGGTGGTCTATGTTAAAGCATCCTTACACTCAAGCCACATTTTTAAAAAGCTCTGCAAAAGTGCATCAATTGCCTGAGGATACTGGCTACGAAGTGGCATTTGCGGGGCGTTCGAATGCCGGTAAATCCAGTGCTTTAAATTGTTTAACCGGTAATAAGCATTTGGCTCGTACGTCTAAAACGCCAGGTCGTACGCAATTGATCAATTTGTTTGTTGTGAAAGATGACGATCACCGATTAGTGGATTTGCCGGGATATGGTTATGCCAAAGTCGCACTCCAAACGAAGATAGATTGGCAGGAAAATTTGGCGCATTATTTAGAAGTACGCAAAAGCCTAAAAGGCTTGGTGTTGCTAATGGATATTCGTCATCCGTTGAAAGATTCGGATAAAACATTATTACACTGGGCGATCACTCAGGAATTGCCGGTGCATGTTCTATTAACCAAAGCGGATAAATTAAGCCGGAATCAAGCCCAACAAGCTGTGCAGGGGTTTGAGACTTATTGTAAACCATTACCTGGGGTATCTTGGCAAACCTTTTCTAGCTTAAAAAAACAAGGCATTGAGACCTTGGTCAATGTTTTAAATGGTTGGTTTGAGTGGTCGTGATGTTACAAATCGCCTTATATCAACCAGAAATCCCCCCTAATACTGGCAATATCATGCGCTTATGTGCCAATTCGGGTACCGCATTACATTTGATTCATCCTTTGGGTTTTGTGCTGGATGATAAACGCATGCGGCGCGCAGGATTAGACTATCAAGATCAAGCTGTGGTTCATCATTATCCGGATGACACCGCATTTTTTGCTCAACATCAGAATCAACGAATTTTTTGCTGCTCGACGAAAGCGACGCAATATTATACGGAGGTTGAATACCAAGCCGGGGATATATTATTATTTGGCCCAGAAACAAGGGGGCTGCCTGCGGATATATTGGCCCGCTATCCTGCTGTTCGTATTCCCATGTTGCCGGCCAGTCGCAGTTTGAATTTGTCCAACGCCGCGGCTATTATTTTGTACGAAGCATGGCGGCAATTGGCTTTTTCGGGCGCGGTACGCTGAGATGCAAGTACTTTAAGAGCCCAGTGTTTTAATAATGGCAGAAAAATCCAAATCCCCCAAACCGGCTTCTTTACCCTGTTGAAAAATCTTAGTAGCTAATTGCCCTAACGGTGTTTTTAGGTCGCAGTGTTGCGCTGCTGCCTGGCTAAAATTCAAATCTTTCAGCATCATATTTAACGAAAATCCTGCTTGGTAGTCATGGTTGGCTGGTACATTTTCTAAAACATCGGGTACTGGCACGTAGCGATCCATGACCCAGCATTGGCCGGAAGCATGCGTAACGACTTCATGGAGTTTCTGTGCACTTAACTCCAATCGCTCAGCGAGTAGAAAGCATTCCGATACAGCCAGCATCGAAATACCTAGGAGCATATTATTGCAAATTTTTGCAGCCTGACCACTGCCACTGGCGCCAGTAAGGATAATTTGTTTTCCCATGGATTGGAGTATGGGCTGCGCTGTGGCACAGGCAGTGGCATCACCACCAAGTAGAAACGTTAGTGTCCCCGCTTGTGCGCCAGAGACACCACCGGATACGGGAGCGTCAACGGCTAAGAGAGCGTGTTGAGATGCTTTGTTTTGTAAATCTTGGGCAGAGGGCACATCAATTGTGGAACAATCGATATGCAAAGTATTGGGTTTTGCATGCGCGTATATACCTGACTCACCATAACAAACTGCTTGAACTTGGGCGCCTGTTTGGAGCATTGTAATTACAATGTCGTTTTGCTTGGCAAGTTCTGGCAAATTATTTGCTAGGGTACCACCTGCTTGAGTGAGGGAGGCTTGTGCTGCAGGAGATATGTCATAGCCGGTGATTTCATGCTGTGCACGTATGAGATTCACTACCATGGGTAAGCCCATGTGTCCTAAACCTATAAAACCAATTTTTGCCATGTTATCTCCCTGTTTAATTTTGTCATTTCTCAGTACCCAACGAAGGGTGACGCGTAAGGAGGGCTCCCAGCGCGCGGAGCTTGCGAGCACGATGGGATACCTGCAGCGGCAGGACCCTGAGACACAAAAGCATATTTAGAAATTGTTTGTGCGCGATCCTCCAAGACAAAATTAAGTCCTTCTTCTTTTACCCATTTTCAGGCATCACAAATTGAGATGTATCGCTGTGTGTTGTAAACCATTTGGTCGTAATGGTTTTAGATTTGGTATAAAAGTGCACGCTTTCTTCACCGTGCATGGCCATATCTCCGAAAGAGGACCGTTTCCAGCCGCCAAACGGATGGCTTGCAATGGGGACTGGGATGGGAATATTGATGCCGACCATACCCACTTGTACTGCGTGGCTATAATGACGCGCAGCATAGCCATTTTGAGTAAAAATTGCGGTGCCATTGCCATATTGATTACGGTTAACCAACGTAATGGCTTCTTCTAAGTTAGAGACTCTTATGATGACTAAGACTGGACCAAAAATTTCATTTTGATAAATCGACATATTTTCTGTTACGTGATCAAATAAAGACGGACCGAGATAAAATCCTTGCGGATGTTGGGGATGCGTATAATCACGGCCATCTATCAATAATTTAGCACCTTCCTCCACACCTTGATCAATGGCGCCGATAACCCGTTGGCGATGGGTCTGGCTAATCAATGGCCCCATATCAGTATGGGGATCGCTGCCTATGCCAATTTTAATTTTTTTAACTTCAGGCAAGAATGCTTGGAGCAGCTGAGACGCGGTATCCTCCCCGACAGTCACGACTACTGAGATAGCCATGCAGCGCTCGCCGGCTGAGCCAAATGCAGCGCCACATAATACTTTTGCGACTTGAGGAAAATCAGCATCCGGCATGATTACAGCATGATTTTTTGCCCCTCCAAACGTATGCGCGCGCTTGCCAGCAAGAATGGCTTGTTGATAAATAGTTTCAGCGACCTGGCTCGAAGCAACTGCGGTCAATGCCTGGATGTCGGGATGTGTCAACAAATGCGCTACGGTGGTCGCGTCCCCATGGATGCAATTGATGACACCAGGAGGGAGCCCAGCTGCATGGAATAATTCAAATAAATACAGGCTAGCAGAGGGTGCTTGTTCAGAAGGTTTGAGCACAAAGGTATTGCCACAAGCAATGGCCGGTATCATCATCCAAATGGGGACCATGACTGGGAAATTAAAAGGGGATACTCCTGCGCATACGCCAAGAGGTTGGCGAAAAGTATGACAATCTATTTGTTGGGACACATTGGCTGAAAACTTTCCTTGCAATTGGGCAAGTAATCCACAATGAAATTCAATCAATTCTATGCCACGCGCGATGGAGCCTCGGGCATCTTCCAAGGTTTTGCCGTGCTCTTGGGTAACCAAATTTGCTAATTTTGGGGTGTTTTCTACAAGAAGAGCACGAAATTGTAATAGAATTTGGATGCGCTTTGTGGGAGTGGTGTGGGACCACTCTAGCCATGCTTGTTGGGCAGCAGCAACGGCTTGGTTGCAAACTACGAGATCTGCGATGGGCGCACGACCAATGCATTCTCCGGTAGCAGGATTATAGATGTCTTTCATAGTTTTTGTCGGATTTTGAATGAGTTTTCCGGCAATGAAATGAGCGACTTGATAGACCATTGACTGCTCCTTGTATAATAAACAATTGTATAACGTGCTGCGCTACAATTGGATAAGCTTCTCTAATCCATAATACAAAGTTTTAAGCGTTAGTACACCTTCACATGCAAGAATAAGTCCTGGCATATAGGCAGTACGATCAATGCATTCATGTGAAATGCTCAATGTTTCTCCGGTATTGCCAAAAATAATCTCTTGCTTGGCCACAACGCCAGGAAGACGTAATGAATGAATATTGATATCCCGATAGGTAGCGCCGCGGGCGCCAGGGAGAGATACTTTGTTTTCAAGTTGATTTTTAGGGTGTACTCTGGCGGCGGCAATCAAATCAGCTGTTTTGATTGCCGTTCCAGAAGGCGCGTCTTGCTTTTTTTGATGATGGGTTTCTATGATTTCAACTTCTGATTGAAAACGTGCGCAAAGTGCAGCACAATGCATCATCAAAATCGCATTAATGGAAAAATTAGGTACAATAATACCGCCTAATTGCTGAGTTTCGCACTGTTGTTGTAATGTCTGGATTTGCTCATCGGATAGGCCGGTCGTGCCAATAATAGGATGGGCGTGATGTTTGATGATAGTCATGGCGTTGGCATAAGCAGAATCTGCTCGCGTCAAATCGATGACAATATCTGCTTGGGTTTGATCAATGGCCTGACCTAAGTTATCATGTCGTCCCAAGGCGGCGACGAGTTCAAAATTGGGGTGGTCGCGGAGTGTTTGACAGGCCAAGCTGCCCATTTGTCCGGAGGCGCCATTGACAATCACCGAGGTGCTCATTTAGTCCCTTTGGATGTGGTTGCGGATTTGGGTTTTTGTGGGGAGGCTTTTGGTGGCGGCTTTACTGTAACAGGCTTTTCTTCCGGAACGCGATGGACGATTTTCCAAGCCCACATGACTGCAGGGATCCAACCAATAAGGGTGACTTGCATTGCCAAGGCAAGGAAGGCTCCTAAAGGGTTGTCGTCAGCAAAAATAATGGCCCATGGAAATAATATGGCAACCAATGAGAGCAATTTGCGTTTTGTTTTGATAATATACTCCTGGTTTTTGATCTTAATTAATATTAGAGAATCTTTTTTATTTACACAAGGATTTATGAATGAGAAAACAAATTATACATCCTCGTACGGCGGCAATTAATCAAAAACAAAAGAATCACTCTAAAAAATGTCGTTTAGATGCATTGCATTGGCTCCAAAGTAGATTTCCTGCTGCTTTTGATAATCGCACCCAGATTCGCCCTTTGAATGTAGGGATTATGAATGAAATTTTAGGGTATGCAGAGCAAACAGATGGGTTAGGGATCTCTAAATCGAAATTGCGTGAAGCGGTTGTTCTGTACACCCGGCGCTTAGATTATTTAGCCTGCTTGAAAGCCCGTGAGTTGCGTGTTGATTTAATGGGTAACCCTAGTGTTCGAGTGAGTGAAGAGGAAGCAGAGCGTGCTGCCGCAAAAATAAAAAAGCGGATTGAAAAAACGCTAAAGAATTCTAAAAAATTGACTACAGGGACCCAGGAAATTACGCCGCGCGCAAAAATAATTGAGATCATGCCGCGCTCTGAACCGGAACGTTTGGCGGCGGATCCGAGCGTAGCGCGGAGTGTCTCAGTAATCCATAAACAAAGTCGTGCCTATGATCCGCAGGTGGTTGCGCGTTTAAAAGAAAAATTAGGATTGTCTCAGCAAAAAAATGAATTGGAAGATGCTTAGCCTATGTTAAAACAAATCCCTAATGCTTTAACTATAATTAGATTGCTACTCATAGCACCATTTTTGCTATGTTTGTTTCACCAGCAATTTACATATGCTTTTTATATTTGTCTGATTGCTGCAGTGTCGGATGTCTTAGATGGTCGGTTGGCGCGTTGGTTTGCCTGGCAGACGGATCTTGGGAAAGTGATTGATCCGATGGCAGATAAATTATTGATTGCGACGAGCTTTATTTCTTTGGCTATTTTGCACCTTCTTCCTTGGTGGTTAGTGATTCTTATTTTTGCTAGAGATTGTATTATCTCTTTAGGATTCATTGCTTGGTGTATATTTATTCCAAAAAAGCCTGATTTAAAACCAACTAATATCAGTAAAATGAACACAGTTTTGCAAATGAGTTTGGTGGTGTTGTGTTTAGCTGAACAAGCGTTCGCTTTTCAGGTGCCACATCTCCTGCTGATTCTCGTGGGTTTGACAGCGACAACAACGGTGATCACTTTGCTTGATTATGTTTGGACTTGGGGGAAAAAAGCGTGGCAACAAAGGATTTCTCTCAAATAAAACAGCAATTGGCATTGGCGATGCAGTGCAATGACGAAGCAAGCTTTGCCGATTTTTGTTGGACGGGAAATGAACTATTGCAGCAACAGATTTTATCCAGTCTGCCAGAAAAAAAAGAACATTTATTCTATGTATGGGGTTTTCCGGGCTCTGGAAAGTCTCACCTATTACAAGCAGCTTGTCAGGCAATGGCGCAAGCAGGTCATGCGGTTGCTTATCTCCCTTTAAAATTATTAAGAAATTGGGACCCAGCAATTCTTGAAGGAATGGCGGATCATTCGCTGGTTGCAGTGGACGACATTGAGCAGATTGCTGGCCATAGTGCGTGGGAAGAGGCGTTGTTTCATTTGTATAATCGCTTGCATGTCCAACACAATACCTTAATTATCACGGGACAAGTGCCTCCCGTTTCGACAACACTACATTTGGCTGATTTACGCTCACGATTGACCTATGCGTTGATCTTGCAAATTCACGAATTAAAAGATGAAGATAAGATTAATACTCTGCAAGAGCACGCAAAAAAGCGCGGTCTTGAGTTGTCGAAGAGCGTAGGCCATTATATTCTTAACCGCTGCGCACGCAATATGCATGATTTGCAGACTGTTTTGGATCGGTTGGATCATGCCTCTTTGGTTGCTCAGCGCAAATTAACCATTCCGTTTGTAAAAGATGTGTTAGGTGTTTAGGCTGAAATCCAAAATATTCTGCTCATTATTTGTTAAAACTAAAGAGCTGGTGTGCGCGTTTGATGAAGATTTTTTGGAATCATTGTTTTCCCCACCAACAGGCGTGGACTCGAACGTATCTTCCAATCTAACTCGGGATGGTGTGGTTTGTTGTTGCGGATTCGAATGGAGCGCATATCTTGAGTTAGACACAGGAGTTTGTGTGTTAGATTGAGGACTAGGCGAAACGCCATCTGCTACAGTTACACATCGCTTGAAGTCTTTGGACGCGATGTCATATACAAAATCAGTGCTTGCGAGAAATTCGTTCATTTGATTGCGTAACACGAGTTGTTTTTGCTTATCATCCGAATATGACAATATAATCATGGTAGCATCGCCCTGAAATTTTGCTTTTTCCTTTTCCTTTTCTTTGTCTAAAGTATTTTCATGCTCATGGTAGTGAGACGTGACTGCTGTTTGTTCTGAGTTGACTGTACTTTGTTTGATGAGTTCAATACAATAATCTTTGATTAAAAAAGACAGCGACAGCGATAATGTGTAAGTTATGGTTAGGATTAAGCTGGATGGCAGTAGCGTGCAAAAAATAAGCAATGAGGTGATGGCGATAGCATGAATCAGTCGGACTAAAAAATAATAAAAATTGCGATCTTGTATATGTGTTTGGCGAATATGTAATGCTTTTATATGAACGTCGGCTTGTGAGTCTGGTGGTGCTTGGACTTTTTGTGTTACATAAAAATGGATGCTTTCTACAATACTGACTAAAGAGCTGGCGATGAAAAACAGTGCAGGGCCCCAAGATAACGCGCCTGCTGCTGAATAGGAAAGCAGATGGCCGAGAAAAGTGAGTGTTAAAGCAAAAGCTCGAAATGTCAAAGTACGAACTCTCTCGTCTGAGGGATCTAATCCATGCTGGAATGTATATCTTAAATAATAAGCCAACCAAGCAATTTGCATACCCATACCAATGATAGGCCAATTATTTAGTTGGACTACATTATGATGCAACCAGTAATAGGCCACTGGGAGTATATCGGTGACCCAATCAATCGCCATCCAGAAATATTGCGGTTGTAGATAACTGAAACTCAAGATCCCAATAGTAAATAAGGCGGGACGATAGATATACTTTAACAAGGGCACTGTCGGATATAGTTCATCAATCATTTCTATCAAATAGTCCAAATCTAGGTCTTTTTGTTTTCTTATAAGGTCATAAAGAGTCGCAATGCCCTGTTCTGCGTAAGCTGTAGTTTGCGTTTTCATTTTAAGATGCTCAAGAATCTTGATAACGGTGGGGTCAAGACTAGTATTTGAGTCGTCGTTCAATCCAATAGTTTGGGCAAATTGTTTGGCACTAATGGAATCTCCCTGATTCATACAAGCCAAACGCATGTAGATTCGGGTTTGGTCGATCGTGTATGTGCCATTGAGATAGTTTAAAACCGTCTCTTTAAAGAGTTTTTGATTTGCTGGAGTGATAATAAATGTTCTATTAGACATAATAAATTTCGAATCAGAAAATGACTTCATATTGTACATTAGATTTAATTTAATGTCTATTGTCAGTGGAAATAACGTTAGGGACGTTAGCTATTATTGTACAGGATTTTTTCGATAGAGAGTCGCAATATGGCCAACAATTTGGATCAGATCTGCGTGAGTTGCATTACATAATGCTTGCGCAATTGCACTGCGATCAGCTTTTTCGTCGCCCGTCAGTTTGACTTTAATTAATTCATGAGTCGTGAGTGCTTCATCTGTTGCAACAATAATATTCTCAGTAAGTCCCTTACCTCCCATTAAAATCACAGGATTAAGAGGATGAGCTTGTGCTTTTAGCGCTTTTTTGAGCTTATTATTCATGGTGGATAGGTGAGCAAAAGAGTTAATGGCGAATTATTACACGTTTTGCTGTAAATAGATAGGCTGATCCGGTATGATACGGGTTTTTAGGATCTAAACGATGCGCCGTACTAAAAGTAGCCAGCGTTGGCTCCAAGAGCATTTTGCAGATGTGTATGTTAAGCAAGCGCAGGCAGAAGGTTACCGCAGCCGCGCAGTGTATAAATTGCAAGAAATAGATGCGAAAGAACATTTGCTTAAACCGGGTATGACTGTAGTGGATTTGGGGGCTGCACCTGGGGGGTGGACCCAATATGTGGCCGAAAAAATTGGTTGTTCGGCGCAGGGCGTGCGCGAAAGTCGCATCATCGCCTTAGACCGTTTGCCGATGGATGCGTTGCCAGGTGTAGAGCTGATTCAAGGGGATTTCACGGATGATGCGGTTTTGCAACAATTGCAGGCCACATTACCTGAACGAGCGGTCGATGTTGTTTTATCTGATATGGCCCCCAATATGAGTGGAAACACGGAAGTTGATATGACACGTGCCATGTATTTAGCGGAATTGGCGGTCGATTTTGCTTATCAACGACTTAAACCGGGTGGTACATTGGTAATGAAATTGTTTCATGGAGTGGGGTTTGATGCGTTGGTGAAAGAAGTGCGTCCGCGCTTTCGACACGTCTCGATTCGTAAGCCCAAAGCATCACGTTCCCGCTCTCGCGAAACCTATTTACTGGCGAAAGGCTACATTTTGTAGTACTTTAAAGATAGTATTGAATACTGAATGGGGTCATTATTTTGAACGACATGGTGAAAAATTTATTTTTATGGCTGATTATCGCGATTGTTCTGGTGTCGGTATTTAGCAATTTTGGTCCGAATCATGCTGTGGCGGATCGTTTGCCGTATAGCCAGTTTCTCACCGAAGTGTCACAGGGGATGATTCATTCTGTCACGGTGGAAGATAATAAAGTAATCACCGGGGTGACCAAAAATAATCGACGTTTTGTGACCTATATTCCCATTTACGATTCGGCATTGTTAGGTCAATTATTAAAGGCTAATGTCACAGTCAATGGCCAAGAAAAACAACAAGAAAGCTTTTTACTTCACCTCTTTGTGAATTGGTTCCCAATGATACTCTTGATTGGAGTCTGGGTGTTTTTTATGCGCCAAATGCAAGGCGGCGGTGGGCGCGGTGCGATGTCTTTTGGGCGGTCGCGGGCACGTTTGCTGGGAGAGGATCAAGTTAAAGTTACCTTTGCAGATGTTGCTGGGGTGGATGAGGCCAAAGACGAAGTCAAAGAATTGGTGGATTTTTTACGTGATCCAACCAAATTTCAAAATCTTGGGGGACGGATTCCGCGCGGCGTATTATTAGTGGGGTCACCTGGTACTGGTAAGACATTATTAGCCCGGGCTGTGGCGGGAGAAGCGAAGGTTCCTTTCTTTACCATTTCGGGATCTGATTTCGTAGAAATGTTTGTAGGCGTGGGCGCTTCTCGCGTGCGTGATATGTTTGAGCAAGCCAAAAAACAGGCTCCGTGTATTATTTTTATCGATGAGATCGATGCAGTTGGGCGCCATCGTGGTGCTGGATTAGGCGGTGGGCACGACGAACGGGAACAAACACTCAATCAATTGTTAGTCGAAATGGATGGGTTTGAAGGTAACGAAGGTGTGATTGTCATCGCAGCAACCAATCGTCCCGATGTTTTGGATCCGGCATTGTTACGTCCGGGTCGCTTCGATCGCCAAGTGGTGGTGCCGTTACCAGATATACGCGGTCGTGAGCAAATTTTAAGAGTGCATTTGGGCAAAGTTCCAATGGAGCCTAATATTGACGTGATGTCTGTTGCGCGGGGTACGCCAGGTTTTTCAGGAGCAGATTTGGCGAATTTGGTTAACGAAGCTGCTCTGTTTGCCGCTCGTTCCAATAAGCGCAAAGTCACTATTCATGAATTAGATAAAGCGAAAGACAAGATCATGATGGGTGCTGAACGACGTTCTATGGTCATGAGTGAAGATGAAAAGAAATTAACTGCTTATCATGAAGCGGGGCATGCGATTGTGGGTTTATTAGTACCAGAACATGATCCTGTTTATAAAGTATCTATTATTCCGCGCGGACGTGCTTTGGGTGTGACGATGTTTTTACCAGAGCAAGATCGCTATAGCTACACCAAAAGACGTTTGGAAAGCCAATTGGCTAGTTTATTTGGTGGCCGTGTAGCGGAGGAATTAATTTTTGGGGCGGATAGTGTGACAACGGGCGCTTCTAATGATATTACGCGTGCTACAGAAATTGCGCGTAAAATGGTGACCCAGTGGGGCTTGTCGACTATGGGGCCTTTGACGTTTGGGCAGGAAGAGGGCGAAGTATTTTTGGGTCGCAGCATGTCACAAACTAAGGAAATATCTGATCAAACCGCACAAAAAATTGATGAGGAAGTACGAAAAATTGTGGACCGAAACTTCCAACATGCGGCGACTATTTTGCAAGAAAATGTTAAGACCTTACATTTGATGGCAGAAGCGTTGATTAAATATGAAACTATCGATGCCAACCAAATTAAATCTATTTTAGCTGGTGAAGAGCCGCCTGCGCCAGAGGGATGGGTTGACGGGGGCAGTTCAGGCTCAGGAGATTCAGGTCAGACAGTAGCTCCAGAGAAAGCAAAGTCAAGCCCAGCACGCAAAAAAGGTTTAAAAGATCATCCAGCCAGCGAAGCGCAATAGTGAATCGCAGTGATTTTATCGATTGGTGTGCTGCGGATCATCGCGCTTTGTGCCAAACACCTGGATATTCACCGTTGATCATGGGAATATTAAATGTCACACCGGATTCTTTTTATGACGGTGGACAGTATTCTCATCCAGATGCGGCCTATGATCATGCACAGGCCATGATTGCTGCAGGGGCTGATGTGTTGGATATTGGCGGTGAGTCATCGCGTCCTGGTGCGGTTGCGATTTCGGTGGAAGAAGAATTAGATCGCGTGTTACCCGTTATCGAACGTATCCGCGTTGTGGATCCGATTGCGCTATCAATTGATACCTACAAACCGCAAGTGATGCAAGCTGTGATCACGGCCGGTGCTGCCTGCATCAATGACATTTATGCTTTACAAATGCCAGGCGCGCTAGAAGCTGTTGCTGATACAGACACCCCTATTTGTTTGATGCATATGCAAGGCATGCCGCAGGTCATGCAAGATGCCTCACATTATGAACAGGATGTGGTGATGGATATTGACGCATTTTTTGAGCAACGAATTACTGCCTGTGTTGATGCGGGCATCGCACGCTCGCGCTTGATTCTTGATCCTGGATTTGGCTTTGGGAAAACGGTGCAACATAATTTACAAATGGTACAGAGAATTTCGCAATTTCAACGGCATGCTTTGCCAATTTTGCTAGGTGTTTCGCGTAAATCTACTATCGGAAAAATTTTGGATCAACCGCCTGAAGGGCGTATGGTTGGTGGGTTGACGTTGGCGATTTATGCCATGCTAGTAGGGGTTTCCATCATTCGTACTCATGATGTAGTGGAAACTAAGCAAGCGTTTAAAATGTTACAAGAAATGAGATTAAGTGTGGGAGTAGCGTCATGAGTCGACGTGCTTATTTTGGCACAGATGGGATTCGGGGAGAGGTGGGTTCGAAGTGCATGAATCCGGAGTTGGTGCTGAAACTCGGGTGGGCAGTAGGGTGTATATTAGCCAATGGCCCTCGAAAAAAAGTACTAATAGGTAAAGATACGCGGATTTCAGGTTATATGTTTGAATCAGCATTAGAAGCAGGGTTATCGGCTGCCGGGGTAGATGTGTGTTTGTTGGGGCCGATGCCGACACCAGCGATTGCCTATTTAACTCAAACGTTACGAGCCAGCGCGGGTATTGTTATTTCTGCTTCACACAATTTATTTGAAGACAATGGGATCAAGTTTTTTTCGTCAGAGGGTGAGAAATTACCGGATGCGATGGAATTGGCGATTGAAAAACAGATGCAACAACCTTTTCAAACTGTGAAATCGTCCTTATTGGGAAAAGCCACGCGGATAGATGATGCGCCAGGACGTTATATCGAATTTTGTAAATCAACGATTCCTTCTTTGACACGTTTATCTGGATTAAAAATTGTGGTCGATTGTGCTCATGGTGCAACGTATCATATTGCGCCCGATGTGTTCACGGAACTGGGTGCCGATGTCATTACGATGAGTGACAAGCCAGACGGATTTAATATTAACCGCGCGTGTGGTTCCACTGATCCGGAAGCGATGCGTCAAATGGTTTTGCAATCCAACGCAGATATTGGAATTAGCTTGGATGGTGATGGGGATCGCGTTATTTTGTCAGACGCGCAAGGCTGTTTAGTGAATGGGGATCAAATCTTATATATTATTGCGCAAGATCGCCAGCAACGGGGGATATTACATGGTGGGGTTGTAGGTACCCTCATGAGTAATTTTGGTTTGGAAAAAGCCATTCGTGCAATGGGAGTAGAATTTGTCCGTGCTCAAGTTGGCGATCGCTATGTATTAGAAACTTTAAAAGAAAAAGATTGGAAAATTGGTGGCGAACCCTCTGGTCATTTGGTTTGTTTAGACAAAACTACGACAGGTGATGGTATTATTGCTGCCTTGCAGGTATTGGCAATCATGGTAAAACAAGATAAAAAATTGGCTGATTTAACGCAAAACATTACATTATTTCCCCAATCGTTGGTGAATTTAAAAACGGAACATGCAATACAATTAGCCCAAGATACCCGAGTTCTTCGTGCTGTTGATGCTTTGGACGCTGCTTTGAAAAATGAGGGGCGTGTGGTCTTACGGCCTTCGGGCACGGAACCTGTGTTGCGAGTTATGGTGGAAGGCATGGACCGCCGTCAAGTTCAAGCGTATGCTGAAGAATTAAGTAAAGAGATCAGCACCATTCAGCAGTATTTATTCTAGAACGGACTCATATGAGACAAAAATTTGTAATGGGAAATTGGAAGATGAATGGGCGTTTGATCCAAATCATCGGATTAGTCCATGATTTATTAGCAATTTGTCCCAGACAATCAGCGGTGCGTACAGCGGTGCTAGCACCTACGATCTATTTGCCGGAATTAAGTACGCTTTTGGCGGGTCAGCACATTGGATGGGGCGCGCAAAATGTTTACCCTAAAGACGCGGGGCCTTATACAGGAGAGATCAGCGGCCTTATGTTGAGTGATTATCACTGCCAATATGTATTAGTCGGACATTCTGAACGTAGGCATCAATTTCACGAAGATGAAAAATTTGTTGCAGAAAAATTCCACCATGTAAAAGAACATGGTATGATACCGATCCTATGCGTTGGTGAAACTGCAATGGACCGTGAGCATGGCTTGATGGAAGAAACATTATCACGTCAGCTTAGTGCTGTTTTTACCGGGGATAGAGCGCATGCCTTGCAGGATTGTGTTATTGCTTATGAACCTGTTTGGGCGATAGGTACCGGAATTACTGCAACGCCGGAGCAAGCTCAGCATGCTCATGCATTTATTCGCCAGTTTCTGTCGCAATTTGACCACCATGGCGCGCAAAATTTATCTATTCTTTATGGTGGAAGTGTGACTGAGATGAATGCCAAAGAGTTATTTGCAAAGACGGATGTTGACGGTGGTTTAATTGGCGGTGCGTCATTACACGCGCAGCAGTTTGGAGAGATTGTAAAATGTATCAATTATTGTTAATCATTCATATCTTGATTGCGATAAGCATTGTAGGCCTGGTTTTATTACAGCATGGCAAAGGTGCTGATGCGGGTGCTGCATTTGGCTCAGGAGCATCTACGACTGTATTTGGGAGTCAGGGCACGGGTAGCTTTTTATTTAAGCTTACGGGTGGATTGGTTCTTGCCTTTTTTACAACCAGTGTGCTGTTATCTGCCACCGTTGCGAAGCAATATCACGCCTCTATGACGTTGCCAATGGCAGAGGTTCAAGATCAGCAAACGGCACCTAATCCGTTGCCGATTCCGTTGCCGGAACAATAGATTAAAAGAAGATATCTATTCACCACAGTCCTTGATGGACGGGGATGCGCCAAATAGGACGTTTCCTTGAAAGGTGCTGAATGGTTACAAAAGAAGTAAGCCGAAGTGGTGGAATTGGCAGACACGCCGTCTTGAGGGGGCGGTGGCGCAAGCTGTGCCGGTTCGAGTCCGGCCTTCGGTACCAAATGAATTTTAATTAATAATAAGGTAATGTTATGGCAGCAGAGCTCTATTTGCCTATTCTAGTGTTTATTATTATTGGCCTTGTCATTGGTGGCGCTATGCTAGGTGCCGGTGCGCTGATTTCCTCAAGTAAACCCAATTCAGAAAAAAATTCCCCATATGAATGCGGATTTCCTGCATTTGAATCAGCCCATATTCCTTTTGATGTTCGATTTTATTTGGTAGCAATCCTATTTATTATTTTTGATTTAGAAACCGCTTTCTTTTTCCCTTGGGCTTTGGTCTTACGCAAAATAGGGTGGTATGGATTGGGTGCGATGTCGATTTTTTTAGGATTATTGGTGATTGGATTTATTTATGAGTGGAAGCGAGGGGCTTTAGAATGGGAATAACGCAACCTTCTGAGTTCAGCCAGCAAGGATTTTTAACAACATCCATAGATAAATTATTTGCCTGGGCTCAAACCGGTTCAATGTGGCCAATGACTTTTGGCTTGGCTTGTTGTGCTGTAGAGATGATGCATGCTGGTGCCTCGCGTTATGATTTGGATCGGTTTGGCATTATTTTTCGCCCTAGTCCGCGTCAATCGGATGTGATGATTGTGGCGGGCACTTTATGTAATAAAATGGCACCGGCTTTGCGTAAAGTGTATGATCAAATGCCTGAACCGCGCTGGGTTATATCCATGGGTTCTTGCGCTAACGGCGGAGGATATTACCATTATTCATACTCTGTAGTGCGTGGCTGTGATCGGATTGTGCCTGTGGATGTTTATGTGCCAGGCTGTCCTCCGACTGCAGAGGCTTTGTTGTATGGCATCATTCAATTACAAAATAAGATCAAACGAAAAAATATTATTGAAAGGTGATAATACCGATGGCTCAACAAAAATTAGAAGATCTGTTACACAAAGAATTCCAGAAAGAGCATATTGCTATCACAATAGCACACGGTGAACTGACGCTGGAATGTTGTGATCTATCCGAGTTGCGTACGGTTTTATTTACTTTACGGGATGTGCGTGCATTAGGGTTTAATCAATTGATTGATGTGTGTGCGGTCGATTATTTGCATTATGGCCAATCTGATTGGGACACCGATGCTGCGACTTCCGAAGGATTTTCTCGAGCAGTTGAAAAGGGCGAGTCGCAACAAGGTCAATGGGAAAAACCCAGATTTGCTGTGGTCTATCATTTGCTGTCTACCACGAACAATCAACGTATTCGCGTAAAACTATTTATCGACGAGGCTAATTTAGCTGTGCCTTCTGTGCATGATATTTGGAAATCTGCGTTGTGGTTTGAGCGTGAAGCGTATGATTTATTTGGTGTTTTATTTACCGATCACCCTGATTTGCGAAGAATTTTAACTGATTACGGATTCATTGGTCATCCTTTTCGCAAAGATTTTCCCGTTAGTGGTAATGTTGAAATGCGGTATGACGCCAAATCCGGCAAAGTGATATATGAACCAGTGAGTATTGAACCGCGAGTGACGGTGCCGAAAGTGATTCGTGATGATAGTCGTTACCTTAAATATCAAGAGACTGCAAAATGAGTAGTAATAGACTTAGAATAGAGATCTCCCTAATTAGCCAAATGAGTCATTGATTATGTTTGAATTGCAACATTACACACTAAATTTTGGTCCACAACATCCGGCAGCCCATGGGGTTTTGCGGTTGGTGTTGGAATTAGAGGGTGAGACCATCGTTCGAGCGGATCCCCATATTGGATTATTACACCGAGGCACTGAGAAATTAGTAGAAACCAAACCTTATTTACACAATATTGGCTATATGGATCGTTTGGATTATGTGTCGATGATGTGTAATGAGCATGCATACGTTCGTGCCATTGAAAAAAGTTTGGGTGTTGTCGCACCTATACGCGCACAATATATTCGTACTATGTTTGATGAAATTACCCGAATTTTAAATCACTTATTGTGGTTGGGTGCTACAGCTTTAGATATTGGTGCTATGTCGGTGTTTCTCTATTGTTTTAGAGAACGCGAGGATTTGTTTGATTGTTATGAAGCGGTATCCGGTGCGCGAATGCATGCGACCTATTATCGTCCTGGGGGGGTGGCAAGAGATTTACCCGATCTGATGCCGCAATACAAACCTTCAAAATGGCATTCAGAACGCGAAGTTGAAAAAATCAACTCGAATCGTCAAGGCAGTTTGCTCGATTTTATTGCGGATTTTACCGATCGATTTCCAAAATATGTGGATGAGTATGAAACACTATTAACCGATAATCGAATTTGGAAGCAGCGGACCGTTGATATTGGTGTGGTTTCTCCAGAGAAAGCTTTACAATGGGGTTTTTCTGGACCAATGCTACGTGCCTCAAATGTTGCCTGGGATTTACGAAAAAAACAACCGTACGCGGCGTATGATCGGGTGGAGTTTGATATTCCTGTTGGTAAGACTGGGGATTGTTATGATCGTTATTTGGTTCGGGTTGAAGAAATGCGTCAATCGAATCGGATCATTCGTCAATGCGTACAGTGGTTGCGTGATAATCCAGGACCTGTAAAAGTAGATGATCATAAACTATCGCCTCCGACGCGGGTGGAAATGAAAGAAGATATGGAAGCATTGATTCATCATTTCAAATTATTTACCGAAGGGTTTTGTTTGCCGCCTGGTGAAGTCTATGCGGCAGTGGAAGCTCCGAAAGGAGAATTTGGTGTTTATTTAGTATCAGATGGCGCAAACAAACCTTATCGAATGAAAATTCGTGCGCCGGGATTTGCACATTTAGCCAGTTTTGATGACATGGTGCGGGGCCATATGTTGGCCGATGGCGTAGCAATTTTAGCTAGCCAAGATATTGTTTTTGGTGAAATTGATAGATAAGAGGTTGGAAAAATTATGGCTGGTACTGCAAAAACAGCACTCCAAGCGCATGTGAGTTCGACAGGGTTGAAAAAAATTAATCATTGGATCGACAAATACCCTGCTGAGCAAAAACAATCTGCAGTTATGAGTGCGTTGATGGTGCTTCAAGAAGAACACGGCTATTTAACTGATGAGGCTATGACAGCCTTAGCTTCTTATTTAGATATGGCACCGATTGCTGTGTTTGAGATCGCTAATTTTTATACTATGTATGAGCGTGCGCCTGTGGGACGACATGTGATCAGCGTATGTACCAATATTTCTTGTCAGCTCCGCGATTCTGCACAGATAGTAAAGCATTTGGAAAAGAAATTAAAAATAAAAGCTGGTGAGACCACTGCAGACAAACGGTTTACTTTGCGCTGTGTAGAGTGCTTGGGTGCGTGCGTGAATGCGCCTATGATGCAAATTGATAAAGAGTATCATGAGCATCTGACGCCTGCTGTGGTGGACGAAGTTTTAGAACAATACAAATAAGGTATATATTTTTCACAGATAAGTGTTAGTATTTTAGCCACTATGTGGCAGGTAACAACTAATGATTTGGCGGGAACCTCTCATCCGCCCTGTGGGCGCTCTCTCCCCGTTTCTTGGGAGAGGGCAATAATGAGGGAATATATTTGGAAGGGGCTGTTGGTGTCATGGTTGAATTGAATCAAGTTTGTTATCGTACATTGCATCTCGATAAGCCTTGGACTTTGGCTGCCTACAAAAGTGTTGGCGGATACCAAGCTTGGGAACGTATTTTGCGTGAACAGACGCCTCCGAAAGAAATCATCGAAGCGCTCAAATTATCCGCTTTAAGAGGGCGTGGTGGTGCTGGGTTCCCCACTGGTTTAAAATGGAGTTTTATTAATCGCGATGCCCCTGGTCAGAAATATGTAGTATGTAATTCTGACGAAGGTGAGCCTGGCACCTGTAAAGATCGAGATATTTTACGCTACAATCCTCACCAATTAATCGAAGGGATGATTATTGCAGGATACGTTATGGGTGCAACCGTAGGGTATAATTACATCCGTGGAGAATTTTGGGAACCATTTGAAAGAATGGAAGCGGCTTTGGAAGAAGCCTATGCTGCTGGTTTCCTGGGTAAGAATATTCATAAAACAGGTTTTGATTTTGACCTTTATAACCACTTAGGCGCTGGCGCTTACATTTGTGGAGAAGAAACCGCCTTACTCAACTCTTTAGAAGGTAAAAAAGGGCAGCCTAGATTCAAACCCCCATTTCCTGCTAACTTTGGCCTCTATGGGAAACCTACTACCGTTAACAATACTGAAACATTTGCTTCTGTTCCGGTGATCTTGGAAAAAGGCGGAGATTGGTTTTTGGCATTAGGCAAACCGAATAACGGGGGTACTAAATGCTTTTCCGTCAGTGGTCATGTGAACAACCCAGGGAATTTTGAAATTCCTTTGGGAACGCCGTTTAAGACGTTATTAGAGCTGGCTGGTGGTTTGCGCAAAGGTCGTAAGCTCAAAGCAGTGATTCCAGGGGGCTCTTCAATGCCAGTCTTGCCCGGAGACTTAATGATGACCTTGGATATGGATTATGACAGCATTCAAAAGGCTGGGTCGGGTCTGGGTTCGGGTGCTGTGATTGTGATGGATGATTCTACTTGTATGGTAGAGGCTTTGTATCGGTTATCAGAGTTTTACATGGACGAATCTTGTGGTCAGTGTACGCCATGTCGAGAGGGCACAGGTTGGTTAGTGCGCTTACTCCATCGGATAAAATCGGGACATGGCGAGCCGGGTGATATTGAACGGTTGGTGCATGTTGCAGATAGCATCGAAGGGCGAACCATTTGTGCATTGGGCGAAGCAGCTGCTTGGCCAGTACAAAGTTTTGTGAAACATTTTTATCATGAGTTTGACGCGTTTATTCGGTCAAAACATTCCTCAAAGAAAGGGTAATGATGGCTAAGATTGAAATTGATGGTAAAACATTTGAAGTCGAAAATGGCAAAATGATCATTGAAGTTGCGGATGAAGCCGGAATTCATATTCCGCGTTTTTGTTACCATAAAAAATTATCAGTCGCCGCTAATTGTAGAATGTGCTTGGTCGAAGTAGAAAAAAATCGCAAAACGGTGCCAGCATGCGCGACACCCGTGAATGATGGTATGAAGGTGTTTACCCGTTCTCCTGCGGCATTAAAATCACAACAAGCAGTCATGGAGTTTTTGTTAATTAACCACCCTTTGGATTGTCCTATTTGCGATCAGGGCGGTGAATGTGAATTACAAGATGTTGCCATGGGTTTTGGTCAGGACCGGTCGATATACGAAGAAAGCAAGCGTGCGGTAGCCGATGATGATTTAGGTACCCTGATTGCTACGGAAATGACGCGTTGTATTCAATGTACCCGTTGCGTTCGGTTTGGTGAAGAAATATCTGGGGTGTCAGAATTAGGTGGCATTGGTCGCGGCGAGCATATGCAAATCAGTACGTATGTGCAGCATAGTATGCGTTCTGAGGTATCGGCGAATATCATTGATCTCTGTCCTGTCGGTGCGTTGACTTCAAGGCCTTACCGTTTTACTGCGCGTCCTTGGGAAATGAATCAAGCGGCCAGCATCGCGCCTCATGATTGTTTGGGATCGCATGTCTATTTGCATACACGACGGGATCGCTTGATGCGGGTTGTTCCTAAAGAGCACGAACCTATCAACGAAACATGGTTATCAGATCGCGATCGTTTTTCTTATCTTGGATTACAGCACAAGAACCGCGCTGCACAACCGAAAATTAAACGCAATGGCGTTTGGGAATATGTGGATTGGCAAACTGCCTTGGAATTTTCCACGCAGTGTATTCAGCAGATTACTAAGCAATATGGGCCAGAGTCTTTTGCTGCATTCGCTACTCCGTCTTCTACAGTGGAAGAAGGCTATTTATTGCAAAAAATGATGCGCTCTTTAGGCATACACAATATCGATCACCGCATACAACAAACCGATTTTCGGGATCAAAGTGTACAATCTGTTATGCCAGTCAGCACGTTGCCGTATGCAGATCTTGAAAAACAACGCCATATTTTTCTGGTTGGATGTCACGTGGACCGTGAAGCGCCTTTGGCGGGTATTCGATTACGCAAAGCCTTTATCAATGGGGCGTCAATGTGTGCCTTGAATGTCATGGATTATGCTTACCATTTTGGTTTGAAAGAGAATATGGTGGTTTCCCCACAAGATCTGCCGTTACAATTGGCGTTGATTTTACTATCTTTGGTGAAGAAAAAATCTGATTTGCTTCCACAGGAACAGCAATTGACCATAGGCTTGAAGGCGACGAAACAAAGTAAATTTTTTGCGCAAGAATTGTCGGAGCCGGGTGCGGTGATAGTCAGTGGCGCAGTGTGTGAGAATCATCCGGAAGCGGCTCTGATTCGTACTTTGTTAGCAGCGATTGCCAAATATAGTGGGGCAAAAATATTTCGCCTTACAACTGGTGCTAATGCAGCAGGTGCCGCATTAGTTGGATTGTTGCCTCACCGGACCACTGCCGGAAAAGTAGCAGAGCAGCCTGGTTTGGATGTGCAGGCAGCTTTGGCTGGCAAGATGAAAGGATATTTGTTATTGGGCGTGGAACCTGATTTTGATTGTGCTAATCCTTTTCTTGCGCGCCGAGCTATGCTGGCGGCTGAGCATGTAATTGCATTGTCAGCTTTCGAGACTGAAGCATTGCATGAGTATGCCGATGTCATTTTACCGATTGCACCTTATGCAGAAACCTCTGGTACCTACATTAATGTTGATGGTACTTGGCAGTCCTTTACGGGCGCTATTCGTCCGTTTGGTGAAGCCCGTCCTGCTTGGAAAGTCTTAAGAGTTTTAGCAAATCATCTGAGTTGTTGTGGATTTGATTATGCGTCTAGTCAAGATATATTGGAAGAAGTACAGCAACAGCATGCCATGATGCATCCGTTGCAAACTGATTATTTTTATCCTGAGTCTTTGCCAGAGAGTACAAGTGGTTTAGTCAGGATTGGAGAGTGGGCATTGTACCGCAGCGATATGCTCGTGCGACATGCCGATGCATTGCAATCTTGTGGTGCAGCGGATCTGGTATGCATCCGAGTGCATCCAGAGACGGCAAAACGTTTGAAATTGGGAGATGCAGCCACTGTATCTCAAGGTGACATTGGAGTAACATTGCCTCTGATTCGTGACGACCGGATTGATGAAAATACAGTCTGGGTTGCAAATGCTATGTTGGAAACCAGTGATCTGGGACCAGCCTATGGGGCGATAACGATAAAATAGGTTTATATAATGTTGCATAATATCAGCATACTACTTTGGGTTGTGATCAAAATTCTGGTGATTGTTTTGCCATTGTTGTTGGCCGTGGCATATTTGACCTATGCAGAACGAAAGGTTATTGGGTACATTCAAGGTCGAATTGGTCCAAATCGCGTAGGATTTCGGGGTTTACTCCAGCCGTTTGCCGATTTGTTAAAAATGATCCGCAAAGAAATTATTATTCCTACTCAATCCAATCGTTATTTGTTCCGGGTTGCGCCCATTTTTGCTTTGGTGCCTGCGTTGGTAGGGTGGGCTGTGATTCCGTTTGATTTGAATTTAGTCTTAGCGAATGTTAATGCCGGCGTGTTGTTTATCTTTGCCTTAAGTTCATTGGGCGTGTACGGGATATTGATCGCTGGTTGGGCCTCCAATTCCAAATATGCCATATTAGGCGCTATGCGTTCAGCTGCTCAAACTATTTCTTATGAGATTGCGATGGGTTTTGCATTTGTTGGCGTTCTATTAGCATCTAACAGTATGAATTTGACGGACATTGTATTATCTCAGCATGGTGGTATGTTGCATTGGTGGTGTGTGCCATTATTGCCTTTGTTTGTCATCTGTTGGATAGCTGGTGTAGCTGAAACGAATCGTGCTCCGTTTGATATCGCCGAAGGGGAATCTGAAATTGTTGCTGGATTTCACGTAGAGTATTCAGCAATCGGTTTCGGTGTGTTATTTTTGGCTGAATACGCTAGTATGATTTTGATTTCAACCGTATTATCGTTGCTATTTTTGGGAGGATGGCTCTCTCCATTTGAAGGCATTCCATTTTTAGACAATCTCTTTTTCTTTGTGCCAGGGTTGGCTTGGCTACTGCTCAAAGTTTCTTTTTTCTTATTCGTGTATTTGTGGGTAAGAGCAACTTTTCCGCGGTATCGTTATGATCAATTGATGCGTTTGGGTTGGAAAGTCTTGATTCCAGTGACGATTGTCTGGGTCATTGTTACGGCTTTCATGGTAATAATGCAAGTAAAGCCTTGGTTTTAGCGAGAATTTGAATGAAAAAAGCATATCGGTATATCAAGCATTATATTCGCAGCTATTTATTAGTGGATTTGTTGCGTGGTTTGTTGCTCACCGGAAGGTATTTTTTTAAAAAGAAAATTACGGTGCAGTTTCCCGAAGAAAAGACACCTACGTCGCATCGTTTTCGCGGTATGTTGGCCCTTCGCCGCTATCCGAATGGCGAAGAGCGCTGTATCGCGTGTAAATTATGTGAAGCAGTGTGTCCAGCATTGGCGATCACCATTGAATCTGAACCACGCGAAGATGGTTCAAGACGTACGACACGCTACGATGTGGATGCGTTCAAATGTATCAGTTGCGGTTTGTGCGAAGAGTCATGCCCAGTAGATTCTATTGTTCTGACGCCTATTCAGCACGTGCATATGACAGAGCGGGGACAAAATATTTTGACCAAAGAAAAGCTTTTGGCGATTGGAGATTTAATGGAAGAAAAATTGGCCGCGGATCGCGCACAAGACGCGCCTTATCGATAATTGGGGATATGATGGATTTGCAACAAATTATTTTTTATTGTTTCGCCAGCTTAACTGTGTTGTCAGCAGTTATGATTGTCACGCAAGCCAATCCGGTGCGAAGCGTTTTATTTTTAGTGTTCGGGTTTTTTTCTAGTTCTGTATTGTGGTTGTTGGTAAATGCCGAATTTTTAGCCTTGGTATTGGTGTTGGTATATGTAGGCGCTGTCATGACTTTATTTTTGTTTGTGATCATGATGGTTAATATTGATGTGGAGTCTACCCAGACACGTTTGTTGCGGTATTTGCCATTCGGGTTGCTGTTAGTAGCCTCGTTAGTGGGATTATTGTATATCGCTTTGCCCCCGGCCGGATGGCTCAAAAATGCAGGCGCGCAAGGTGAATTTTTGTCTGATACCCAAGCAATTGGCATGGTGTTATATACGCATTACGTGTTGGCATTTGAACTTGCTGCAGTTATATTGCTGGTTGCGATTGTTGCTGCTATTACCTTGGCGCATCGGGTTGCACCGACGAGTGCAAAACGTCAAAATACTCGAGAGCAGTTGATGGTAAATCGTGAGGAACGCGTATCCTTGGTTGCCATGCGTGCAGAACATAATAAGGATAACTCATGATACCTACTTCTCATTATGTAATTTTATCGGCAATTTTGTTTGGCCTTGGCCTATTTGGAATGCTGATCCATCGCCGCAATGTCATCTTACTGATGGTCTGTATTGAATTGTTGCTCTTAGCGGTGAATACCAATTTGGTCGCCTTTTCACATCAATTTTCAGATACTGCAGGTGAGGTTTTTGTCTTTTTTATATTAACAGTTGCTGCGGCAGAAGCAGCGATAGGTTTGGCCATTGTAATGCTCTTATATCGTAACCGCGGTAATATTTCTGTGGCGCAAATGAATCATCTAAAAGGATAAGAATGTGAGTATGTTGACGTGTTGTTTACTGATTGTTTTGCTGCCATTAATCGGTTCATTAGTGGCAGGCTTTTTTCGGCATCAAATTGGTCGTGCTGGCGCACATAGCATTACCATTTTAGGCATTGGCGGCGCGTTTGCGTTGTCTTTTTATGCCGCTTTTCGCATTATTTTTATGCATGACGCTGCTTTGAATGTAAATTTATATACTTGGGTCAGTGGTGGGGACGTGTTTCCTTACGCATTTCATATAGGTTTTTTGATCGACTCATTGACGGTAGTCATGTTAGTGACAGTGACCTTCATTTCATTATTAGTGCATATATATAGTATTGGTTATATGGCGGATGATGACGGCTATCAACGCTTTTTTTCTTATATTTCTTTGTTCACCTTCATGATGCTGATGTTGGTCACTGCAAATAATTTTCTGCAATTGTTTTTTGGCTGGGAAGGCGTCGGTTTAGTATCCTATTTGCTGATTGGATTTTGGTATGAGAAAGAATCGGCCAATCAAGGTAGCTTGAAAGCTTTTCTAGTAAATCGGGTGGGGGATTTTGGGTTTATTTTAGGTATTGGCTTGGTCTTGGCGTATTGTGGTAGCTTGGATTATCAAACGGTGTTTCAGCAAGTGCCGCAGATTGCTTCGCAAGAAATTACTTTGTTTTCAGGTCATGCTTGGTCGCTGATGACGGTGATTTGTCTGCTGTTGTTTGTGGGTGCGATGGGTAAATCCGCACAAGTGCCGCTTCACGTATGGCTACCAGAATCCATGGAAGGCCCAACTCCTATTTCTGCACTGATTCATGCTGCTACGATGGTGACTGCCGGTGTGTTTATGATTGCCCGGATCTCTCCAATGATAGAATGGTCAAATACGGCTTTGAATGTGGTGTTGGTGATTGGCGGCACGGGTGCTTTGTTCACCGGGATTTTAGCTTTGGTTATGAATGACATTAAGCGAGTAGTTGCTTATTCGACGCTGTCACAATTGGGATATATGATGGTGGCGATGGGAGCCTCTGCTTATTCTGCGGGTATTTTCCATTTAATGACGCATGCTTGTTTTAAAGCATTATTGTTCTTGGGTGCGGGCTCGGTAATTATTGGTATGCATCATGAACAGGATATGCGTAAAATGGGTGGCTTACGCAAGAAAATGCCTTTGACTTATTATACTTTTATTATCGGAAGTTTGGCGTTGTGCGCGGTCCCTCCTTTTGCAGGTTTTTTCTCTAAAGATACGATCATCGAAGTTGCGAAATTTTCTAATTTACCCGGCGCTTCTTATGCATATTGGTGTGTATTATTAGGTGCATTGGTGACGACGCTCTATTCTTTTCGGTCATTTTTTATGGTGTTTCACGGCCAACCCCGTATGGATAAAAAAACCTATGACCATGTCCATGAATCACCATGGATGATTGGTTTGCCATTAGTGTTATTGGCAATTCCTTCTGTGATATTAGGTTATATTCTCTATGCACCTATGATTTTGAATAATCCCAGTCTATTAAGCGATGCAGTTCATGTACTGCCTGTGCATCTAGGGTTGCAACCTATTGCAGAAGAAATTCATTCTCCTATGATTGCATTGGCGCATTCCGTTACTTCTCCGGTATTTTGGTTAACCTTAACGGGCATTATGTTGGCGGCTTTGTTTTATTTGGTTTTCCCAACAGTGCCAGCATGGTTTGCTCAACGCTTTCAATGGATATACCGTATTTTACTAAATAAATATGGTTTTGATTGGTTTAATGACCATGTATTGGTGAATGGTTCTAAATTGCTCGGAAGAGTGTTTTATCGCGCCGGGGATCAAGCTTTGATTGACGGGGCTGTTGTAAATGGTAGTGGTAAATTGGTGCGTTGGGTTGCAACCTACTCGCGCAATATGCAAGACGGTTATCTATATCATTATGTATTGGTCATGATTTTAGGTTTGTTTGGGTTTTTATTTTGGTTTTTAGGGTGAGTGTTTATGCAGCATGTGCTGAGTGAATTAATTTGGATACCGATTGTCAGCGGGATTGGCGTATTGATCTCGGGCTCGGATGAGCGTACTAGACTATCTCGTTGGTTGACACTATTGACGGTCTTATTGACGCTTGGGTTATGCATTCCTTTGTTGCGTGCCTTTGATCCTCAAACCTATGTGATGCAATTTTCTGAAGATTTGGCTTGGATGCCTGCTTTTGGCATACGCTATAGTTTGGGTGTCGATGGCCTGGCCTTACTCATGATAGTCCTGAGTATTTTTACTAATCTGATCGTGGTATTGGCCACTTGGTCGAGTATCAAAAAAAAGGTGGCGCAATATTTTGCAGCATTCTTAATTATGCAGGGTTTTTTGGTGGGCGTATTTGCTGCGACTGACGCCATATTATTTTATGTATTTTGGGAAGCCACCTTGATCCCAATGTATTTGATTATTGGGATTTGGGGTTCGGATAATCGCGTCTATGCCGCCATTAAATTTTTTCTGTATACGTTTCTTGGCTCGGTGCTGATGTTGGCTTCCTTCCTATATTTGGGATTGGGAACTGGTTCGTTCAATATCGAAACATTCTATGCTGCCAATCTGACCATGACCGCGCAAACGCTCATCTTTGTGGCGTTCTTTTTGGGTTTTGCAATTAAGATACCTATGTTTCCTGTACATACCTGGTTACCGGATGCGCATACCGAAGCGCCAGCTGGCGGTTCAGTTATCTTAGCAGCGATTTTATTGAAATTGGGTGCGTATGGATTTATCCGTTTTGCCTTGCCTATTGTCCCGGATGCTTGTCGGCACTATTCAAATATTATGTTGGTTTTGTCATTGATTGCTGTGGTTTATGTTGGTTTGATTGCCGTTATTCAAGAGGACATGAAGCGTTTGATTGCCTATTCATCTATTTCACATATGGGCTTTGTGACCTTGGGTTGCTTTGGGATATATGCAATTGCCAAAAACAGTGATCTGGCTTCTGCAGGCCTATTGCTGGAGGGGGCCATTGTGGTGATGATCTCGCATGCCTTTATCTCTAGCGGGATGTTTGCAGGGGTTGGATTTATCTACGAGCGTATGCATACCCGGAAAATTAGTGATTTTGGCGGTATTGCCAATCAAATGCCTATATTTGCTAGCTTTCTTATGCTTTTTGCGATGGCTAATGCTGGATTGCCAGGTACCTCAGGGTTTATTGGGGAATTTATGGTGATTGTTGGGAGCATAAAAGCCGGATTTTGGGTTGCATTTTGGGCTGCAACGACTTTAATCATTGGCGCCGCATACACATTGTGGATGTATAAACGTGTGATTTTTGGACCGGTAGTCAATATCAAAGTTGAGACGTTGAATGACCTGACTTTTCCGGAAATTTCTGCTTATGTGCTATTGGCTGTCATGGTAATTGGCATGGGGGTTTACCCAAAACCATGGTTAACTTATGTGCACCACACTGTCAGCCATACTTTGCTATTAGCAAATCAATCTAAGGGTTAAAAGATTATGATTGGAACGAACAATACTGTTTTATTAGCACTGCCAGAAATTATTATTTTGATCACTGCTTGTTTGGCCCTGTTGGGGAATTTATTTTTTAAGCAGGTATTTCATTCGATTGCTTTGGTTTTAGCTGCGATAGGCTTGAGCATGGCGGCGTATGTGTCGTTCTCTTTTATTGGCCAATATGCGCAATTAGGATTTCACGGATTGTTCATTTCTGATGATCTGGCGCATATGTTAAAACTGTTTATCTATCTTACTGTTTTTTTGAGTTTTGTTTATTCGAAAAACTATTTGGATGAACGTAAATTGCCTGCGGGTGATTTTTATGTATTAGGTTTATTTTCTACATTAGGGATGATGATCCTAGTATCTTGTTATTCATTCTTGACTGTGTATTTAGGCGTAGAATTATTATCTCTACCTTTGTATGCGATGACCGCAATCTGGCGCAAGCATAGTAATGGCTCAGAAGCAGCCATGAAGTATTTTGTGATTGGTTCGGTTGCCTCTGCATTACTGTTATATGGTATATCACTATTGTATGGTGCAACTGGGTCGTTTCATTTTAATCAAATTGCAGCGGTTATTGCACGAATTCAAGAACATTCCAAATTGTTGTCATTTGCTCTGGTCTTTATTTTGGCGGGTGTTGGCTTTAAATTGGCAGCAGCGCCATTTCATATGTGGGCACCTGATGTGTATGACGGTGCACCGACAGCGGTTACTTTGTTTCTAAGCGCAGCTCCAAAAATTGCGGCTGTAGGGATGGCGATAAGAATTTTGACATTTGCGTTACATGATATGGTTGGCATTTGGCATGACATGGTTTTGATTATGGCGATTGGTTCGATAGTCGTGGGTAATCTGTTAGCAATTGTGCAAAAAAATATTAAACGCTTGTTGGCGTATTCAACCGTCTCACATATGGGTTACGCATTATTAGGGATATTGGCTGCTACATCTACCGGATATGCCGCCTCTTTATTTTATGTGGTAATTTATGGGTTGATGTCGGTAGGGGCCTTCGGTTTGCTAGTTCTGATGTCGCGTTCTGGATTGGAGCTAGAGCTGGTAGAAGATTTGAATGGATTGAATAAGCGCAGTCCGTGGTTGGCATTTATGATGATGATCATTCTCTTTTCAATGGCCGGTGTACCACCGACCGTTGGATTTTTTGCTAAGCTTTTGGTTTTGAAATCTTTGGTGGATGTGCATTTAACTTGGGTTGCTGTATTGGGTTTAATATTTGCTGTGATTGGTTCTTATTATTATTTGTATATCATCAAAGTCATGTATTTTGATGAAGCAAAAGATAAAAGTCTCGTTTTCTTACCGAAAACAGCTACCGCATTGTTTTCTGTCAATGCGTTATCATTGCTGTATTTTGGTATCATGCCAGGTGCGTTGGTTGCTGCTTGTATCAAAGCATTTGCTTGATGCGAGAGTCTTTGCTAACTGAGTGCTCCCCTCATTTTTAAAAAACTGAGGTTTGTCTCAAAGCTCTAGATGATTATGTCACTGTTTTAACTTCCTTTTAAACCAGACGTTGTTTGAAAGCTGTGTTTCTGGGTCATGTTACGCTTTACTGAAATGAGTAATTCATATCATATCAGAAAAGTCTGCCGTCATCCTGAGCAGTTGGGGGATACTCTAAATTCTGGGAGATGCATTGCGAAGCGTGCCACGATGTCTGTCTGTGAAAGACGGTTGCTGTGATGGTGGAGTGTACAGGAGATTGAAAATCAAAAAATCGTTCAGCATAGCTTTATTAAGTAGTTTCATTTTATTATTTTTTATGACGATATGGGGAGTTTCTACTCTGTCTATGAAAAAGAAAAATACACTAGAAGCATTTTCTGCGATAGCCACCGCATATGAAACAGCCTTGTTTGAGTATCAGCCTGAGCTTGGTATATTTTGGGGAAAATCTGATGTAGCACTCGATCGATTTATGGATAGTTCGATAGAAGGGTATCAACATTGGTGGCAACAAGAAGATGATTTTTAACTGCGTTAACTGCGCTTGATAAGAAAAGTTTTCAAAACTCTTCTCAATATGTCACTTATCAATTGTTAAAGGAAACACTGGCAGCCAATCAAGCGAGCCGAATTTGCAGAGAAGAATTATGGGATGTTAATCCCGTTTCAGGTTGGTATAGTAATTTGGCGATGATTGCGGAAAAGCAACCAGTCGGGACACCGGTATATCGACAACAGGCGCTGACTCGTTGGCGAACTTTTGGCAAAGCGGCAGACGATCAAATTAATAATTTAAAATTGGGTTTGCAACTTGGCTATACCGCTCCCAAACCAGCAGTAAAACGTGTGCTCATGCAACTCTCCATTATTCTAAATACCCCTATTGAAGAATCTCCCTATTTTGCGTTCGCGCTGCGCGATGATGAGCCTGTGTTTAGAGGTCAAATAAAAGATTTAGTGAAAACAGTGATTCATCCAGCCATCCAAAAATATGCTGATTATCTTGAAAAAGAGTATTTACCTTTGGCGCGCGAAGAAATAGGCGTATGGGCGATACCTTCTGGTGCAGAATGCTATCGAGCCAAGATAAAGCAAGAAACAACTTTGTCAGTAAAACCAAAGGAAATTCATGAGCTGGGTCTTAAGACGATGCAAGACTTATCTAAAGAAGTGGGTGACATTGGATTTAAAAAATACGCCAGTCGAGATATGGCTTATATTTTTCAGCGGGCAAAAGAGGAGTCTCAAAATTATTTTTCAAGTGAACAAGATATTTTGGACTATAATTTTGCCGCATTGAAAAGAGTGCAAGCGCTCATCCCAACTTGGTTTGGGAAGGCACCAAAAGCAGAAGGAACGATTAGACCTTACCCAGAGTACCGAGCAAAAACGGGCGCTTCAGGCGAATATTATCCTCCGAATGATGCAGGGACCGAGCCGGGTATTTTTTATATCAATACGTTCGACCCTAAGAATCTAGGCCGTATCGACCAAGAGGCCACTTTATTTCATGAATTAATCCCGGGGCATCATTTTCAAATTGCTTTGCATTATGAAAATCACTCCTTGCCAACAGTCAGCCGGTATTTGTTTAACTCCGGTTTCGGAGAGGGCTGGGCGCTGTATGCAGAGCGACTCGCTGACGAAATGGGCTTATATCTCGATGATATTTCACGTTTGGGTATGTTATCCAGTGAAGCGTTGCGTTCTGCAAGACTAGTAGTCGATACCGGTATTCATGCTTTTCACTGGAGCCGAGAACAAGCAGTCGATTATTTAAAACAACACACCGCACTCAGTGGAAATATTATTGACGGCGAAGTCGATCGCTATATTATGTTGCCAGGACAAGCTACGGCTTATATGTTAGGGAAAAACACCATAGTAGATTTGCGTAACCAAGCAAAGGCTCAATTGGGACCACATTTTGAGATTCGAGAGTTTCATGATCAAGTTTTGAAAAATGGCGCAATTAGTCTTCCTATGTTACAAGAGCAAATTAAAGAGTGGTTGAGAACAAAAAATAATGATTATTGACGTCGCTTATTACTGTTAACAAGTTTTAGAGCTTGTGTTATCATCTGAGGTCTCGGGGCGTAGCGCAGCCTGGTAGCGTACTAGCATGGGGTGCTAGTGGTCGAAGGTTCAAATCCTTCCGTCCCGACCAGTGTTTATAAGGGTTTGTTGAGTTTTTATAGGTAGGTGAATAATATTTTGGTACCGGTTTTGGTACCGATCGCCAAGAGTAACTCAGGACTCAATCGTGCAATAGTGATCCCAAGACTCAAAATCCATCATGTTCTCTTCTTCTATATTATCCGCAACAGCGCAACAATCTATGTAATTCAAGAGTTCCTCTGTTTCGGGTAACAGTTTTGTTGCAGCAACGACATGATGATCTGCAACGGGATAGATCTGATGTTCAGTGTGACATGTAATTTTGGGGATTACAGGTGATGATAAATACCGAGAAAATACATCGTTGAATTGTGCTTTTTCAAATCCTTTGGGTGTTCCAGGACCAATTCTAATACTTTTGCTTTTAATATTATATTCTTTCAACATGTTCGCAATATGCCGAGCGGTCATTGGGCCGCCTCGATGCAAAGTTGCCCATGGTTGTTCCTCATCAGCGCATAATGCTGTAATCAAGTCGGCTGAACTGATACGGTCGATTTTTTTACTTTCGAAAATATCTTTAATACTGGTCAGAAGTTCGCTGCTTAGGCTTGTGGTAGAACTATCATTTTCAGACACATGTAAAGCAGCAACTCTTGCTCGTTCAGGCCAATGATGACCAGCAATATCCGCAATCGCCAGTAAAGGCTCCCAATTATCTTGTTCTCGATCATGAAGATTTTCAGGTAATATGGGCCTTGCTGATGAAATACGCTCATGATAGTCCAAAGAAAATCGTGCTAATTTGGTTTGCAAGGTTTGAAATAAATTACTTTCTACGTGACGCAATCGCTCGACATGCTCATAAGGTAATTTACGTCGTAACTCCAAGGTAATGGCCCTATCCATGATGGTATTTGGTAAATGTCCAATACTGGCTAATGCTTTTGCACCCCAAGCATTGAATTTGTGTGGTTGATGATCTTTCCCTACGATACGAACAATGAATGCGCTGTCTCGCGTATGACCACAATTCAAAATACCGCGCAATTCTTCATTATCTTTCATGAAGGTATCGGCTTCATCAATCAACATGGTCGGGTTCCATTTATCAATAGCTCTGAACAATGCAGCAGGTGAAATATTAGATGCGGGCAAAGGTCGTTTTACTAATCGACCTAATAAAAACAGAAATTGAGATTTACCACAACGTTTTTCTGGAGCTGTGATTACTGCGAGTGGCGCAACGTGAATGACATCGATAAACCAAGTCATCGCTATCCATAACACGGCTGCGGTGATGGTTTCATCTTGGCATACAATAAAGCGGCGCAGAGTATGCTCAATTTCCAACAGGAGCGTATTGGGATCAATGGGATCTGGATAGACGTCAATATCATCCAGATCTGATTGTGGTTCATGGATAATTTTTTTAGAATTTACTTTTTCTATTGTTGAAATATGGTGCGTATTTTCTTTAATGTCTCTGGGTAAGGGCAGGTTTAAAATGTTGGCTAAATCACTCATGATAATCACCTCGTTCATGTTGTTCTTCTTGGATGGGTTGTTTTAGCAGTGTGTTGTGTAGATTGCCATGAATCCATTGGTAAATATCGTTTGTATGCCAAGCCAGGACCGTGCCGTTAAGTTTGGTTGGTTTTGGAAATTTTTCGGCCTCCCACCAACGTCTTAGGGTCAGGCGATTCCGTCCAATGATTTGTTCAACATCTTTAATAAAAAGTACGGTTTGTTGATGAACCTGTTTATTATCTTTTTGCATGGATCCTCCGGTGTTAAGTATGAAAAATTTAAAATTACTTGTGTAAATATCCCCATAGTGTGGCGGGTGATTTCAACCCCATTTCTCTCATGATCAAAAGTTTAAGCTCTGATCTGGACATGGTTGAAGATAGTTGCTCATAGCGCAGTTGAGCGTAGAGATAGCGATATGATTTTCTTAATGGTAGTTTGAGGCTGGCTAATGTCTTGCGATAAGCATGACGAACCGCATCGTAACCTTGCGCTGCAATTAAATTATCCTTGTTTTCAAGTAGTGCTTTGTACTCTCTGAGTATTTGTTTTTGTTGTGTAGTCAAAATAGGTATGTGTCTATCAGTACTGTTTGAAGCGATGTCACGGGTGACCCACATAAGGTGTTGTTGGATATTCACCTCATCCAAGATGCGCATTGCTTCACTTATCGTTAAACCAAAATGAATTTGTAACCCAAGTAAGACTCTAGCAATTGGATTAGATATTTTTTGTAGCACATCCGATGAAATGGTTATTTTCTTAAGTATCGGACGTTTTCGAAATAAGCCTAAACTTTGATTATCAATACCGATGAGATCACGGTTAATATCGTGCATAAACGCCCGAATGACGGTCATATATTTCATGATGGTGATAGGGCTAATATGTTTTTGCTGCCAAAAAACAACAAGTTTTTGCATTTGAACTTGGTTCAAAGCATGCCATTTGGGCGGTATATTTTTGATGACAAATAGGTCATTGATGACTTTATGGATCACAAAGCGGCGATGCAATCGATGGCGATAGGGGCCTTGTCTATTAGTATGTAAATAAATATTCGCTTCTTGGCGTAATTGATTTTTTCGCATTATGAAACTCTACAAATGCTGTTTGCTCTGTTTGGCGTTGTAGCATAGTCCGCTTGGAGGTGGTGTTAGGCTTTGACGCTTTAAGTTCAATACAGGTGCAAATCAGCTTAAGTTCTAGACGTCATTCAATGCATTTCAAATGAAATGATTGAATCATAGGGTCAACACATAATTGTATTGTGATGTTCAATTCCCGAAAGGGAATTGCACTGCAAGCATCGCAGTGGGTTCTGAATGATAACATCCAGATGAGGTTGCGGTTCCCGACTAAAACGTTCCGCCAATTAGATTTGGGAATGGTAATGGCTATTCGCAAGACTGTTACCGATGTTCACGGGTTTTCAGTTTTGCTTATAAAAACACTATCAGATTATACTGATATAAACAAGGGGTTACGCGTGTTTTTTATTTAATCTCGTGGGAAGCGTTTGAAAAAAATATGATAACCTATTGATTGTATTTGGTATTTTCTCATGCCGTCGGCAGCGTCACTGCGGATAAATCCTGCAGTGACGCTGCCATTGCGGTGGAGTTTATTACTAAAAAATGGTAACCTTAGCGAGTTAATAACTTGTTTATTTTTAATTGCTTTGAAGCTCAATAGACCTCAATCAAGGATACTTATGAATGTGAAAAAAATATTTCATGGTTTTTTCCTTTCGGCACAGTTCATTTTTTTACTGGGGTTACTAGTAAGCTCTGTTCATTTTTATCATCAAAAAAGCTCATTAGAGGTCGCCAAAAATGAGAATCTATTTACCGCTCTCGTCGGTAATAAACTATATAAGTAGAGTGATGTACTTGAAAAAGAAAATACAATTTGATCCGCTATACAATAGTGTATATAAGTAGATTAGAGTCGCATTATGTTTGGTTTTTGGTTTATGAAGTATATTAATGTTGTAGGATATGGGGTCAATGCTGTAGAGCATCTTACTCTTGAAGCAATAATGGTTCTAGAACGTTCGGAGGTAGTGCTTGCTCTTGCTACTAATGAAGAAATAAATGTATTGCGCAGGTATTGTTTAAAAATTGTCAGCATTACGTCTTTATATAAATACCTACTAAAATTTTATTTGCCTACAAAGAAAATTACAATGATTCAGTCTCAGTCACTTAATTCTACGAATACGCAATTAACTGAAGCGAAGCTTGAGGGCATCGATCTACTACTATATGATGTTAATTTTTCTTGTTCGTTATTTATTCAGGGAGAGACTAAAAATAATCCAGTAAACGATGCATTCTATGGTTTTCTAACTTCGAAATCATGATATTGACAAGCAACGGTAGATGAAAACATGTCACATTATAAAAAATTCAGATCATACGCTATTTTTTTATTTGCAACACTTCTTGCTGCTATTGGAGGCGGTTTCATACAAGTGGTTGTTTATAATAAAATAGCCAATCTTAATCTACCACCATTTTATTTTGGTTTGGCTTTTTCTTGCGCAGTATTTCCTGCGCTCTTAGGAAGCCAGGTAGGAAAAATTATTTCTGAAAAGGAAAATTATAATAAGTATCTGTTTTTTTCACAATTATTTGCGGTATTCATGATCCTGCTTATCAAGTTTATTGTGGAAAACAATTTGAAATTTATCCTACTGGGAGAGTTTGTCACTAGTTTTGCAGGCAGTATTGCTTATCCAATTCTACAAAAATTGATTAAACTCACTTTTGATCCAGAAAGGCTGCCTATTGCTGCAAAGGTTGATGCCTATGCTTATGGTGCCAATATCATATTAGGACTTGGTTTGGGTGCAGTTTTGTCCGCTTTTATTGGGTTTGATACTATGTGGTTAATCGCCGCCGCTCTCTATGTAGTCTCAGCCATTGCATTCTACTTTTCATGTTCAAAAAATATGACATGGGAAACAAATATGCAATCCACCAGTGTTTTTTGGAAGAGAACATTTACTTCAAGGCAAAAATTGGCATTTATCCTAATGCCAACATTAATCATAGTAGGGACGCCACCAACGTCTCTATTACCATCGATATATAACAATTTTCCGAATGATGTAGTGAGTAATTTTATTATTAGCCCTGTGATGACACTCATTTTATTTCGCTCAATAGGGCAGTTTATTGGACCATTAATCGTTAATAATGATAGATTTGAAGCTTTCGCTTCGAATAAGCAAATCATTAACTTTTGTCTGATCTTTTTTATGGCAATATATAGCATTATATTCCATACTGGAAACTATTATTTTGCATTGTTTTTAATAGTAGTGGCTCATATTGCTTCGAATGTTGTGTTTACATTGGCTACATACTCGATGCTGGCGTCTTTTTCAACCGAGGAGATCGCTCAGATTAGTGCATCACAATATCAAATCAATCAAATTGCTATTACCCTAACTGCTATATTAAGTGGTGTTATTGCCAATTTTCTTGGTAGTCAGTTGACAATAATGTTATTTGCACTGATTGGCCTTGGTTTGTTTTCAATCATAGGGCAAAGCGAGCGTAAATTTGTTCATTAATTCGTGATGAACATACGATTATGTTAATACTGAACTTAAGAACACATCCAGTCTATCCATACGGAAATTATATGATAGATATTGGGATATAAGCGCATTTTCTTAAGTAGCCAGTGAATGTTGGATTAATGCAGTGATACATTGTAGTACCAGTGATAGGCATCATGAATAAACAATTTTTTTTCGGCGTTATCTCTGTTGTTTTTATAAAAACGCCGTCTTTTTTTCTGTACAAGCCTATTTCTCCTCCAAATCCTTCTTCCCAGTGCGATAAATA
>Ga0114972_10000137_pt1 | contig 49887 bp, 36 predicted proteins | sample M_140807_EF_Meta_FD_87354 | JGI IMG/M metagenome (GOLD analysis project Ga0114972, IMG submission 87354) | Freshwater microbial communities from Lake Montjoie, Canada to study carbon cycling - M_140807_EF_MetaG | ecosystem: Environmental > Aquatic > Freshwater > Lake | place: Lake Montjoie... | reverse complement strand
CCGGGGGGAAACAACTAACTATTCAGCAAAAAACTGCCGACGAGCGTTGAGCGAGTCGAGCCACCCAAATCACCACTGCGTTTCATGCTTTTTATGTCTTTCAAATGACTCCTTTAAAAAGGTTGGCTGAATAGTTACGCTAAAAGTTGAGATTAACGGAGAGTTTCACCATCGGGTCGTTACCTATCACATCCTGAAAGTAGCGGCCCTGAACAAGATTTAGATTCGTCCCGAAAATATTATCTACCTCAGCGAGGACAATACCTCCTCGCGTTGGCATCCTATATCCAATTCCAAATCCAAATAGCCATCCTCCCGACGAATCCCCGATCACCGTTAAATCATTAGATCTTCCCTGATGCCGATATGCAGAGCTTCCCTGCAGAAAAACTCCTTGCGTAAGAAAATATCGCTGAAATGCTCTCGCTTTTTGATCTCGAAGAGAGGCGGAATCAAGACCGCTCTGAGACTCCATCGCATACCGATAGTCGAGTCCTGTAACCCACTGATCGTTGAGAACCTGATACCAATAGCTCGTCACAATATCTTGGCTTATCGGGATCGTGGTTGAATTTTTAGCTATATCTCGCTCGATAGCTCCCTCGTCAAAATCGAGAGATACCTGATACAGATTATTACCCCTACTTTCATCGAGCCATCGATGAATCCACTCTGTTCCAACGTAGCTACTTTCCGCTGGTTGAAGGTCAACTCCAAATCCAAGATTACGAGAGAAGGTTTCTGGACTATCATTGAAACGTTGAGTAATTCCCCCAATAAGTGTCGGTTCAACACTCGCTAAATCAAGATTTATTCCTTTACCCAAAGACTCGCCGTACCCTACCCTATAGAGAGCTTTCGGGCTCGGCTTGAATATAATTCCTGCTTTTGGATTTACCCGTGAACGACTCTCGGTACTTTCATCAAATGGGGGCTCATCAAATGTGCTCCATCCGACCCGTTCAAATGAACCGCCAAGATTAAGAAACCACTCAGGGGTAAGAGATATCATTCCAAGATACGATGCAGTAAAGCTCTGAAAATTTACAGGAGCAGCACTCGCAAGTGGAAGTTCTTGGCCATCAAGGACTCCAGTTTCATCAGCGAGGACAACACGAGTGTCGGAAAGATCGCTCCGAGTGGTTGCACTTCGAAGGGTAAATAGTGAGGTTAGAAAAGATGTGCGTGCAACTAGCTGACCCTCATTAACCCACAACGATGTATAGCGATCGGTCTGAGCATCGACGAGAGCCTCCACTATCTGACGATCGCGTTCCCCTTGAGAGAAGGTTATAAAATCGAGCTGTTCATCAATTCCAATCTGCGAAAGCTTCTCCCGATCACGACTAAACGTGCTCTGCACAAGAGCAGTCACATCGGGCGAAAAACGTCGACTTGCACCCAACGCAAAAGATCCACCATCAAATTGCACATCATCAATACTATCGCGAGAATCCTCGATAATACCTCTTCCCTCAACAAAAAAACGATCTTGCCAATTTGGTTGAGCTTGCAGGGAAACACCTACTCGCCCCCCTGCCGAGCGAAGAGCTGAATCAAGTCCACGCGACACGATCCCAGATGCTGAGAGGCCGGTTACTAAATTGCCGGACTTATTTGCGGCTACTACTCCGGTTTGTCCGATATCATTCAATGATGCATAGGATGAAGATACGCCTGTGCGCCACCCATCTCGCTCAAAAAGGGATGAGTATTCATTCAACGAAACACTTGAGCCGATTGAGTCGATTACATTGATACTAAGAGGAGAAAAAAGATTGGATATTCGGCGCTCCGAAAGACTGGTGTCAGCAGAAAATGGGTTTTCCTGACTCTCTGAGAGAAGTCTATGCGCACTCGCATTGCGATAATCTGAGATTATAGCTCCTATAGCCTCGACTTTTCCTCTCTCAAAAAAACCGAGGTCGCGATAGGTGCGGGAAAGCGATGCGCTCTGAACTGCAGCATCCTCATCAAGACGGAATCGAGAGCGATACACAGAGCGATTTTCGGATCTATCGCGCGCCGCCTCAATATCTCGAAGAGCCTCAACTGGGCGATTTTCAGCAAGCCGCATAAAGCTACGATAAAGATACGGTGTAGGATCATTCTTATCGAGCTCTATCGCGCGACGATATTCAGGATCTGCTGGACTGTATGAATCAGCTTCAAAATAACTCTTTCCAAGATAGCTTCTATAGATTGCGCGTGAAGGTTCTAGCACCGTCGCGCGTTCAAAGTGTTGACGTCCTTTTAAAAGATCGCCGCGATTGACCGCAAGAAGACCAAGACCTACCTGAGGAAGACCTGCTCCTGATTCCGCTGCTGCCGCTCGCGTAAAAAGAACCTTGGCCTCACCAAAAGATCTATCCGCCATAAGAACAAATCCAAGCACCGTATCACCGTACCAGGACCGCGATGGAATTTGTTCCAATTCTTTACGGGCTTCGGGAACTCTTCCAAACATAAAGAGTAGCTCAGCGCGACGAGCTATAAGATCATAATCATCGCTCGCATTAGCTGCTCCAATTACCTCGAGTGCTCCCTCAAGATAACCACGCTCCTGTAAGGAAAATGAGCGGGCAATCTTCGCAGAAGCAAGACCATCTCCTTTCGACATCGCCTCCTGAGAGAGCTTATCAGCAGATGAAAGATCTCCTTGCATAAGACGAACTATCGAAAGAGTCCCCGCTGCTATTGCACGATATGAAGCTTCCTGAGGATTAAGTTTTAGCGATGCTGTTACGCACCCGTTCAGCACCACTGCTCCACCGTCGCTATCTCCCGATACGATAAGGAGTCGTCCACGAAGAACTGATGCGGCAGAGCAGATAGCTTCGCTCTTCGTGCTGAGCTCACCGAGCGCCCCTGCTATATCGCCAGCTCGAGCCTTTAGAACGGCTCGCTGCGCCGAAACTCCACCTTTTTCGAGATGATTTAAATCTTCTTCAGAACCGAGTAGTGGGGTAAAAAGGCTCCACTGAACCGCACGCTCCGAGCTGAGAACGGAGTAAAGCTGCGGGGCCGAGCCCCTCCGAAATTTGGCTCCCTGGCCAGAGTTTAATGAGGCGCTCCCCTCGGGGCTTGTTCCATTAACTGCACCAGAGAGAACTTGAATAGTTGTTTCATCTTTGTTTACTACAACGGTAAATTCGGTTCCCCGAATAGCTGCAGTAACATGTTCAGTTATAACGGTCGGATGCTGTTCGGAGTGGCTAAAAAAGTGCATCACGCCAGCTAGAAGCCCAAGTGAGCGTTCCTGAGCGGGAAAGCGAATTGTGGAGCCACCCGGAAGACGAATATAAGAGCCATCAGCAAGTTGGAGCGCAACTAGGCCAGGCTTTGCAACTGAAACCTCATCACCATTTAAAAGTTGCATCGATTCGTTGGCTTGGATCTTCTTACCATCGCGGGTGACAGTGACTTCTCCCTCTAGCGAAAATATAGTCGCTGGATTTTCGTTTGTAGCATAGGCTACAAACGAAATAACGAGCATAGCACAGAGAGTCAGCATCTTTGATATTCTGAGCACAATGCTCCAGTCTCTCGCTCGCTGAGTTAAATTTCTTAGTCGTCGCATACTTTGTGACCAATCAAATTAAACAATCTAGGATTCCTTTTTTCATCGTCCGAAAATCTACCTCAAACCGTAACTCACTAGAGCCACTTTCTCCAGCACCAAAATGCACCCCCTCTTTATTATGAATTGACACACCCAGCCCAAGATCACACCATTCCAAAAGATGTAGCTGCATCACTTTTTCGGGCTTCAAAATCGTAATTTTCTGGTCATCCTCTCCATGAAACTTCTCCCCCGGCTCGCTATCTCCTGTGGCGTTGCAATCATCGCCGCCTTTACGATGAGCACTCCCCTGATTGAAGAGATTGACTTTCGGGTCTCTGATCAGATTTTCAGATTTCTCGGAAACACAACCCCGCCTGCAAAAATTGTAGTGGTTGGAATTGATGAACAGAGTTACAGCAGACTAAATGTACCGTTTGGTCCTCCCTGGCCTAGAGCACTCCATGCACGTCTCCTTAATCGGCTCAAAGAATTGGGGGCAAAGCGGGTGGCGTTCGATGTGTTATTTGTCGATCCGGGGCCTGATCCGGAGATTGATGCCGCGCTCAGTAGTGCGATGGCTCAATTGCCGACGGTAATCGGAGTAGAGAGCACCATTTCATACGTAAAAACGCAGGGAGGCACCTCTGAGATTGAAAATATTGAGCTGCCGCACGAACGCTTTCAACAGTCAGCAGAGTTAGCGCTGGTCGGGTTGGATGAAACAAACGGAATCATTCGAACCTTTCCCTTCAACCGCTCTGAGCTTGAGGCGCAATATCCCCGTCTCGCCGAGGCAGCTGCTGGATTTCTAGATGGGAGTGGCTCTCCGCGACCGGGCAAGCGCGATCTCATCCGATACTACGGCGCGGGTGGAAGCATTCCACTTGTTCCCTACTACGAACTCTTCGAGAAAGAGACCCCCGGCGACCGACTGCGGTTTCAGGATGCGATCGTTCTTGTTGGCATTCGGCTAAGGTCTCATACCGGAGCTGCGAAAAAGGACTCTTATCTTACACCGTTTGGTGCACCGATGATGTACGGTGTCGAGGTTCATGCAACGATTGCGAACAATCTTATTACTCAGAGCTGGATCACACGTCCGAGTCAACTTATTGAGATAGCATGGCAGGCGATTCTCCTCGGGGCGATCTCATTTCTCGGACTCTCGGCAACTCCGATAGTTCTTCTGATTCTTTCAGCTTCTCTAATAATTTTGTGGGGCATTGGTGCGCTATGGGGTCTTCATGTAGGTTTTTATCTGTGTGGTGCAAGCTCTATTCTTATCGGGACTCCCGTGATTGTTCTTTTAAGCACCTTGCACTCTTACCTTACTTCCCGAAAATCAGAGGAGAGTCTTAAATCTGCATTTTCGCTCTATCTTTCGCCTGAGATGCTTCCAGAGCTGCAACGCGATGGTTCATCGCTCAAGCTTGGTGGAGAAAAGTTGTGGCTCACTGCACTCTTTACCGACATAGCCGACTTCACATCAATTACCGAGGAGATGCCTGCCGAGCGGACCTCTGAGATGTTAAATACCTACTTTACAGAGGTAATGGAGGTTGTTTTTCAAAATCAGGGAACATTGATTAAGTTTATTGGCGACGCCGTCTTTGCGATCTGGGGAGCACCGGTCAAAATTACCAATCATGCAGAATTAGCGGTAAAGACCGCCCTTGCGATTCAGCAGGAGGTAACTAAATTTAATTCCACGAATCGCTTCCCTCCCCTTATTACCCGTATCGGTATCAACACGGGCCCAATGCTCGTTGGAAATCTTGGGTCAAAACGTAGGTTCGACTATACGGCGATCGGAGACTCGGTAAATCTCTCAGCTCGACTTGAAGGGCTCAATAAATATTTCGGCACATTAATACTATTTAGTGAAGCAACGCGCCGAGATGCTGGTGGAATCGATGGCTCTGTTGCGATTGCAAAGGTCCGGGTTAAGGGAAAAAAGGAATCCGTCCCTCTATATACCGTCTTTGAGACACCACTCGCATCAACGGTGCTCACCGAATGGAACAAAGCGTGTGACGAATTTGCACAGACCCAGTTTGAATCAGCTCGTTTACGTTTTGAGAAACTGGCAACGGCAGAACCGAGACTTGAGAAAGCAAGCAAACTTTATATTGCTGAGATAACTCAATGGCTCGAATCGCCACCTCCGCTTGGCTGGGGTGGAGAATTGACTTTTGATAGCAAGTAAGTCGAGTTATGATCAGGAGATAACTGTTCGTAAAAATATAAGACTAGCATTCTTTTATTGGCTGAATATTCCCACCACGGAAGACTAGTACCCTCTAATAATTCTCAATCCACAAGAGCATAAACTTTATTAAAAGAGGATTTAGACAATGACATCGCGACACAGCCTCTTTCCCAATCTCACCACTGCGATCGCGATCTGTTTTGTGTCCTCTTCTGCTAATGCCCAGCTCAAAATAGTGGCTCCGCAGCAGCTTTCTTCCGTAGCAGGTAATTCATCGACACCACCGGATGGTGATAGTGGACAGGTCGTGTTAGCACCCGACAGCGATTACGCCGTTTTTCAATCAAGAGCAACGAATCTATTAGGCGATGCCAAAGACACAAATGGCGCTGTAGATATTTTTCTCAGAAAGAGAGGCTCGAGCGTCGTTACACGTTTGAGCGTAAGTGATATTGAGGAGGAAACTCGAACCGAATCTGTCGATTTTCCGCCGGAATCTACCTTCCCTGCAATTAGCCCACTCCTTCCTGATGGGACATTTGGTGTCACCTTTGCTTCGGGCGCAAATAACTTATTACCAGATGGAGTGGGTAATCCAAATTTCAACAAACAGCTATATCTTCGTATTCCAGACCCTAAAAATCCTGCTCTCGGGAAAACAGTTTTGATCACTCGTGGAGCAAATGGTACAGATGCGGGAAATGGTGATACCACTAAATCTTCCATCACCGCCCTATCGGCGCCGAATCGTTTTCTTATCGTCTTTTCCTCAAGAGCGACAAACCTTTTGGAAACTCCAACTGAACAAGGGGACTTTGCAAGTAGGTTATACCTTGCAGAGGTAAATATTTCGGACTCCTCGGTTAGTGTAAAAATTACCGATGGCTCAAATGGTCCAGCCGATGGCGATTTATACGACCCAGTTATAAGTGGAGATGGTAGATATGTCGTCTATACACGTTTTCCATACACGACAAATACTCAGTCAGAATTTCCTCCAATCCCGCAGATTCTTCGCTTTAATATTGCGAGCCGAAAAACTGAAATAATCTCTCTCAATGCTCAGGGCGAACCTGGAAATGCTAGTAGTAGGCATCCCTCAATATCCTTCAGCGGAGAGAAAGTTGCATTCTCAACCGAAGCTAACAATCTAGGAGTAGAGGCCTCCGCAAGTCAGCCAAAATTTGTTGTATGGCGGGATTCAGATCGTTCTCTTGAGCTAGTCAGTAAAACGAACAGTGGAATTATTGGTAATGGTTCTTACTCGTTCCAGGAGTTTCCTAATGGACCTACAGGAATGATAAGCGCTGATGGACGTTTTGCTATATGGTCCGACACTGCAAACAATCTTGTGGATGGTGACACCAATGGAGTTGCTGATGTGTTTCTTAAGGACCTATCTGATGGCTCAATTCAGCGAGTAAGTAAGACTAGTAGCGACGGTGAGCTTGATGCGCCGAGCGTTTTTCCAATTATCGGCAGAAATTCTCTTGCAAGTACCGAACTTCGGATGGCGTTTGAAACACGCTCCTCAAATATCGGTACGTTCTTCCTTAATCCTGAATTTCAGGCCAATGTATCGCGGGTTTTTATTTCAACTGGATCATTCCCCGAGCCGGTTATCGAGCAAAATGCTCCGATTCAAACCCCGCCAGATATTAAAGTTTCTGGGACAACGGTCACTCTTAACCTTATCAAATTTAAACTTCCTCAAACCGGCAAGTTAGAGTCGCTGCCTAACGCTGAAGGTGACTTTCAACAATCTTCCGAACGGGCCACAAAATCAACTATTACCTATGAACTTCAACTTGCCCGTGCGGGCAGTAAAAGGAGAATAAAGGTAATAGCTACGAAAAATCGCGTCACTCTCCGCGCTCTTCCTCCAGGCACCTATCAGGTCAAATATCGCGCCATCGCAACGGTCGGAAAGAAAAGGCCGATATTAACTAAGTTTAGCCCAGTGAGAAAATTCGTTATCAAGAAGTAATGGGTCAGAACAAACAACCAGGAGAAGAGCTTCCCTCTCCTGGTCCCTTATTTCGCAGCCTCTCAAGGCCGTTTGCTCAGTGAAACGGCACCCAAAGCTAATCGTAAATCCTTACACTACTCTCCAACGCGAGAGCTCTTGAGCAATTTAAGCAGCATCGCATCAGTTGATAATACAAGCTGCGTGTCTCCCGCAAAAACCAAAGGATAGGTCTGGAGCGTTTTTAAGAACTGATAAAATTCAGCCGCCTCTCCTGTCTGATTATAGGCTCGCGAGTAAATCTCGGTTGCTTTTGCATCAGCTTCGCCCCGAATCTGTTGGACTTTACGGTAGGCTCCAGAACTAATTTCTTGCAGGTCCATCTCTTTGCGACCTGCAATCTTTGCCGCCTCCCCTTCACCCTCGGATCGAAATCGCTGCGCTATCTGCAATCGCTCACTAATCATCCGTTGATAAATACGATCGAGTACATCCGGGTTGTAGTTCACCCGTTTGAGCCTCAGATCCATCAGCTCAATCCCGAATTCGCGTAATTTACCGACAGCCGCTTTTTGAATCTCCGACTCGATACCGGCGCGGCCCAGAGCTATCGGGATAAGCGACCCTATGGATCCCGTTTTCCCCTCTCCGATTATGGTCTCATCGCCCTGCGGAACGCGTCCCTTGTCTGAACGAACTATTTCGATCAACTGATGTCGAGCAATAGAGTTTCGGATCTCGCTCCCCAAGATATCCTCAAGCCGAGATTGCGCGCTTCTTTCATCCCTTATACGAACAAAGTAACGTTCAGGGTCTTCGATCCGCCACCGCGCAAAAGCATCGACATAGATGTAGGTTTTATCCTTCGTAGGAATACCGACCGGCGCGCCATCCCACTCAAGAAACCTTTTTTCGAGTCTATTAACTACCTGAACAAATGGAAGCTTTACATGTAAACCAGGCTCAGTAATTGGCCGACCAACTGGTTTGCCAAATTGGGTGATGATAACTTGATCGGTTTCGTTAACGACATAGAGGCAGCTTGCAACTACCAAAGCTCCGAATAACAGCCCGATCTGTCCGAATAAAACGAGTGTCCTGTTCATTATCGTTTCTCCTCATCTTTCGTGATCTGGCTTAAGAGCGGGATCCACTGTTTAAGAGATTCATCAACTATGACCCGCTTGCTAAGACGAGGTAAAACTTCCGCCATCGTTTCAAGATACATTCTGGTACGGGTAATATCTGGGGCTTTTCGGTATTCCGCGAGGAGTGCCGAAAATGAGGCTACATCACCCTCTGCCTCATTAACCCGCTTGAATCGATACCCTTCGGCAGCCTGAATAGCTGAATCCGCCTCACCCTTAGCACGGGGAACGGCTTTGTTGTATTCGCCGTTGGCAACATTAACCATATTCTCCCGATCTTGTTGCGCCTTATTGACCTCGTTAAACGAAGCTTGAACAGGTTGTGGAGGATTTACATTTTTTAGCTGAACCTGATCGACAACAACTCCCAACTGATATTTGGCGACGAGTTCCTGCAATCGAGTTAACGCAGCTAACTCAATCTCTTGTCTACCAATCGTAATCACTTCATCGACGGTTCTGTCGCCAACCACTTCGCGCATCGCTGCTTCTGAGAGATCGCGCAACGTTTGAGCGGGGTCTCTTACGTCAAAGAGATACTTTTTTGGCTCATTAATACGATATTGTACAACCCACTCAACTAGAGCTGCGTTGAGGTCACCAGTAACCATCGCTTTCTCGCGTTCTGGCTCATTTCCAATCTGATATTGATTGGTGTACTGAGGAGTATAAAATCCGAACTCCATCTTGAGCTGCCGTCTCGTTGGCAGAATACTGACCTGATCCATCCCAAATGGGAGCTTGGCGTGAAGCCCTGGCTGGACCGTATCGATATATTTCCCGAATCGAAGCACCACACCCTCTGATTCGGCAGGTATCGTGTACACGCTCGACCATGCAAGTACCACCGCGACTGCAGCGAGCACCATCGGTACAAGTGATGGGGAGAAATTTGGTGCCGACCGTATAGGCGGAATACCAAGCACCTCTGGAAGGTCATCGAATATCTTTCTTGAACTCATAATTGGTTCCTACGCATCATTTTAACGATTCAGCTATTGCCAACTAACTACCCTGTTTCCTCTCTTCATACCACTCCCTAACCACATCTTGATCCGAAAATGGGAGTTTTTCGCGGCCAATTATCTGATAATCCTCGTGTCCCTTACCCGCTATCAAAACGGTATCGCCTGGAAGTGCTGTATCCAACGCCCAACGAATCGCCGCGCGACGATCGGGGTTACAGTAAGCTGGATTCGGACACCCAGACAAAATATCACCGATAATTTTATCTGGCTCTTCGGTGCGCGGATTATCACTTGTTATTACTACAAGATCAGCTCCTTCGTGCGCTATTTGGCCCATTATAGGCCGTTTCGAGCTATCACGATCTCCTCCGCAACCAAATACAACAATTACTCGGCCCTCGGTACCAAGCCTCATCGCCCGCAAAGCTCGCTCTAGAGCATCGGGGGTGTGTGCATAATCAACGTATGCATTTATATCTCCCGCGGATATCTGCTCGATACGACCTGGAACCTGAGGAAGGTGAGGCAATTTTTCAACGATATGTTTCAGTGGCCACCCGAATGCAAGCGCACCTCCGACGACAGCAAGCAAATTTTCGATGTTGTGCTCCCCTAAAAACGGAACTGTAACGGGAACCTCCTCACCTTGGAAGGTAATCGCACATCGTGTTCCTCCGGAGCGATGTTCGAGCGCTAACGCTCGCAACATCGCACTAGGCGAAAATCCATAGGTAATACACTCACCCTGAATAGTCCCTCCATACTCTTGTGCGATTTCACGCCCGTAAGGGGTATCACCATTTGTTACTATCGCCTGTACCGAGGAATCGCCGCGAGCAAGAAGCTCAAATAGATATTTTTTGCAGCTAAAATATTCATCGAGCGAGCCGTGATAATCGAGGTGGTCGTGAGTTAGGTTGGTGAATATTGCGACATCGAATTGAACGCCATCCACACGAGATTGATGAAGTGCGTGAGATGAAACCTCCATAACTGATGCTGCAAAATCTCGATCTACCCCTTCACGTAAAGTGCGATGCAAGGAGATCGCATCGGGTGTCGTCAACGCTCCTTCGAGCGACCAACCACGCCCTCGCACTCCGAGCGTACCAAGACAAAAGCTCTCAAGCTCGAGCGATGAAAGAAGCGACGACAACCACCACGCCACAGAGCTCTTGCCATTTGTTCCCGTTACCCCTACGAGGTGTAACTCCCGAGATGGTTGATCAAACCATGCGTCAGCAAGAATACTAATGGCGCTGCGAGTAGAGGAGACTACGATACCCGGGCGCCCCTGCAGAACCGATTTGTCTTCAACGACAGCACCTATAGCACCGCGCGAAAATGCCTCATCAACAAAATCGTGCCCATCGGCGTGCGCCCCAGCAATCGCAATGAACAAAACCCCTTCACTCACCTCGTGAGTATGACACGCCAACCCTGCGATTGGACGGCTTAGCTCCTCAACTGCTCCGGATGCTCGACCCTCAACGAGACATGCTGCATATTCGATTGTTCGTCCAATTTGGGGGGAGGATTTTGCCATAACTAAAAGCTCTCACGAGAATGTAGATTGGATCTTGATTAAAGGTGGATTTAGCGATTGTGAAAGGAAGATCTATTTGTTCCGAAACTGAGATTTCCGGTGGAAGGATACAATCAGCGAGGGAATTGGGCAAAAAATCGGCCGATACAGAGCATTTAGAACAAACTAACAGCTATTACTTGCGAGCAAGAGAAACAGTTACTGCCCTTCGTCCTCCTCGAACAACCTGAAGCGCCTCACCGTGTGTAACGTTCAGGCATGTGAGCTTATTTCCAAAGACAAGGCCCGTATCGATTCCTATTTTAAAGGGGCGATCATCAACTATATCGTGAAATGGAGTGTGGCCAAAAATGACTGTTTGAGGAAGGTTGTGAGGTTCATACAAAAACTCACCCCGAATCCAGAGCAGCTCCTCGGCGTCCTGAGCTTCAAGGGGCAATGCTGGATTGATACCAGCGTGAACCAAAAGAAAATCGCCGCAGCTTATGCAGACCTCAAGCTCTTGGAGAAATGCGATATGACTTCCCGGTACCGCGGCGAGTATAGATGGGAGTGAAAAAAAATCCTCGACATCGTAGCTCCCGAGAGTCTGCACACCCCCATTCGGCAAAAACATCTCGCCCATCGAGCCACCCGGCAAACCGAGGTAGCTGAGAAACATATCCTCGTGATTTCCGCGAAGAAAGAGGGTCTGAGGGAAAACTTGTCGAAATTCCAAAACGCGCTCAATGACAAGCTTCGAGGCTGGACCTCTATCTATATAATCGCCTAGAAAAACGACCCGATCCCTATCGGTGATTTTCCAATAGCTCACCATTTCATCGAGCAGCACCGACAGTTCATCGACACAGCCATGTATATCGCCAATAGCGATGAGCCGCCCCTCTGGTGGGTCCACTACCGTTATACTAGCTGTAGTCGACCCTGGCTCGGTCATCTCTCCACCATCATCGATTGTCGACCACGAAAAGCCACTCTAATCCTGTATCTTTCGAAGCTGATGGAGGTGGGCGACCCCCAGACAACTACTCGTTCAATTTTAGTACCGCAAGGAATGCCTCTTGTGGAATCGAGACGCTACCTACCTGCTTCATCCGTTTTTTTCCTGCTTTTTGCTTCTCGAGCAACTTACGTTTTCGGCTAATATCACCCCCGTAGCATTTTGCCGTTACGTTCTTACGCAGAGCCTTTACCGTGGATCGCGCGATAATCTTAGTGCCCACTGCCGCCTGAATTGCGATATCAAACATCTGTCTTTCAATCAGATCTTTAAGCTTTTCAGTGAGATCGCGACCCCGTCCAAACGAACGCGAATCGTGAACTATCGTGCTAAGAGCATCGACATTCTCGCCATTTAACTTAATATCCAACTTGACCAATTTCTCAATACGATAGCCACAGAACTCGTAATCAAACGAGGCGTACCCTTTTGTGGCACTTTTTAGCCTATCGTGGAAATCAAGCACTATTTCATTAAGAGGCAGTTCGTAGGTAATCACGGAACGCTCACCACTAGTCCCGTGAAACGCCATTCCCTTTTGAATACCCCGTTTATCCTCGCACAGTTTAAGAACCGCCCCGACGAACTCCTTTGGACAATGGATCGAAGCAGTTACCATCGGCTCTTCTATCGTCATTATCTGATTGCTCGGCGGGAGCATCGCTGGATTGTCGATATGGAGCAGCTCTCCTGATTCAAGAGTAACCCTGTACACGACCGTGGGTGCGGTTGTAATAAGGGATAGTTCGAATTCCCGCTCGAGCCGCTCCTGGATAATCTCCATGTGGAGTAATCCAAGATATCCGCACCGAAATCCAAAGCCGAGCGCCGCGGAGGTTTCTGGTTCAAACACAAACGAGGCATCGTTAAGACTTAGCTTCTCGAGCGCAGAGCGCAGCGCGCTATAATCATCGGCATCAACTGGAAAAAGGCCACCAAAAACCGCTGGTTTTACCTCCTGGAACCCAGGCAGTGGTTCAACTTCCCCTCCCCGAGCCGAAGCAACCGTATCACCAATCTTTACATCAGATAGATTTTTTATTGACGCGGAGAAATAACCTACTTCACCACTTGAAATAGAACTAACTTCGCGAGGCTGCGGAGAAAAGACTCCTACTTTATATACGTCGTGAACCGCACCTGTGTTGAGAAATGAGACTTTATCACCAGGCTTAATAGATCCATCAAAAACTCTAATCTGTACAACAACCCCTAGGTATGAATCGAACCATGAATCATAGATCAGAGCCCGTAATGGTGCGTCGGGTGAACCCCGAGTTGGTGCTGGTAGTCTCTGGACTATCGCTTCTAGAATATCGGCAACTCCCTGACCAGTTTTTGCGCTTGCCAACAACGCATCATTAGTGGGCAGCCCGATAACCTCTTCAATCTCCTGACATACCCGTTCCGGATCTGCATTTGGAAGATCTGCTTTATTTAATACCGGTACAATCTCAAGGTTGTTTTCAATCGCGGCATAGACATTAGCGAGAGTCTGCGCCTCAACTCCCTGCGAAGCATCAACAACCAGAAGAGCCCCTTCACAAGCGGCCAAACTACGAGATACCTCATAGTGAAAATCAACGTGCCCAGGAGTATCGATAAGATTAAACTGATAGCTCTGCCCATCACGAGCAACATAACTCAATCGAACGGTCTGCGCCTTGATCGTGATACCCCGCTCTCGCTCGAGATCCAGCTTATCGAGAAGCTGATCCTGCATCTCCCGCTGCGCCACCGCATTGGTAAGTTCAAGGATACGATCAGCCAATGTCGACTTCCCGTGGTCAATATGGGCGATAATACAAAAATTTCTAATATGCTCGCGCGACACGCAGTTTCCTCTTAAAACACCCTACTTCCTGAAAGCCTTCAAAAAGCTCCTTTTCAATCTTTGACTTCCCCTTACTTCCTCAAGCTTCTTAGCTTTACTTTCGAACCTCGAGCGGATTTTCTCCGGCTCGCAAACGAGAATCAAAATCTTGTATCGTTTCCCGAAGCCCATCATCGAGCGCGACTTTTGGCTCCCATCCAAGAAGCTCCCGCGCACGGGTGATATCGGGTCGCCTTCGTGTTGGATCATCCTGAGGTAGAGGAAGCCGAACAAGCTGGCTCCGCGAATTAGTGAGCCCAATAATGCGCTCCGCAAGAGCACCGATGCTTACTTCAACGGGATTACCAAGATTAACTGGCCCAATACCAGATTCAGCATTCATCATCGCGATTAGTCCATTGACAAGATCGCTCACGAAGCAAAAAGACCGCGTCTGCGTTCCATCACCATAAATGGTAATCGGCTCGCCTTTGAGAGCCTGAACGACAAAATTCGAAACAACTCGACCATCATTAAAAAGCATGCGGGGGCCGTACGTATTGAATATGCGCACAATTCGGGCATCGACCCCATTGGCTCCATAGTTCACGGCGAGTGTCTCAGCAATTCGCTTTCCCTCATCGTAGCAGCTTCGCGGTCCGATTGGATTAACGTGACCCCAATAAGATTCGTGCTGAGGATGAACCTGAGGATCGCCATAAACTTCCGAGGTTGAGGCTAATAGAAACCGAGCCTTTACCCGCTTACTCAGCCCGAGCATATTTATAGTGCCAACAACATTCGTCTTGATCGTTTTAACGGGATTGCACTGATAGTGAACCGGCGAAGCAGGACAAGCGAGATGATACACGAATTCAGTCTCGAGCATGAGCGGCTCTACTACATCGTGCCTTATGAACTCGAAGTTGGGGTTCGTAAGGTGATGCCTAAAATTCGCCCGCGCCCCCGTGAATAAATTATCGACAACAGATATCTCATGCCCCTGTTCGATCAAGCGATCAACCAAATGCGAACCGATAAAACCTGCTCCGCCCGTAATAGTAATCCGCGCCATGTGCTCATTCCTCGTGTGTGATCTTAACTAGACCTATTATCTTTGCTTTTTTGATTATTTAGCGCTCCCTGAAATCGCTCTCAGAGTAATGCTACGCGCCTGGAGCCATCCTCAAAAAACCCACAGATCTTTTTTGGACCAACTATTTAACCCTACATCCCGGATCCACAAAATGATACCTCAAGATATAGATCCCGCTTTATTAATAAAAAATCCTTTTAATGCGCGAACGAATAACATCCCATCTAAGAGCTATTGCCTTTGGCTCAGGCAACGGACCGAAAAATGGCTCTCCCAGCTGAAGATAAAACCGCTTAAAGGCAGACTGATTCATACCATATTTCAGATTAAACATCCTTCTGCCATTATTTTTTTTCACCCTGGATGTCGATTTAGAGACGAAATGATAAACCCTGCTTGCTGCCACTCCTTTAAAAATCCTGCATCCAGCGAGCCACATTTTCATCGCGAAGTCATCGTCAGAGCTCATTCCGGGAGAAAACTCGATGCTATATCCTCCGACCAACTGCCAATAGTTTCGATGAACCATCGCGGGTGGCCATTTTGAACCTGACCAATCTCCTTTCGGAAACGAGCTATATTTCTCCAAAAGTTCGCTCTCACGAAAGGACTCCGGAGTGCTTCCGAAGTCTGCGATAATCACTGCCGGATTATGATGATCCTCTGGCTCTATCATCGTACCCGAGAGCATGAAATTATCAGTTTCAAGCCCTTTTGCCTCATTTAAAAGAGCAGTATCCCACCCGGGAAGGACGTACATATCATCATTTAAAAAAACGATGTAATCCTCCTTGGCTAGTGTTGAAACAAGATTTACAGATTTACAAACTCCAATATTCTCATCGCTTACGGTATGTTCAATTCCCTCCGCCCGCAGCCACTCTCTAGTTCCGTCACTGCCTTCATTCGCATGAACCAAGATTTGATGATTAAACGATGAGTTTTTCCGTATACTTTGGATACAAAGCTTCAGAAAACGAAGATTGTTCCACGAGGGGATAATTATGGAAAACATAGAGGTTTTTCCCGATTAGTTGCGAAATACGTGGGGGAGCGGAAACCAAATTTCTATCAAGGTTCAACAGTCAACCTGCGCGAGTATATCTCCGAAGTTGCTTAACCGTCTAATTTTAGAGTCGGTTTTGCATGAACTGATCAGACACAGAATTAAAATTCACTAAAAACTGCTCAATTGAATTTTTCTATTGATCGCTCGAATCGGTTGAGCCAGATTCGGTCTTAATACAATCATAAAGATGCTGTATATATTCGACGATCATTCTTTCTGACTTTTTGAGTTCTGCTAACTGGAATTGTCATATTTTCCGACAAAAAGGTGGGTCAAAGCGGCTATAGATCGAAGGAAGTAATGGAGGATGTTGTGATCGAACAATGCTCGCACCATGGGGCAGAAAAGAAGGATCTTAAGCAATCTATTGACTTTCCTATATTTATTTCGATCTAGCGAAGAGCGGATTGAATGCTAAAGTAGGAGGTGAACCAATTACGAGGAGGAGGCCCTGCATGATAGAGCACACACAACATGACTCGTTCGCCGATCGGGTTGATCACCAGCGGGTGCTTCTTGCCGAAGACTCACCAGAGGCCTCCGAGGTCATCACTATTCTTCTTGAAGGATTAGGTTTCTCGGTGACGACCGTCGCAGATGGGCGCGAATGTATGGATGCTGTAAAGCGTGCTGAGAAGGAGGGTTCACCCTTCGATTTGGTATTCATCGATATTCGAATGCCGCTGGTCGATGGCAATGAAGCTGCGGTTGCTCTGCGCACAACCGGATACCAAAATCCGTTGATAGCGATTACTGCGGATGCATCTCTCGCGGGCAAACTCGAATCAACCTTCTCTGGTTTCGATGCATACTTAAGTAAAAGAGGATTGGATCAAGGTCTTTTGGCTCAGGTCGTCAAAGAGGTTGCTTTAAAAGGGCGTAGCTCAATATAGCAACATCGCAACTCAAAAATCCCAACCGATAGAAGCTTTCTTCTACAATCTCAATTGCATTTTCGTTTAACCGTCACTATTACATCACATTTTGAGATCTCAACTTAGGGGTTTGCTTGGGAGTTATTCTCATCCGATCCAAAATTTCCGACGACCTGCCTCACCTCTCGCTCCAAGTCATCAAGGATACCAGCGAGCAAAGAGGTGTCTCCTCGCTTTATCGCAACCTCCGCATCGCGCGCCCGATCGGAGAGCGCGCTATAGCCGAGGAGCCCAGCGGAGCCCGCTATCTTATGAACCACTTCACGCACATCACTCCAGTTTGCGCTAAGTTCAGACTTTCGGATTATGGCGATATTCTCTAACAGACTTGAGACGAATCTGTTGCGAATCTCCCGTAAACGAGCCTCGGTCGAGGAGCGCTTGCCGACAGCTGTGCGAACGACAGTATCCTCGGCAGTGGGCGGTGGCGATAATTGAGTAGAACCTCCTAAACGGGCAGCTACCGATCGGAGAAAATCCTGTACCCGAAACGGTTTTGTAAGATACCCGTCCGCTCCTGCAGCTAGACAGGCGTCTACATCCTCCTCAAAGGCGTGCGCAGAGAGCGCAAGGATCGGAATCTCAATATGACGGGAGCGCAGCTCTCGAATCGCTGATAATCCATCCATTCCCGGCAAACCGATATCCATTAAAATGACATCGTAACGCTCGCCAGCCTCAATCTGATTGAGGCACTCTTCGGCTGTGGGAGAAACTGCAACGGTGAGTCCAATATTATCAAGTAGGAGACTTATATATCGTGCCGAATCGACCGCATCCTCAACGAGCATTACATGACCACTGAGCTGTTTCGGATGATCCGAGTCATCGGCACGTTCTCCATCAACTACCGGGAGTAGCGGGAGTACCACTCGGAAGGTTGAGCCAACCTTCTCCTCACTTTCAACCGAGATATAGCCACCCATTTTTCTTACAATGGATTGCGCAACAAAGAGGCCGAGCCCAACACCCGGAGTGCCGTGATTGGCGACATCCTCGGTGCGTGAAAACTCCTGAAAAAGGTGCCGCCTTCCCTGTTCAGAGAGTCCGCGTCCCGAATCACTCACGGCAAACTCAATAAAAGCATCTCCTTCTCGCCATACTGAGAGAGTTACCTGCCCGTAATCGGTATACTTAATCGCGTTAACAACGAGATTAACGAGAACCTGAGTAAGGCGAGTAATATCACCGAGAAATCGTTTTGGCAGTTCTCCTCGAATCTGCACTGAATATGTCAAACCCTTCGCAGAGGCCTGAAGTTCAGCGACGGCGTTGACTAGCTCAAGCACCTCGTGCAGATAGACCGGACCATTATGAAGCCTGAATTCACCCCGCTCTAGTTGGGCAGAGGTTAAAACATTGTCGAGGAGAGAGAGAAGATAGCGACCGTTATTTTGGAGAGCCCGGATAAAATCACTTGATTGATTCTTTTTGAAACGTCCATCCGCAAGAAGCTGCGAAAACCCGAGAATAGATACAAGAGGTGTGCGAATCTCATGGCTCATCCGAGCAAGGAAACGGGCCTTAGCCTCCCCTTCTTCCCACGCGCGATGCTCTGCAAGGCGAAGTTTATTTATGAGATGTCGTCGATTCCACGCTCTTGCCAAGAGGTAACCAAGCTGATCTCTATCGACCTCCCATTTCGAAAAGAAATCTTGCAGGCCTTGACGCATCGAAGAGAAAATAGCGTACCTAAATCGCTTGTCACCAAAGGCGATAACTGGGAACGCCTCCATCAACGAGGCAAATGTATCAAGACCGGAAGGACCGCCAATAGCAGGATTGTCAATGTCGATGAGTATGAGATCGGTTGTCTCATCGCTTCCCATCACCCGGAGTTCTTCAGGACTGACTACTCGACGAACAAGCACATCAGCATGATGCCACCGCAGAAGCTCCGTGATGCGGTAGAAATCTTCATCGTTTTCCTCAAAAAGTACGACGTAAAATGATGAGATCAGCATCCTAAAATCTCTCCGTGTAATTAATTTGCCCTAAGAGCTGCGACACGATTAAAACCCTCTCCTGTTAGGCCATACCAAGCAGTAACTCCCGCATTGCTCTTAATAAGCTCGCCCCTATTTTCACGCGCAAATTCAACCTCGGAATAGATCGTCGCGATATCTTTGCGCCGACGCTCTAATGCCAACTCAATACGAGGAGAGCGCTCCATGCCAGCCCAGATAAGTAACCACTGCACTATCCGCCACCAATGCGTAGAGCCTAGCTCATGACGAAGAACAGCGAGCCTAGCTCCTGCTCGCGATATATCCTCTGCACGCGCCGTCTCTACCCCCAAAAAATGTGAGAGAATGCCAGATTTGATCGCTCGCTCAAAAGCTACTCCCGGTTCTCGCTCGAGCGATAGCTTTCGAACCTCCTGAAGCACTCTATTAGCCGAAATGCGCTCACGATCCCCTTTTGCGATACCATCATAAAATGAGGCATCAGTCAGCGGGCAAAAGGATGCCCCCAATCGTGCTCCGTATCGAATCGCCCTAAACAATCGGGTCGGATCATCAGTAAAACTTTGCGGATGCAAAATACGGATGATTTTTGCGGAGAGATCATCTCTACCGCCAAGAGGATCCAGAATTTCACTCGCCAGTGCTTCAGCGGCAACCTCACCCCTTAGATACGCAATCATCGGCTCCAGCGGAAGTGCCATAGCGTTGATGGTAAAATCACGTCGCTGGAGATCCTGATGCAACGTCCCCATTGAAACCGTCGGCAACGCGCCAGGGCACTCGTAACGTTCATGACGAGCACTCACTAGATCTATTTCCGATGGAAAATTAGCTCGACTAATTTTCGCGGTAAAAAAACGATCAAATAGCTCTACATTACCTGATAGGTGCGGTGCAACCTCACGCGCGATCAGTCTGGCATCTCCCTCAACAACGAGATCGATATCCTCCATAAATGCACCCGCATCACGGTACACGAGAATATCTCTTACAACGCCACCAACAAGAGAGACACTGACTCCCTCTTTTCTCGCAACAGAATCGATCGTTGCGAGAATATCAGCGACGATGCGATATTTTTCCTCCGGAAGCATCGATTATCCGTTTCGTTCGAAAAAATTTTCGATTCCTCGTACAACGCCCCGTGCAAGCGATTCCCGAAATGACTCTTCGGAAAGAAGTGCAGCATCGTTTTTGTTGTCGATAAAGAAAAGCTCCACAAGTACACACGGCATATGCGCACCTACTAACACATAAAAGGGGGCTTTTTTTACACCCAAATCACGAATATCGCCATTTTTTTTCGGATGGTCGCTCGACACCCTCGATAAAACCGAATCATGAATTGTGTGAGCCAATACAATAGACTCTTCCATTTTTCCGGTTTGAATAAGAGAGCTTAGAAGTATCGCAAGGTCCTCCTGCTCAGAATCGTCGCCAAATCGGAGTGACTCGTTCTCCCGCTCAGCAAGAACGCGAGAGGCCGCATCATCTGAATTATCGAGGTAGTAGGTTGTTAATCCGCGCGCAACTCGGGTTTGCGATGCGTTAGTGTGAAGGCTGACAAAAAGGGCCGCACCCTTTTCATTCGCCATCTTGGTCCGTTCTTGAAGTGGAATCTGAATATCGGTATCTCGAGTCAATGCGACTTCGTACCGCTGCCCCTCACGCAACAACGCAGCAACTCGCCTTGCCACAAGTAACACGATATTTTTCTCAACGAGCTGTCGAGGCCCACCCGCTCCCCGATCCTCACCACCATGACCAGGATCAATCATAATGAGGGGCTTAGTGCTCGGTTGAGCTGTAGGGGAATTTGAGTGATCAACCGCATTCACCGTAGGCTTTTTCAAAGGTTGTGTTCCCTCTTCGGCAAAACAGAGCGAAACAGGGTAACCAATAAGAAAAGCACTAATACAGCAAATACTAATACAGCAAATACTGCGGAAGAATATGCTAAAAGGAGAGTTTTGGAGCCACGAACGAGTGCAATCGGTCATACGTGATTAGAAGATTATTGACCATCCTCGATCTTGTCTCGGAACATCATCGTTTGGGCCGGGACAGAGGACACCTTTGTATTGTCATCTCGACTCGCCAATTTACGCAACTCATACAAATGCTCAAGTGCCTCTCGGGGAGTCATCGCATCGGGTACCAGCGCAGCAACCCGATCCCGCAACTCATGTAGATGGGCACTCACCGCAGAGGTCGCTGCAACAAAATCAAAAAAAGTTGGCTGCCGATCATCAATCTTCTTTTTTTTCGACACGACCTGTTTTGATACCAATTGTTTCGATACGACCGACTCTTTGCGCTCCGCTCCTATCTGACTATTTAGTATTTCCTGAGCTCGTGCAACGAGAGTAGGCGGAAGACCAGCACGTTGAGCCACCTGTAAGCCGTAAGATCGCCCTGCGGGACCCGACACGATTTCATGTGTAAAAAAAACAGCGTCACCTCGCTCCACTGCCCCTACCGAGAGATTAATCATCGCTGGATTAGATTCAGCAACTGCTGTGAGAGGGTGGAAATGGGTCGCAAAGAGGGTGCGACTTCGACAGGTGTGGCAAACCCACTCGAGTATCGCCTGAGCCAGTGCCTCTCCATCGCTCGTCGAAGTTCCTCGGCCAATTTCGTCTATTAAAATAAGTGAAGATGGAGTTGCTCCCTGAACAATAGCAGCAGCCTCTCTCATCTCGACCATAAAGGTCGATTCACCAGCAAAAAGATCATCCGACGCCCCTACCCGCGCAAATATCTTATCGACTATCCCTACTACTGCGCGATCCGCCGGAACGAATGATCCGATCTGCGCCATGACAACAGTGAGAGCAACCTGACGCAGGAACGTCGATTTGCCACCCATATTCGGGCCTGTAATAACCGCGCACCTTCGCTCGCTCTGATCAAAATGAAGAGAATTGGTAACGTAACTGCTCCCCAAAAGCTCCGCCACCACCGGGTGTTTCCCCCGATCAATCCGTAGTATCGGTTCTGCTACCAGCTCCGGCCGAACAAGACGATGCTTTCTGGCAACGATGCTCAACGCTATCAAGAGATCGATCTCAGCTATCGCCCGCGAAACTCGGCGCAACTCACCAGTCCATCCGACGAGCTGGCTGCGAAAATCCCGAAAAAGCCGCTCTTCTAAATCATTAATTTTTCCAGATGCCCCCAATATCTCTTCCTCTAGCTCTTTGAGGGTCGGGACGATAAAACGCTCCGCCTGCGCAACAGATTGTCGACGCACATACTCAGCGGGAACCGATTGGGCACGCGCGGTTGGTAATTCGATGAAATAACCGAGCACGTTGTTATACTTGATCTTCAACGATGAGGATCCTGTTCGTTCACGCTCCTCACGCTCAAAAAGAGCGATCCGCGACTTTCCATTGTCTCGAAGCTCCCGAAGCCGATCGAGCTCTGAATTAACGCCCGCGCGAATGATACCCCCCTCTGCAATTTGATGAGGTGGCGAATCAACAAGAAACTGATCGAGAATTGTGCGAAAGCTCTCCGGTAATATGGCTTTCTCAAATAGTTGCTGCAATCGCTCTGGCTGCTCACTAAGATCGCTCAGTCGCGTGAGGATAGGGGGAAGCTCAGTAAGAAGATCGCGAAGCGCTCCTAATTCTCGCGGAGTCGCCACCTCTACACTCAGCCGGGTTGCTAGCCGCTCTACATCAATCGCCCGCCGCAAAACTGCTTGGATCTGCTGCGCTCCCTCACCCTGATTAATCCAGGCAGCGACCGCGTCGTACCGCTCACTCAACTCGGCTATCTTCGTTGTAGGATTAACAATCCAGCTCCTAAGAAGTCGCCACCCCGCACCACAACTTGTTTCATCAAGATAGCTCAATAGAGTCGCCCGAGATGACCCATCTTTTGCCGAGGCTACTAATTCCAAACTGCTGCGAGTCGATGGATCGATCGCCATCGTTTCTAGATAATTCAGCGGGCGAACCTCGGTTATTGCTTGAGCAACAGAGAGAGTTGTCTCTTCAAGCCAATGCAACAACAACCAACAACTCCGACGCGCTCTGGGGCTCATCACCGCAGCACCAGCCAACCCCTCAAACCGCCCCCCCTCCAAGCAGCTCACTCCACGCCACCGAAGAGGCACGCAGACGATCCGCTCGATCGCTCTCACCCATCCAGTTCGTGCATCGATCGATTTATCACCACCCCGATCACACAGCACCACCTCCGCCGGCATAATCCGAGCAAGTTCGGCGGCAACCTCCTCGGAGCTAACGCCATCGCGAATCCATACAACTCCACTCTGCACATCCGAAAATGCAATAGCTCCTTCTGTCTCTGTTTCAAAAACAACCGCAGCTACCCCCTCTCGCGAGGCTCGGCTCTGAGCTCCCCCCAATAATCGAACCCCCGGCGTGACTATCCGTTCAATTGCTCGAGGCACCATCCCCTTGGTCACCTGCGATGCAGGAACCGTTTGACTAACTAACGCAACCGAAAAGCCCAAATCAACGAGCCGATCCAAATAACCATCGACCACTGAGATCGGCACTCCGCACATCGGAATCGGTTCGTCACTATTTTTATCGCGACTGGTCAGGGTGAGATTTAGGCTACGGGCAATAACAACCGCATCCTCAAAAAAAACTTCGTAAAAATCCCCGACCTGGAAGAGAAGAAGACACTCAGGATGCTGGACTTTGTACTCACAGTACTGCCTCAACATCGGTGGGAGGGAATCAAACTGTTGGGGAAGTTGAGGTAACGATGGAGACGGCGAGGAGGACGAAGATAAATTACTATTACTCTCAGCCATGATGTCGCGATGCTCCAAATAGGCGCAGGAACTCGATTGAGTGTGGAGCTATGTTGAAAAACCTAAAAAGTGTAAAAACCGCGGGAATATAAGACTGACTGGGCTAAAACTTTATTTAGGATTAGCAATCCAGCCCTTCCTATTAACCCAGAAGAGGCTGTGCGCAATTTTGAGTAATTGCGCACAGCCCCTTCCTTTTCATCGGCCTTAGGAATCCGAGCCGCTATCGAGTTTCTGACGAAGCAAATCACCGAACGTGACGGCAGTGTTTGCATCTTCCATGAACTCAGCGAACTGCTCTTTTTCCTGTCGCTTCTTGATCGCCTTAATGCTCAGGCTAATTCGTCGCTCTTCACGATCGATATTAGTGACCTCAGCCTCGATCTCTTGACCGACCTGATACACCGAACCGGTCTCAGTACCGCGTGGTACATCAAGCTGCGAATTGTGGATTAATCCCTCAATTCCATCTTCGATCTCAAGGAAAATACCGAAGTCGGTGATCGACTTGATAGCTCCCTTAATCCGAACACCGAGGGGATATCGCTGCGATATTGTATCCCATGGATCCGATTCAAGCTGCTTAATCCCGAGGCTAAGCCGTTCGTTATCCGCATCGACATCAAGAACGACCGCTTCGATCTCATCACCCTTCTTGAAGAGCTCATGAATCTCACGAGGATCCTTGATTCTCTTCGTCCATGAGAAGTCAGAAACGTGCACCAATCCATCGATTCCATCCTCGACACCGACAAAGACACCGAAATCGGTAATCGAACGAATCTTGCCCTTAACGCGCGAACCAACAGGGTGACGCGAGCCAAGATCAAGCCACGGATTCGGCATAAGCTGCTTCAAACCAAGGCTTATTCGCTGCTGCCCCTGGTCTATTCCAAGCACAACCGCCTCTACCTTATCTCCCTCAGCGACAATCTTCGATGGATGCTTAACCTTCTTCGTCCAGCTCATCTCCGAAACGTGAATCAACCCCTCGACTCCTTCTTCAAGTTCGACGAAGGCGCCGTAATCGGTAACGCTAACTACCTTACCGCTCACACGGCTACCGACAGGGAATCGCTCATGAACCGAAATCCATGGGTCTGTCGTGAGTTGCTTCATGCCAAGGCTGACCCTCTCTCGCTCGCGGTCATATTTGAGAACCACGACAGGGAGTATCTGACCAACCGAGAGTTTGTCGGATGGATGGCCAACTCGTCCCCACGAAATGTCTGTGATGTGGAGAAGTCCGTCGATACCACCTAGGTCAATGAATGCACCATAATCGGTGATATTCTTGACCGTTCCCTCCATCACAACACCTTCGGATAGAAGTTTGAGGGTTTCGCCACGGAGCTGATCACGTTCCGACATCAGCACAGTACGCCGCGAAAGAACGATATTTCCTTTGTCCCGAGTTACCTTCAAGACCTTAAAGTCATGAGTTTCGCCGATGAACTTATCGAGGTTCCGATGCGGACGAATATCTACCTGAGAGCCCGGAAGAAATGCGGGAATACCGATATCAACCTGGAGTCCTCCCTTCACCTTCTGCACGACAACACCACGAATGGTGCCATCATCGCGGAACGCCTTTTCAACCCCTTCCCAAACCCGCTTCTGATCTGCTCTTTCCTTGGAGAGGACCACTTGGCCCATGTCGTTCTCAAGGCTCAGAATATAAACATCACAGCTGTCGCCAATCGCAACGACTGGCTTTCCATCAGCGCCTGCAAACTGACCCAGAGGAACTGCTCCATCGGACTTAAAGCCGATATCAACTGTTGCCACCTCTTTGTTGATGCCAACGACCGTTCCGGAAACAACTTTGCCCGGACGAATGTTTGCCGAAGTTATCGAGAAAATTCTCTCGAATTCACTAGCAAACGACCCGGCAGCACCTTCCGATGATCCGCTCGCACCTGTAAAACCACTATCCGCTACTGTCATAAGATGTCTTTCACTGTCATACGACCGTCCCTCACCTCCCGTTCGTCAAAAAGGGCACACGTGGGCGAGTAGGTCGATAAAAAGGTTACTGAACGAGACAAGCGGCGCGATAGCTCGGAACTACCCTCTTCCACCTGTTACGAGGCCCCTAGATAACGCTAGAGCATACAGGGAGTCGACAACCTCCGTCAATGAGCGAGACCCGTTGTCGACTAAAAGGGCGTCTTGAGCTGCGATAGTCGGCGCAACCGATCTCTCTGCGTCTCGCTTGTCGCGCTCACTAATCTCAGCCCGAAGCATCAGATCCTCGCTTAGCTCACCCGCGGGCCTCAACTCGTGCAGCTGTTGAACCCGTCGCGCGATTCGAACCTCCTCGGGAGCCTCGACAAAAAGCTTGAGCGCTGCATCAGGGAAAATAATTGTGCCGAGGTCTCGCCCCTCTGCAACCATCGAATGAGGGAGAAATGCTCGTCTCTGCGGCTCCAACAACGCCTGCCGAACCCGCCGAGATATACCAACACAAGAGGCAGCCTCCGAGGTTCTTGGGTCGCTAAGATCCCGATTCACTAAGACGCCATCGACAGCTACTCGTCCCTCCCCCTGCTCATCAATCGCGAGATCCCAGCTATGGGACTCGACGAACTCCCCGATAGCCTCCTCACTGTCAAGCTCGATTCCCAGCTCAAGAGCTTCCGAGCCAACTGCCCTGTATAACAGTCCACTACTAAAATGGACGAACCCAAGCCGCCGAGCCAGCTCCCGCGCAATCGACGATTTACCGGAAGCTGCCAAACCATCAACGGTGATTACAATCCGGGAATTAGGTGATGTCACAGGATACCTCTCTGAAGTCAGGTAAAAAAATAATCTCCCCAAAAGGGCTCGGCCGGCATCTTATCAGAACGGGACTGCTAAGAAAAAAAGGGCGGGTTAGCAACTTCTGATTGAGTGGGAGGCTGGCTCAATCGAGATTTCCAAAAATTGACCGTTTATCCTCAAGTTTTTCCCAAACACTGTCGTATAGCTAACTAGGAATATATTTTTCCAAAATATTATGAGACGACGTCCACATCCGCCTCTCAGTCGACCAACTCACCACAAAAGACTTCCCTCCCTTGAATGTTTTGATACCGGAGTAGTGCTCTCGGGCGGAGGTTCACGCGCCGCATATCAGGTTGGTGCTCTTCGTGCTTTATGCCGTTTCTTTGATCATCCATCACATCCGATAAATACCGTCGTCGGAAGCAGTATTGGTGCAGTTAACGGATTGGTGCTGGCGGCTCTTCTAAAAGATGGCGTGCGTGATGCAGTTAATCAGATGGAGGAGATCTGGCGCGGACGAACCATAAGGAACACCTTTAGCGGATCTCCTTCACGCGCGTTTCTTAGAGCTCTCTTGATTGCTCAACAACAGCTAAGATCCCCTGGGCCAAACAACTCTGACCGCTCAGTTTTTGATCCTACGCCGCTGCGCGATGAGGTCGACAGAGTGATAGCAATGAGTGGTGGACTAACCCCTGAGGCCCGACATCCCGCTCTTACCTCAGTCGCAGTAATGACAACGCTTGAGGGACCCGCGCGAAAACCGCTCCTCTTTTTATCTTCGCATAAACAACCACCAACAGAGGCTATGGCAGGCGCCACCTTTGATATCACAATGGTCCCCGATCTTCGGGCTAAACACGGATTCGCCTCTGCCGCTCTTCCTTCGATTCTCCCTGCGGTCGAGCTCGATACAGATCTCGGTCGAGTTAGGCTTGTTGATGGTGGTATATCAATCAACGTTCCGATAGATCCAGCCGTTCGACTCGGGGCAAATCGTGTCTATTCGATCGATGTTTCCGGACGCCATTGGTGGCTAGATCGTTTTGGAGAGGCACACGACACGCGTCCGTCTTGGGAGGTCCCCGCCGCCCCTGAAACTTTCTGCCTTCGTCCTCCAAAAACTTTAACTTTCCGAACAAGGCGCTCGATCGGTCCATTACTAAAAGACGCTGTCGGCAGCTCTACAAAACGTTTCATCGCCGCCGCAGGACCCGTCTGGCCTTTATTCTCGATTCTGAAGAAAAAACTAGGGGAGGAGGTCGCTTACGAGAGCATGACCTATGTCGCACTCGATCCGGAATATCTGCAAGGATTAATCGAATGGGGCTACACCGAAACTCTGATGACTCTGAGCGAACTTCAAAATGCTGACCAGCCATCAGGCGGAGTCAAGGTGGCTTCGTAAAAGGCCCAATTCAAAGAGGTAGCTCAATTCGAAAATCGCCCAAACCATCTTTTAAGCCGCGAGCCGTCGCATCGGGTAACGATGACGGACCGGAAGAAATGAGGAGATGCTCTCTATCAAATCAGCTTCCGCAGCCTCGCGACCGAGCCGCCTGAACCAACCATTCGGAATCCTCCTAGTCATAGAAGATATAGCCTCTTCTTGCTCAACTCCCTCTTTACCTGAATTAATCACAAGGGTTGGGCACCGAATTCGATGTAAGAAGGGGGCAGAAATAAATGAATCTGTACCCACACGCAGCGGTAAACCTAGCGGCAATATCTGCTCCACCCAATTGACCAGTCGGGTGAATCGCGTCGCTGCTAGCTGAAAAACGGGATCTATCAAAATAATCGACTGACATATTTTGGGCCGAAAAACGGCGAAATGATGAACAATCAGTGCACTTTCGCCGATTCCGATAATCGGACAGTGACGGAGCCCTCTGTCGGCAAGCGCGGATTCGAGCTGCGCACTGGTCTGCTCCCACTCCAGCCCGGACTGTGGCGGCACCACGCAGATCTCCAATACCCGGGCAAACTTTGAACAACCGGCCACGATAGCTTCGCACCACTGAGAAATCGCCGTAGCCTCGAAAGATGGCGGAGTGATGCCCGAGCACCCCCCCGAGGTGGTGCTATCTCTCTCAGCTCTCACCAATACAAGAGCTCTACCATCCCCCTGCTCTCTGCCGAACGTTATTCGCCCGCCGTATTCTTTCCCCTCGCTAAATTCCTCTTTAGGCATACCGTAATCCTCTTCCTCTTTTTCTTTCAACCTTCATTATTTTTGAGCTCTCTCCCGGAATATCCCGCTTTCGCAACTTTCCGTAGTGCGATATAACATAGTTAGACGCTTTCGAGGAAGGTAATATCGAGTTTCAAGAGACAAGAGAGAACGTAGCATGGCTGAAAAACCCGGACCATTTCAGGTTCTCGCGAAAGACTCGAATCTGCTACCCGAAGGCGAGGGTCCTGATAGGAACTTCGGCTGTCAAAACTACAATAGCTGTCTGAGTCTTGCTGCTGCGTTAAACTGGGAGAGCTTTAGCTGTAGTGGCTGCACCGGAGCTATTGATGAGACCATTCGGTGGCGAGCCAAGGTAGAGAGCAAAAGAGATACTACCCTACGCCAGCTGTGCGTAATTCCGAATCCATCGGTCGTTCGATCCTTTATAAACCCAAGAGCAGCTAGCGAAGAGCCTTCAAATAGATCTACTTCTTCAATCAATCTGCGCTCAATTCTATCCGTGTCAGGTAAAGAGGCAAAAAACGGATAACCGCTCGCCTCGGCTATCTCAAACGCCCTTTATTGCCTGGCCTTATATTTGCTCCACTCTATTTGGTTGACAGCTTTTGCCTCACCCTGTTTTCTTCAAAAAGTTTACGATAAGGAGGATCCTTGATTCCGAAGCAAATATCGTCTAGGCTGAAGAGACAGGTTTTTGAGTCCCAAAACAGAATAAGGTTACCGAAGAGGTGATTTAGGTTTGTTGATACGTCCGCAAGAACTTGGCGTGATCGACAAAAAATACTGAGGTGGTGTCAGACGTACGAAGGTCGAGTGGTACCGAGAAGGTAGTTGCACGCGGTTTAGATCGTTTAAAGGCACAAAGTGCGCGAATAAAGACATTTGAGGTCGCATGGAGACTCGCAATCTCGTGATGGGCAATCTGTCTCTAAACAGCCTCATAAGATTCGATGTAGATAGTTAGTTGGCCCTGAAAAACCCATCCATGGATTTTTCAGGGCGGCTACAAGCACACAAACGTCTACCGACGTTTGCCGGACCTTCGTGGTTCGGAGCACTAATTAAAAATGCTCAGTGAACCGCGAATACTCTCGGTACTGTGCAAGGCTCTAGATAGAGCCGTTTGAATATTTGGATAGTTACCTATGCAAGAGCAACCGGAAAAGGTTTCAATCAATCAGTCTGAGGTTATCTCAAACAGCGCAGCTCCATCTGAAGAATCTGCGCAAAAAGAGCCATTTCGTGCTAAGTTCCGATCGGGAACACCGCGCCGAAAAAGCGAGCCGGTTGCCTCAACGAGCGCGACATCGGAAAAACGTTCCTCTTCCCGATTACCCCCGCTTGAGGTCGAGGTAACTGGCTTAAGACCGGTCAAACGTCACGCACCTGCTTTTTTTCGGGATAAAAGCGAAAACAACGGTCGAGATGCAACTCCGCAGAAGGTATCTTCAGATTTTGAAAACGATATCCTTACTGCCGGGCGTTTTCTCACTGAGGAATTACACAGTAATTCAACTGGAACAGAAACGGACGCGGTGCCACATTTCACCGATGAGGAGTTCGATGATTGGGTAGAAGCACCACGAACCGAAAAGTTAGCTCACCAACCACGTAATATAGCGCCAGTTCTGGATCGAAGAAGGGTTGGACAGGGAGCTATGCCACGCAGACCTCAGAGAGCTTCAAGGGATCAGCGGCCAGATTATAAAGAAGCTCGTTTAAATAGCGACTTCAGTGGCCAAAAGGAGAACCGTAGGCCCGTGCGTTCAAGGAACGAGTATCCAGAACAGGCACGCCCCTCTTCCGCTCAGCAGCTTGGTGGACATCATGGACAACGCAGACCCTCTCGTGGAAGCCCGCAGGAGCGCCGCCCACAAGGTCACTACCGAGACGACCGGTCGTTTGAAGGCAGAGGAACAGCGCAACAGCATAGATCGTCCCGGAACTCTGCTGAGCTAATCGATACAACGGCCCAACGGCTTTACGGCGCCGAACCATCCACGCGTTCAGGTTGGGCCCAAAGGGCTTCAGATCGAACAATAGGGGATCGCCGAGTTGTGAGTGAACGACGTCGCCCCATTCAGCGACGACTCGACGATCGTTAAATTTGTGCACCTCACTACGATTCGATTGCTCGCTAATATGTGAGTACAATTGAAATCTATCTAGTTTGCTCTAAAAATCACCTCTATGAGTTTTTCAGGGAGCACTTTCTAGAAACTTATTAAAAAGTGAGCTGGATTTAAGTACGTGAGCCAACTTATCCAAACATTTTTTTAGAAAAATAGGTGCGAAATCTATAGAAATTAAAATGCAGTGTCGATATTATCATTATTGGTAGGTTGTAAGAGCGGTAACTGCGAACGTTTCCAAGATTAGGGATTGTAATCTGGTAGCTAGCAATCGATGAGATGATGCCTAGCGGTTCAACAGATAACGGAAACATTCGGAGCGACCACAATATTGGGTTTATCGGTTTTTTTAGGTTTTTTTGGTAGGCCAACTGTTTCGAATCTGCAAATAGTGGAAAGCGGTCGAAAGAGTTGGCCTGCCCCTAACAAAAATTCGTTTTTTTCGGTTTTTCTAAGGTTTCGTTGTCGGTCGTTCCTCTCTCCAAAATAAATTCCCCGAAGATTTACAGTTCTCAAAATAGTTTCTGCCGAAATAACCTTATTTTTGCTCAGAAGAGCCCTCTCCTCGTGCTCATAACGAAGACCTTTTTGCGCTTCCTGCGACCGCGGAGATAATGAAAAGTTCCTGGTCAGCATATTTTTGACTCTTGTTATCAAGAGGCACTAAAATGCCGCCAGTTTAGCCGTAATTCGTGTGTTTTGACTCGATTAACGCTCGTCGGCCGTTTTTGCTGAACAGTGACAATGAAAAAAACCCTTATTCACCTTCCGAACTGGCTCGGCGACAGTATTATGGCAATGCCGGCGGTCGCTTCGTTGGTGAAAAGCTCCCCTCCCGACTCAGTGGTCGGCCTGTGTAAACCGGCGGTACGCTCAATCTGGAGCGTGGCTTCAGTTCCTCTCCCACTAATAGAAATCCCAGCAACCCTTTCCGCGACCCTAAAGAGTCGCGAGCTGCTTCGGCCTCATGATTTTGGGCGGTGCATAGTTCTCCCGAACTCGTGGCGCGGGGCATTTATACCATTTACTGCTAGCATTCCGGTCAGACGGGGGGCGCGAGGTCACTGGCGTTCATTAATTTTGACCGATGTCGTTGATCCGACTCATCCACCAAAACACCTATCAAGGGATTACGCGACTCTGCTCGGTGTACCGGAGGAAATGCTCGAAGATAGCTCACTCATAACGGTGCCCGAGCCGACCCGTGAGCGGATTCGGGAGATACTTTCGCGACTCGATGGGGTATCTGCCGAGGCGCCCCTCTTTGGTATACTTCCTGGCGCGGCGCGAGGCCCCTCAAAACGTTGGTCAACCGAGTCCTTCATATCAACGGGCAAGATGCTTCAAGCCGAGCTGGGTGGCTCTATAGTTGTTCTCGGGGCTGGTAACGAGCGGCAACTTTGTCAGGAGATAGCCGATGGCATAGGTGGGAGAGCATTGTCATTTGCAGGAACGCTCTCGTTTCTCGAAGGGTTGGGAATGATGGAATCGTGTCAGGCGCTGATTTCAAACGATAGCGGTGGAATGCACATGGCTTGGGCTCTTGGGCGTCCACTAGTTGCAATCTTCGGTATCACCGATCCGACAAAGACTGGCCCGCTCGGTTCACGAAGCTGCGTCCTCCAAAAGAGCGAACGCCGCTCGCGAAGTGTGCCCCGCGACTGCCCCGAAGCGCGTGCCGCACTAGCCCGAATCACTCCGCTTCACGTTATGGAAGCAGTCGCATCGGTAATTGCTCCATAGCAAGATTGCTCGATAGAATATTTACAATTCCTCAGATTCAAAACAGCCTCCCTCACCAGCATTTTAACTTACCGTTAGCGATTGATGAGATGACAGTAGATAGTCCCGACAATCCTAATCGTGAGATTCGACCCCTCCATCAATACAGAACACCACATGATGTGCTCACCACAATATTTGGGTATCAGCGATTTCGTGGCCATCAGCGGGAGGTCATTGATGCCGTCATGCGGGGCGAGGATGTTGTCGCAATTATGCCTACAGGTACCGGCAAATCGCTCTGCTATCAAATACCTGCGCTTGCGTCGAGTGGAACAGGGATAGTTGTCTCGCCCCTTATCGCACTGATGAATGATCAGGTACGCGCACTCCGTGAGTGGGGAGTTGCGACAGCAGCTCTTAATTCGGGGAATTCCTCAGCTGAAAATGGCGATACCATTCGCGAGCTCCTGCGTGGGGAGTTGAAGGTACTCTACATTTCCCCCGAACGACTCCTTCTTGATGGAACGATTGCGATATTGCAGGAGGCTCAGATATCGCTCATTGCGATAGACGAAGCCCACTGCGTCTCACAATGGGGACACGATTTTCGACCAGAATATCGAAGGCTCTCTGTTTTGGGTGATTTTTTTCCGAATGTGCCGCGCATCGCGTTGACCGCAACAGCAGATGAGGCAACACGGAGCGATATAGTCACCGGTTTGCAGCTGCGCTCACCGACGATCTGTATTAGCGGATTTGATCGTCCCAACATCAGATACGAAGTTGTTCTTAAAGAGAATCCACGCAATCAGCTTCTCTCCTTTCTAAAAAGACAACCGGAAGATGCCAGCGGGATTGTGTATTGTCTCTCTCGGCGACGAGTTGAAACAGTTGCGGAATGGCTCTCAAAAGAGGGCTTCTCCGCACTTCCTTATCATGCAGGTTTAACACCAAAGGAGAGATCTAAAAATCAAGCTCGATTCATGGACGAGGAAGGTGTCATCATGGTGGCGACCGTTGCATTTGGGATGGGGGTCGATAAACCCGATGTCAGGTTTGTCGCTCATTTTGATCTTCCCAAAAGTATTGAAGCTTACTATCAGGAAACTGGGCGCGCGGGCCGCGATGGAGATCCAGCAACCGCATGGATGGTGTATGGTACGGGGGATCTCGTCCAGCTATTTAGGATGATCGACGAATCGACCGCACCGGAAAACCAGAAGATGATCGAGCGACAAAAGCTCGAGGCGCTTCTTGGATTTTGCGAGACAACTCGATGTCGCCGTCAGGTATTGCTAAACTATTTTGGCGATGACGGGAAAGCGTGTGGCAATTGCGACACCTGTCTTAATCCGCCAAAAAGTATCGATGGCACCACACTCGCGCAAAAGGCTCTGTCGTGCGTATATCGGTGTGATCAACGATTCGGCATCGCTCATATCATAGATGTTCTTGTCGGGGAGAAAACCGAAAAAGTCCTACGATTTGGTCACGATGTTCTTTCAACCTTTGGAATCGGCTCCGATGTCCCGAAGAAAGAATGGCGTTCTTATTTCCGGCAATTAATAGCTCTCCAATGCCTTCGGGTTGATCACGCAGATTTTGGAGCTATTAAACTAGCTGAATTATCCCGACCTGTTCTATCAGGTAGTAAAAAAGTATCGTTTCGGGTTGATACAACGAGCGGGCGGGTTCAAAAGCAAACAAAGCGAACCCCAAGTACGATCGAACGTGATATATCATCTTCAGATGCAGCCGTTTTAAAACATTTAAAAGCAGTGCGTCTCCGCATCTCTCAAGAAAAGAAAATACCTCCATATATGGTATTCCACGATTCAACGCTTCGAATGATGGCAACAGAGCGGCCCCGCAGCAAAGATGAGTTGTCGGTTATTCCGGGAATTGGTGCGGCGAAGTTAGCAACGTATGGAGCGCAGTTTGTCGCTGCAATTAGGGAGGCCGAGCGGGGCTGAATGGATGACACTTGCCAAGTAATCTAAAGAACACGGTAATTTCACCTTTTAAAACTCGCTCGCGTTGTGTTCTTATCGGCCCATACTTTCAAAAAACCACCAGACACCTTTTTGACGCGACAAGCATCTAACGAGGTAGCGTTTGAGTTTAAATGACCGGATTTCGTATGCCCCGCTACTCCTTATTGCCACCAATTATCTCCAAAAACCCTGAACTCGCCTCTATCGCTCTGATTCTAACCCTTATTGGACTAAGAACTCTCTCAGCAACCTTCATAAAAACCCGACGTTCACTCACGCCCGAGCGCCGAAGAGCACTCCTCGTCAACACCCGAAATCTTTTCCTTGCGCTCTCTATCGGCGGACTCTTTATCATCTGGAGACCCGAACTAAAAGCTTTTGCTCTCTCAGTCGTCGGTATCGCGGTTGCGATGGTAATCGCGACAAAAGAGCTTATTTTGTGTTTGAGCGGGACGATAATGATTCGGCTCAACGGGGCATTTTCGGTTGGAGATAGAATTGAGGTAGGAGGATTTCGAGGCGACGTAATAGATGTAAATCTACTCGCCACAACGATCATTGAGATAGGACCAGGTCAGCTCACTCAACAATATACCGGCCGAAAAGTTGTTCTTCCGAATAGTCTTTTTGTCGGGAACGCTTTTATCAACGAAACATTTACAAACGAATTCGTTCTTCACGTATTCTCAGTTCCCGTACCGATCTCGGCTGATTGGCGAGAACTCGAGAGGTGTCTCCATGCTGCAGCGGAAGAAGCGTCTGCACCATATATTGAAGAGGCGCGCGCCCACCTAAATCGACTTGCGATCAGTGAAGCGCTCAACATGCCACCTGTCGAGGTCCGAGTAACCCTTCAGATTCCAGAACCTGATCGACTCAATCTTATCGTCCGTCTCCCCACTCCCGCTCGCTCAAAGGGCAGAATTGAACAAGCTATTCTCCGAAAATCAATGGATTGTTTTGGGGGTTGGCGCAAACAGTAAGCGTGATATATCGATGATTCACGGGCCATCGCCCACCATCCTAGCTTCTTTTTTTTCAATCCTGATCAATCAAAACGTTTTCAAGAAAACTTTTCTTTGCAGCCTCCGTTGAATTAAATTGATGACGTTCATGCCCGACGACGATCTCTCCGATCGACGTTACCCCTATCACCACATTCGTGATAAACACTTCATCGGCAGAGAGTAGCTGTTCAATCGGATATGCACCCTGCTCGACGTCAATCGATCGTTGTTCAATTATGCGCTGTCGTAAGACTCCATCGACAATGCCGCACTCGCGAGAGGGAGTGTAGAGCTTAGAACCCTTTCGCCAAAAAATATTTGCCGAGGTTGCTTCACTGACAAAACCATCCTCAGAGAGGAGAATAGCATCATCGAATCCCGATTCCTGAGCCTCTATTCCAGCAAGAGTATTCGTCAAACCCTGCGCAAGTTTGCAACCCGGAGGAAGAGCCGCCGGGGATGGCCTTTTATAGCTTGAAATACGCACTTTTAAAGGTTCTTCCCATTTTATCTCATTACACTCAATGGTCTCTAACAGAGTATCACTCATCCGCGATCGCGGTTTGTAGCCCCGCTCACCCCCCGCTCGCGATACAGAGATCCTTACCAAACCGGTAATGACGGAATTAAGATCAAGTATCGTCTTAATGTCGGCCTCTAATGCATCGATATCAACCTCAAGACGTAGCGCGTCCGCACCTGCAAGAAGTCGTGCTCGATGAAGCTCCCACCAAATTGGACCGCCGCGTGCCAACCGAACCGTTTCAAAGATAGCATCCCCGTAGCGAGCTGCCCTACTTGAGGCGGGTAAAACAGGCCCATCGGCTCGAAATGGAGCTCTGTTAAACAGAACAAACTTATCACTATTAGACACAATTAATCCCCAAAACAACCCAGTCTGGTAAAAACTACGAGCAACTAAGCTGCGGTCACTATTTGCAAACTCGGCATCAACTTCCAGAGACACTCTTGATATTCTTGATCTGGATCGGAATCAATTGTAATACCTCCCCCAGCCCACAAAGACACAACACCTTCCTCACTCGATATAGTGCGGATGGCGACGTTGTGGTGATTACTCCTACCTCCACCAAAGTATCCGATAGCACCACAATAACAATCTCGCCAGTGTGACTCCGACTGCGCGATAGCCCGCATCGCCGCAATTTTCGGAGCTCCAGTTATTGAGCCTGCAGGAAAAAGAGAATCCCAGACATCCGCAGTCGTAGTATTGCTGCTCCTTCGCCCCGAAATAGTGCTTACTGTATGATAGACTGATGGATGAGCTTCAATCATTCCGTGATTCTCTACAACCACCGTTCCGGGCTCGCAGACCCGATTAAGATCATTACGAACAAGATCAACAATCATCGCAAGCTCAGCCCTATCTTTGGTTGAGTTTTTTAGCTCTTCTATCGCACGAACGTTTTCCTCATCCGAACCTAATCGAGGTCGCGTTCCCTTTATCGGAGCAGAGACAAGCTTTGTCTCCTCTTCTCTTAAAAATAGCTCTGGGGAGCCACTCGCAATTATTCTTTTATCAAAGCTCATCATCGCCATCTGTGCTGCGCGCCCCCCTCCGAGCAGCCATTGAGCAGTAGAAACAGGATCGAGCGCACCTTCCACCTTCAGATGAAGAGAAAGATTTGCTTGATACACATCGCCAGAGCGAATAAGTTCTTGTATGCCGAGTATTCGCTCTCGATAAGGCACCCGCGATGCTGAGGGAATATTATCCAGCAGATGAGTTAGTGACTGAATTGGATTTTTAGATCGAAGCGATGCTTGAATTTCATCTCTCAATAGGGCCCGCGGAATTGGAGCCTTTCGATAATTTGATCCGATTACCTTTTCCCCTTTACTAAGCCATTCCTTTCCAATTTCGGTGAACGAGAGTTTATATTCCCGAACTTCTTCTCCCGAAATCCGAATTATGGTCTCAAAGAGGCCGTACCAGCCTAGTATTCCATCAGGTCGACTAGGAGCTAGAACGCGATGATGATGCATCAGCGCCTCGTAACTCATATACCCTGAGATAAAAGGGATCGGCTCAAGAAAATTTTCGGCCACCTCGTCTACTAGGCGAAAAAAATCAGTGGGCGAAATTCCATTTGCTGATCTGCACTCTTGATTTAGACAATCAATCTCGGGCGGTTTTCGCAGATAAACACCTCCAACACAATCAATAAAAAGCCATTGAATATCTCTCGAACCATATCGCTCGGATAAAAAAATCGCGGGGGATTGAACAGAAAGAGCTTCAACAATCCGAGATGACGACCAATCGTAAAGAGCTATTTTCGAGCAACGTATCAGGGAGCACTTCATAGTGATTTGGTTTGTGGGATGAGGTATTTAGATACCATCGACTATGCACACGCTGGAACTTTAAGCGCTATATTAATGAAATTAGAAATTATCGTATCGCCCTCTTCGCTTAGAAATGATTCTGGATGAAATTGAACCCCAAAAAAGGGATACTCACGGTGATGTATCGCCATAATTTCGCCCTCTTCGGTTCGAGCATCAACAACGAGCTGCTCAGGCATGGTCGTGGGGCACAAAACGAGTGAATGATAGCGAGCGACGGTACACGGTTGAGGAAGACTTTCAAATATACCGCAACCGGCATGCTCAATCGCGGCCGTCTTACCATGAAAAGGATACCGTGCCCTAACAACTCGAGCACCACTCCATGCTCCAATAATTTGGTGTCCTAGACAAACTCCTAACACAGGTATGCGCCGAGAAGCTGCTAAGGTAAGACATTCACGCGATATTCCTCCAGCTCGTTCATCTCCAGGACCCGGTGCGAGCACTATCGCCCGTGGATTTTGAACAAAAAGATCAGAGGCTTCAATTTCATCATTTTTAAAAACGAGCAGCGGAGCGAAATCGCCAAGAAGACACCGAAACTGAGCAACCACGTTGAAGGTGAACGAGTCATAATTATCGATCACGATGAAAGGGCGTTGCTGTCGATTCACACGCTATCGCTTCTTAAAATTGTTCCGACAAGATGCAGCGAACCGAGCACGATAAGACGACCCTCTTCAGCTGTACGCGCTATCTGAGAGCCACGCAACATCGCGGCTTCAACTGATGATTCCCGATAAACTGGAACCGGAATATCGATTGGATCCTCTCCGGGCCCAAGAGCAACACCATCAATCGTTCCGCAAAAAATGACAAGAGCAATCAGGTCATCAAGGGGCAGCTCATTGAGCAACTGACGCAAGGAGCGATTTCGAGAGCATGCGGCAACCAAAATCATGGGCTTCCTCTCCTCTGAGGCAAGCCACTCTCCTATAGCCGCTGCTCCCGCCACATTGTGAGCCGCATCGCACAAAAGTTCCCATCGAGGAGGGAACTGCTCAACAATCGCGCGCCCCTCCAGCCGTTGCAAACGACCTGACCAGCTCGCCTTTAAGACTCCCTTTCGTCGAGATTCAACGCTGGTCGGAAGGGAACCCTCAAGAGCGTGACAGGTAACCACCGCAACCGCCGCATTGGTATGTTGATGAGTCCCCTTCAATGTCGGTAGCGGGACAACCTCCTCGAACCGCTTCCCACACAAATCGCCCGAAACAACCAAACTTTCCGTTGAAGTCGTAAAATTCCACGCACCGCCGGCATCAAAAAAAGGCACCCCCGCTTTCTCTGCTTCTTTTTGCAAAACGCCACTGACTGACTTAGTCTGCGGCGCGACAACGCATGGACTACCGCCCTTAATTACACCAGATTTATGCCAAGCGATCGATTCGAGCGAATCTCCAAGAAACTCCTGATGATCAAAACTTATTGGAGTAATAACCGAACAGAGCACCTCGGGGAACACATTCGTTGCATCATAGCGCCCTCCAAGACCAACCTCCACCAGAGTGACATCAGCAGTACGTTTTGAATAAAGCAACAACGCCGCTGCGGTAAATCCCTCGAAATGGCTCACCGTGATACCAGATTTTTCCTCTGCGCGGCGACACTCTTCAAGCGCTTCGAAAAGTTCAGCATCCGGCACTATTTTCCCTGAAAGAACGATTCTCTCATTCCAGGTGATCAGATGCGGCGAAGTATAGACATGAACCGAATATCCTTGACACTCAAAGATAGATCGCAAAAAGGCTAACGTGGATCCTTTTCCATTTGTGCCTGCAACATGGATTACCGGCGGCAATCGGCGCTCTGGATTGCCGAGAGCATCCAGAAGTAACTGCATGCGCTCAAGGCCCGGCACTATCTCGTGAAAACGGCTAAATGGCGGCCAATGAGGAATAGTCACGTGGGGCCCAATAAGTCTTCACTAAAGGAAATTACCCCTTATATAATAAGAGCGCCGTATCATCTTTTGATTAAACGCCCTTATCTTTTTTGCCGCAAAGTGAGGAGGCTTTCCAGAATAAGTCCAGAGATATGTTTCCCCGAATAATTAGCTTTTCTCAACGTCTACTTTGGACAAACTCGGCAGGTCGTCTTTAAATCTCCAACCTTACTTATGAGATTAGAGAGCTGTTCAGAGCTACGGGTCGATGCCGGATCTCCAGCTCCGCCGGAACCCGAGCACTTAACTACCGAGCGAGCAAGCTTTTCAGCCTCGTTCGCATAGTCTCTCAAAATCGCCTTGATTCCATTGACCTCATTTTTGAAGCTCAGACTTATACATGAGCCGCTGCATACTTTAATTGATTTTAATATTCGGCTTTGAACTTCTCGCTGAACTCGTCGCTGATAGGATTTCGAAACTACTGCCCGAGATGACGATGAATAAGGCTTACAATTTTTGTTCAAACTAGCCCGTTTCATATCAGCGGTCCAATATACACCGATTCGAGCCGCAGTCCTTGTCAAGTTCGAGGCAATATTTCTCATTTCTGTCGTCGGCTTGACGAAAGTACACACTGCCGCTGGAGTTGCGGTCGGTGAAGGATTTGGGGTTTGCAAAGGATTAATTGTCCCCGCTGGTGTTGGTGTCAAAGTGGCAGTAGGCGTTGCGGTTGCAGTTGCTGTTGGGGTGCTTGTGGCAGTTGCCGTCGCGGTCGCGGTCGCTGTGGCCGTCGGAGTAGATGTACTTGTTGATGTCGCGGTGGCAGTTGCCGTTGGGGTGCTTGTCCTAGTAGCTGTAGGGGTAGCCGTCGGAGTGCTTGTTGCAGTCGCGGTTGGCGTGCTAGTGCGTGTCGCGGTTGCTGTTGGAGTACTTGTCCTAGTAGCGGTTGCAGTCGCGGTGGCAGTTGGAGTGCTAGTCCGTGTAGCAGTCGCGGTCGCAGTTGCTGTGGCCGTCGGAGTAGATGTACTTGTTGATGTCGCGGTTGGGGTGCTTGTCCTAGTAGCTGTAGGGGTAGCGGTCGCCGTTGCCGTGGCTGTAGGGGTAGATGTCGCCGTAGGAGTAATTGTCGGCGTTGCAGTTGCAGTGGGCGTACTGGTCAAAGTCGGAGTTGCGCTTGGGGTCGCAGTAGCAGTCGGAGTCGGAGTGACAGTAGGGGTTGGCGTTGGAGTTACGCACCACGCTGCGGTTGTAATAAGCTCGCGCGCGAACGAAAAACCGTGAACTACGGCAGATGCTGGGAATCTCGATGGGTCAAACCCCCGAGCAATTAGCTGATCCACCGTCAGCTGAGTTATCGGCCCCGCGAATGTTCCCGAATTAATTACATTTAAGCTAAAAGAAGAGCCAAAATAATTTATGTCCAAGGCGACGTTACTACAGGACGGCCCGTATGCAGCGGAACCTCCGAGCGCTGTAACTCTGCTCTGGTAGTCTGCATAAGTCGCAAAACCTAAATTCGACGATGAGACACTCTTTGCCGAAACGTCCCGATATACGCCGAGACTGAAAACTCCAGAATCGTTTGACGGGGCAAAACGAACCGCCGTCAACTTATTGAGCGCACTCGCCTCATACAGCGGAGTATTAGTGAAGTTAATGAAAAGGTCACCCCACGAGATTGAACCGTTCAAGGCGGTCGTCGAATATCCGGCTAACGGCATCGCTCCTACGATTGCGACTAATACTTCCGTACCGGTTTCCTGCAACGCGATTCCGTGAATTTCATAGCTTGTGCCTAATGTCGATCCAGAAACTCCATCCAACCAATTATCAACCGCATACCTCCAACCATTAAAATTTGGCGCATTCAAACATCGAGTGTCGAAAGCGGCTGTATCGTTTAAGCACTCAGCGGCAACCGACATGACAGCACTGTCCATCCCAGTTGGGCATACCAGAGGAACGGCCTTTGCATCCAGTGTCGGATAAAAGGCCCACACTGATAAGGCTATCAGAAACCCTTTGACTATTCGTATCGTGCCTGAGAGGCTATTTTTCAGAACGGTTGCAATAGGAGCCATAATTAATCCTCAAGTATTACTGCCCTCACTAATCGCCTTCTGAGGTCAATATGGTTCAAACCTTTTTATAAAAAACACCGTTGAGCGTCTCGAACCTCCTGAGAAAAGGGGTGACCCCACTTTTTCGAACGCCAGCTTACTACCACACGAAGGGCTAATCTTCAATCATTTCAACGAAAAGTTTTTCATACTGAGTCGTCACGTTCTCCCAGGAAAAATGGATAGCGGCTCGGCGTGCAGCCGATTCCCTCAGGGTAATAAGGACAGTAGGATCATCAGCAATTTGTTTAAATTTCTGACTTAGATCATTGAAATCATTGCGATTATAATACCAACCAGCATCACCAAGAACCTCAACGTGCTCCGGCGTATCATTAGCAATAATCGCATTGCCGTAGGCCATCGCTTCAACAAGAGCCGGATGAGTCCCCCCAACTTCGGTCGCCTGAATGTACGCATAGGCATGAGACTGTAGCTCCTGATATGACTCTCCAAATTGATAGCCAGTGAAGATAACCGAGGGTCCCGCAGCGCGATGTACCGACTCAATGTATTTCTTGGCGTAAGGAGCGTCTCCAACCATCACCAGCGGAATGCTGATGCCGCTCTGACGATATGCCTGAACAACCCCAAGAGCATTATTCTCCGGCTCAAAACGGCTAACATATAGAAGATATTCGCGAGATTTAAGACCAAACCGCGCAAGAACCTCTCCCGCCTCTCGACGCGCAACTCTCGCCCCATAAGCTATTGAAACGGGGCTAACCCCGAAACGCTCCCGATAATAAGAGGCGATGACATCGGCATCAGCGACGACCCGGTCACCAAACCACACTGAGCACTGCTCCCCAAGCCGATACCAGAGCCTCCCCGCGAGTCCCCACTTCGATCGCCTTCGCTCAATACCATCCACGTTTATCGCAACGGGGACTCTCGCCAAACGACACAACCATGCAAATGGACTATTTGCGGCGTTACACAACAAAACCACATCCACCGAGAGCCGCCCCACAGAACCGAGCGAGGTAATCGCCGCAAGAGGCGTCTCCAGATGTTTTGAAAATATCGTAGGTGAATAACGTACGTCTATGCCCTTAAGCTTAATCGGTTCACGGTTCTCCCCGAACTTACGACGGCCAAAAACCGTAACCTGATGACCGCGTTCAACGAGAAGCTGGGCCAGCTCCTGTGCAAAGGTCTCAAAGCCTCCATAAGCCGCTGGAATACCTCGTGTTCCCGCAATCGCGATATGCATACCGTCCCCCGCTCCTCGATAGTTTCAGAGGCGGGAGTATACCTATCTTGGTGAACGCTCTCTACCCCCCCTTCTTTGCGGCGAGTGATTCAATCTGGGGGGACTATCTCTTTTATCTCAAGGTAGGTACGATTGGGTCCGAATACACAACACGATGGGATGAGAAGCGCATAATCTGTACAGAGATGCTTTGAGGGATTTGTTTACAAGTAGGGCTTTACCGGATTGACGCAGCAAGGTCCCGAAAAATGCTCACGACGGAATCATTTTTCACCGCCTTGATGTCACTACTCCACTAGAGGGCAAATTCCATTAGCCAGGTAGATTCTCTCCCAGAGAATATTAAATCCTCCGGCAGATTTAGAATAAGTAACATATTAACGAAGCAAAAATTGAGCTTTATGGAAACGCGCGGGTTACCAGAGCTTCCAATACCTCAGATCGAGTTCATCTTCGAGACGCTCCTTGGCCCCGCGGCGGGCCGATCGGTGCTTCTTGAAACGATACTATTTGCTTTTTTCGTTTATATGGCTTCCGCGCTATATTGCGCCACCAAGGACAAACGTGGGCTCCGCCTCCTCTTGGACATTGTAAGCTCCCCGGTTGCCACCGTCAGCCGTAATTTCTCCTCAGCGGGACGTCGCCCGAAACGATCTAAAAACAATGAACTCGGATCGGGGGATCTCGCGACAAACGAGCAAATTCTCGAGTGGACCCGCCCATCTGGCGAAAAGGGGGATACTAAACTCAAAGTGGATGGTCTTAGGGGTGCGCAGGGCGTTGCACTGCCAACTGGCGAATTGATTATCGCAAGAGAAAAGCGTAACCGTCACGTTTTGATCATCTCAAAAACAGGGGGTGGTAAAACCACCAAGATGATTTTGCCGATGCTGTACAGCGATGCCCTTTGCCCCGATCGCTCAACAATAGTGATCGACTCAAAACCCGAGATGTGGCGTAAACTTGCTGGGATGACCCGAAAGTACAATCCCGACAAGGAGATTTTTCTTTTTAATCCACTCGATAGAGCGCGAAGCTTAAGTTGGAATATTCTCGCGAAAGTTGAGGACGATACCGACGCAAAACTTATCGCCAACACAGTCGTGATGGCAACCGATCAGCCAGGTTCAAAATCAGATAGCCCATTCTTTCGAAATAACGCACTCGCGATTTTGAATGCCATAATGGTGGGATTGCTGCACGATCCAAACGATAATCTCTCGATGCCCCGTGTGCACGAGTTGGTGCAGTCCGGCGTTAAACCGCTCTGTAACTGGCTTGAATCTCACCCTCATGCTTACCGAAACACCCGCACCTTTATCGAATTAGTTCGCGCAGGTTCACAGAACGCTGACACTATAATGTCGGAACTAAGTATGCGTCTCTCAGCGTGGGACCTCTCGGCAATTCGGGCAACTACAGCACTACCTGAGCTTGATCTTGAAACCTTAATTCAGAAACCAACCCTTTTCGTCGTTGAATTGCGCGAATCAGAGCTCGAGATGTTGCGCCCGATGGCAAACGTTATCGTGGTAGAACTACTTCGGTTCCTTACCAAACGGGCCGAGCAGTGCCCTGGCCTCACCCTCCCCCGACCCGTAGGGCTCGTAATCGACGAATTCGCGAGTGCGCTCGGGCGGCTACCCGACATTCATGTAAAGCTTAATACTCTTCGCTCCCGTAACGTCAGTATCTGCGCGGCCATCCAGTCTACCGCCCAGATTAAAGCAAATTACGCCGATGATGCAGATTCTGTGCTTGCCGGTTTTTCAACTAAAATACTGATGCCGCCCCTTGACCTTGTCGACTCAGAGTGGGGCTCAAAGGAATCGGGTCAGATGACGATTCGGTTCAAAACTAGCTCAAAGGGAAGCAACAAAAAGCTGACCGAATTTTTTGCAAGCAAAAATGACGGCTCGCAAGAGCAGGTACAACAACGCCCTGTACTAACTCCAGATGAAATCGGGCGGCCAACAGATAATATCAACACATTTTTCATGCCAAATACCCCTGTTTTTCAGGGTTATTTGGTTCCAATTTACAAAGATAAGCTCGTTTATGGCCGAATTAAAGAGTTCGACGAGGAAGCGTCTGATCTGAAGCTGCGGACCGAACCGATCCCCTACGAAGAAAAGCTTCCCGATGCACCTCCTGCTGAGGGTCAAAGCACTCCCGTTGGCCCATCTCCAGGGGTAACTAACACTTCTGGATGGACCGAAGATCAGATAAACAACAAACTTGCTGAGGTAAAAGGAAAGCTTGATTGGGAAAATACAACGGGAAGCGCGCGTAAATGGTGGGAAGCTTTTGAAAATGAAAACAAAACCCGCACCGCGCTAGTTCTGCGCCTCGCAGAGGAGCTCGCTTACCGAAAAGCCACAATAACTGAGTTTTTCCTCGCCTACGTTTACAGCAATACCGACAACATTCAGGCAAATCTAAGCTACCTTGACTATACTCGCCTCAAAAAAGAGGAGGAGAAAAAGAAAAAAGAGGCCGCCGCAAAATCATCTGGACAGGCAGCTTAGAAAAGCAGCGGAACTCTCGAGAGGAATCTTTTCTGCGTTACAAGCTCTCACCCCAGAGATATCCACCTCGGGCAATCACCGCAGCAGCGATCTTTGCAGTCTCGCCATCCTCATTGGTGGTTAGGCGGCGAATGTTTTGATTAACTCGCCGTTTCAGATCGTGAATAATCAACGTTGCAAGAGCGGTAGCTTCTGCCGAGGCAAGCGCACCGATAGACCGCTCATGCGCAACTCTCACCAATACGCACCACCCCACATATAGATCAATCGCACAATCAGCGAGACGCTTGACCGTCAGCTGTTCTTCCGCGATCTTTCGTCTATGAAGACGAACGGCACCATCGAGACTATGCGCAAACGCCGCCGAATATTTAGTAAGAATTCTAAATAACGGTGCAAGCTCCCCCTCCTCAAGCACCCCACCCTGCGCTACCTGAGGAAGATATTCTACTATCCGTTTTGCGGCGTAATCTCCCATCGCCATGACCGCAGCACTTGGTTCCGAGAGAATAGATCCGACTCCCTGCCCAAGTCGCTCAAGATATTTCCCCGCCTCTTTTGCTCCCGACAATCCGATATAGAGCCGAAGGATTTCATTGGTTCCCTCGAAGATCCTGTTTATTCGGGAATCCCGCACGATTCGCTCAAATGGATACTCACGCATGAATCCATTACCACCTGCGATCTGCAACGCCTCGTCAGCAACACGCCATAGCGCCTCAGTGCCGAATACCTTGCTAACAGCCGCTTCAAGAGAAAAATCCTCCGATCCTGAATCGATAAGGGTGGCTACTCTTTGCACCACCGCCTCAGTCGCGTAGCAGAGAGCGGTCATTTGAGCGATTTTATCCTGAATTAATCCAAACGATGAGAGAGGCTGTCCAAACTGTTTTCGTTGATTTGCATGAGCGGTGGCAAGCTCAATACATCGCTTCATCGCCCCGACACATCCTCCACCAAGTCCTGTTCTTCCATTATTTAGTATCGCCATCGCGATCTTAAATCCCCCTCCCGGAGCCCCAAGGACATTCTCTGGCGGAACCCTAACAGCATCAAATCGCACCGAACAGGTCGCGGAGGCACGAATCCCCATCTTGTCCTCTTTAGGCCCAGAGCTCACCCCGCCAAAACTTCGTTCAACAATAAATGCCGTAATCTCTCCTTCACCATCGCCAGTTCGCGCAAAAACGGTGAAAACCTCAGCGAATGACCCGTTCGTAATCCAGATCTTCTCACCGGTAAGCAACCACGAGCCATCCGATTGTCGCTGCGCCTTTGTTGAAATTGAGGCTGCATCAGAACCACTTCCCGCCTCAGTAAGACAGAACGCCGCACGAAACTCACCTGTCGCAAGCCGCGGCAAATACCGAGCCTTTTGATCATCCGATCCAAACAGCAAAATCCCCTTCATCCCTATTGATGAGTGCGCACCAAGAGTCAGCGAGGTTGAAGCATCAATTCGGGAAACCTCTTCAAGAACTCGCGCATACTCACGGGCACTACACCCAAAACCACCATATTCCTCTGGAATAACGAGTCCAAATAAACCTAATTCAGCAAGCTCCGCGATATACTCGTCCGGCTGAGCTCCCTCAACATCGAAGCGGCGATACGACTCGCCGTGCTCCGCAAGAAATCGCCGCACCGAATCCAACACCATCCCAACGGTTTCCTCTCTCTCTTTCGGCAACGATCCGATCGGCAAAATTCGTTGAAGCGAAACATCGCCGATAAAAAGCCCTCGAAGAAAGCTCTCGCTATCAGTTGCCTTACTCATCGAAACCCCCTTTTTTGAACGTGGTATTCCGGCCCAAACAGCCGAGGACCCTTTGAGTATCGTACTCTGCTGAGAGGGGGTGGTTCTAGGGGTAAATAGTGGTTGCGGGGGAATCACTCAAGCGCGACTTTAGGAGTGACTGTCTCCTTAAAGGGCCAATTAATCAAATTAACATCTCTCTCTAAATTACCAGATTTGTGATATAATTTTCCTCTGTACAGGGACATTATTGTAATCACACCTTTAACAACCCTAACCCGTTCCCCTCAAACACCCGCGCAATCGCCTCCTGAAACGGCACCACAAGAACCGCCTTCCCCGTTAGGAGACTCACGGTATAAGATTTTGAGTTCGTTGATACACAGTACAATTCGGCCTCAGGATATTCTCGTGAAAAAAGTTCCAGACCTGCGAGATCCTCACGATAAACCATCGGATTAGACTTAATCTCGACAGCTTTCGGCGGCTCTAGCCGTCCTCTCGAGAGCACAAGATCCACCTGAGAACTTCCAGTGCTATAAAATGAGAGCGCATAGTCGAGCGAATTATAATCGTTAGCCCGATAGAATTCGTTTATCACAAACTGTTCAAACAATCGTCCGAATCGGGGGGAGCCTACCTCAAGAGGAAGATTGAGCTCGCGAGCAGCAGCATTAAGCACGCCGGTATCAAAGAAGAAAAATTTTGGGCTCTTTATAATCTGCTTCTTTGCCGAGCGCTCCCACCCCGGCAGTTTTATGACCAGCAACGTATCTATCAGAATCTGAAAGTAGTCACTAATCGTCTTGTCGGACACCCCGATCTGACGTGCCATTTTTTTGAAATTGACCACCTCACCATTCAGCTGAGCTGCAACGTCGATAAAGCTAAAAAACTTGTCTAGTCGCCTTACCAAAGCCTCCTGTTGGATCTCCTCTTTCAGGTAGGTATCAACATAAGACCGCAGCGCAATTCCCCTGTTTTCTGCTGAATAAATCGCTGGCACCGTGCCATATTGAAGGACGGTGAGGAGATCAAAATCTCTATCTTTTAGTTCGCAATAGGTAAATGGGTGCAACCGCATTGAGAGAGCGCGTGATGCAAGAAGGTTAGATCCTGTAGTTTTTAATTTTCGTGCGCTTGATCCAGTCAGGAGGAACCTGACTCTTTTTTTGTGTTTCTCGATAAGAAGATGGCAGACGTAAAGCAGATCCGGAATCCTCTGCACCTCATCAATCAATACCGACAAAACTGCCGATCCCTTACAGCTGGAGAGCCTGCTCTCAACCTCTCGAATCAACTGCGACGGGTCAGTGATCAGTCTCTTGAACTCAGTCGGATCGAGGAGATCGTACGTAAAAGATTCAGGTTGGGACGCCACCCACTCCTGAGAAAGCTGAGTTTTCCCCAACCCCCGCGCCCTCAAGAGGAGCCCCGAGGATGTTTTGCCCCGGGATCTTTTTATCTCAGAGACGTAGAGGTACCCCCAAACAAAGCAGAGCTGCTGGGGTTAGTTTCTGGAGATTTTGTATGAAAATGGTCGGAGATCGGGATTGGAAGCGGAATTGTGCCGGGGTGGAAATAGTGATTTTGCCTGGTTTTTAGGGACAAAAGTGATTCTGAGGCGTAGCTCCGCGAATGCGGCTGAAGGTCGCGGGTTTAGGATGGGATTTGATGGGGGTGATTACTGAAAGGGGGGCGATTTATGTCACTGGTCCAACGTAGGGACGATAAGTGCCCTCGGGGAATTTTGTAGTGAAGTTGCCACTTCGATATTCCTCAGAGGCGACTTTGAAGCGGAAGTAGATATCGTAATACCAATCGTTCATCTCGGCGCGGCGAGCGTCGCACTTCGATAGGACGCGGGGGCGATGAGTGGTTAAGGTTGAGGTTTTTGTGGATTTTGGGAGCGAGCCTGGCTCAACTCGTTTGAGGGCGGCTGGGCCGAGGAATTTCTTTCCTTCAGCGTCTCGGGCTTTGAGAATCTCTTGACGACGCTCTTCTAGGCGACGGGTCATCAATAGGGCGTACTCTCTTTGAGAGAGATGTTCATAGCCGGGGAGTCTTGCGTATTCGAGGGTGAACTCCTCGAGGAAGTCTTT
>Ga0114972_10000132_pt1 | contig 50863 bp, 40 predicted proteins | sample M_140807_EF_Meta_FD_87354 | JGI IMG/M metagenome (GOLD analysis project Ga0114972, IMG submission 87354) | Freshwater microbial communities from Lake Montjoie, Canada to study carbon cycling - M_140807_EF_MetaG | ecosystem: Environmental > Aquatic > Freshwater > Lake | place: Lake Montjoie... | reverse complement strand
CCCGCCTTCCTTCGCGCGAGAGGTGAGCAGCAGCATGGAGGATTCACCTGCCTTGGCGGTTGCCCCGCGGGTTTCCTGTTCGCGCGGATCGCGCACGGCGGGAAGTTTCGATCCCGACAGCGTGACGCGAACCCCGGCGAATGCGGGGTCGCTGGTCAACAAGCCCTGCAACTCATGGCGGATTTCGCGGATGCGTGATTCGTTGGTTTCCACCAAAATGATGCGTCGGAAGCGGTCGCGATCCGGATCGTCGCGCAGTGCCTGGATGAAACCGACAAAGCTGTGTTTGATGGCAAACGGGATGTCGATTTCGGGGCGATCCGGTCTGGCTCCGCCGAGCAGCACGGTGGAAAATTCATCGAAGCGCGAGGCGAGAATGTGTCTCATCGCCGAGCCGGTGGCGGCGGACAGGGCGTTTTCATTGAGAAGATCCCACTGGCCGAGATCGAGCACGGCGATCAGTTCCGCCATCACCGGGTGGCGGCCGGTGGGGATGATCGTGACTTCCCCCGCGCCGCGGGCGGTGCTCCGTTGTTCGAGGATGCGGCACAGGGCGCCGCTCATTCCCTCGTCGAGACTGGTGACAGCGGTCGCCGGATTCAGGCCCTGGATCTGGCCGAGCAGAATCACGCGTGACTGGGTGTCGCGAATGTCGCCGTGGGCCAGTTCGATATCGATGGCAATTTCCTCGCCGCGCGAAATGACCACGCGGGGAAAATCAATGGCGCCCTCGGGAGCGCCGCTTGCGTTGGGGGGGACGATGGCGGGGTTGTTGTTTTCGTTAGACGGATCGCCGGGAATCGACGAGGAGATGCGCAACAGGTTGAAACCGAACTCGCGTCTCTCCTGTTCGGTCGCGGGAGTGGTGTCGATGCCGCGCGCGGCCCGGGCGCTGCGGATGGCACCGCTTTGATCGCGCAGTTGTTTTTCGGTAAGCTGCCAGGTGTTGGTGGGGGAGTTTGGCTTGGTCGGAAGGCTGCAAGCGCCTGTTTTGAGCAGCGCGACCACCGCATCGGCGACGATCGGACGCTGGCAGAGTTTGCCGTGTTCCGCGACGTTGCCATTGCCGCCAAATAGTCCGGGAACTGCCGCCTGGGGTACGTAATGAACGGTTTTCGCCTGTGAGGGAATGGCCGGTTTGTGCGGGAAGGTGCCGTCGCCATTGAACGAAACCGTGAACAGGAATTTTCCCTTGTCCACTTTCAGTCCCGCGAAAGTCGCCAGGCCGTCGCCGAAGATCGCATGATACGGGCAGCCCTGTGGAGGGTTGCCGAGCGCGGTGGTCACTTGGGCCGCGGTTTTGAGAACTTCCTTCATTGATGAAACCGGGTGGCCGTTGTCCTGCGGCCAGTTTTTCAAATCAAACCAGTCGGGCTCCTGACTGAAACGGGGAAGCATGCCGAGCAGTCCGGGGAAGGTGGAGAATGTTTCCGACAATTCCTTGTCGTTGTGGCAGAGATCGAACTTGGAAATCATCATCGCGGTGTCGTGCAATCCGCGCATCACCAGCAAGGGACTGAGCGCCCCGGCAAGCGGCGTGCCAACGGTGACAAACGCCTTGAGGTCTACCGACCCGCCGAGATGGGGAAACGAGGCGCGGCTGACGAGACCGCCCATGCTGTGGGCGATGAGGTTGACGGGTCGATTGGGGAAATTCGCCTTGAGCCAAGCGGCCAGGCTTTTGCCCAGGTCGGGGATCGATTTGCGCCAGTCGTAGGCATAAAGATACGTTTCGTATCCTGCGGCCTTGAGCGCCAATTCGAGCGGTCGATACACATCATAAAGCATGCCCTTGACACCGGTCGCACCGTATTTGCCGGCGTCGGGGAGTCGCAGTTTGGCGATGCCGCCGGTGGGCAGGGAGAGCAGGTCCAGCCAGATGTCGCGATTCTTGTCGCCGAGTGAGGAGCCGAGAATGCCCGGGAGCAGCACTGCGACCGGGCCGCTGCCCGAGCGGGTGCGCACGCCCGAAGCCGCCTTGGTTTTTTCCGTTAGCCACTGGATTTCCTCGGCGGAATAGATGTCGGGTGGAAATTGTTCGACTTCGGCACCGGAGGAGCGGGTGCTTTTGCCGGTCGCGCGCGATTTTTTCAAAGCAGAAGTGCTGGTCTTGGCACTGGTTTTTTTTGCGGATTTTTTAGCTGACATGGTGGAATGGTGTTTTGGATTTGTGGTGATTTTTCTAACAAAATTTGAAGCGATGCAAGGTTTCGGATCATTTCAGATACGGGGCCAACAGGCTGGAAAGCTCGAGCGCACCGAGCCCACCCAAGGGCAGGAGGATCGCGCCGACCAGCGGGTTTTCGATGAAGCCATAACGGGTGCGCGACTCCAGGTCGGTCAGAACGGCTTGCTGGCGGTCGAAGAACTCCTTGCGGCGTTTGGCCTGGGCTTCATCATCCGGCACCAGTTGGGAGGCGGTTCGCAGGCGGCTTGCGACAATCTGGAAGGACTTGGACATGTGGAGTTGTGAAATGCATCCCCAGAGAATGACAAAGGCCAGGATGGTGGAATAGAGGATGATTTCATTTTTCGCAAAGCTGATGTTTTCAAAAACCGAATGCCGCGAAATGAGAATGATGAAGAGCAGCACAAACGGAGTGACCGCCACAGGGGTAACTATGCGGAACCGTGATGCGGCAAGCCGAAGCAGCGGGATTTCCCAGAGTCCGATCGATGGGCTTTTCTGCGCCTTCTGTTCCAGAAAAAATGATTCGGGAACATCGGGTCGGTCGGTCCAATCGTAAGGTGCTTCCGTCGCGGCCAGGGCATCGGAAGGCGAGAGCGACGTGATCATCGGATCGTCGGTGGAAACCGGGATGGTCGGCGCGTGCTCGTGGCGCATGCCTGCATCGGTCGTGGCAGCCTGGGCAAGTGCCGAGCTTTTGATGAAGGTGTCCTCATCGTCGTTGCGCGAAAGCATGTAGCGATTGAGTTGCAGCAGGCCGTGGAGAATGAGAATCTGGGTATCCATGGCGAACAGCGCGATCAGGGCCAGTGTTGCTTTCGCCGCCACGTCGGTCCAGGAATACAGTTCGCGGAAAAACGGACCGCGCACCGACGGGGGCGCGCCGAGGTCGGTGCCGTGAGTGAACAGCGCCAGCAGCAATGCGGTGATGAGGGTGTAGCCGATGACCCGCAAGGCTCGGTTGCAGGGGTCTGACGCGAGTTTTTCACGGCCATAGCGGGCGATCAAGCGGCTCTCGGGCTCCCTGCCAATGACACCGATCAGTCTCCTGCAATGGATGTCGATCGCCACTTCGAGGGCTTCGTTCCATATTTTGTTAGAGAATTTTTTCTTTTTGCATGCAAGAACCACAGCGATGAAGAAATGCGACAGTTGTCCGCGAATATCGAGGGGTGACGGCTTCAAGGAATCGAGCTCACGCAGTTTTTCGCGCGCCCCCGCGAGGCATGGCAACACGTGTTGCCCGGGCAGGACCTGAAACGGATAGATTTTCCGGGAGTCGCCGACATTGATGGCCACCGATACCATGCTGCGCCACATCAAAGAGATCCCCACGGCGACGACGATGAGATTGCCGGCGACAACCGGCAGCGAGTTGATGCCCGCGAAGAGGGGCCTTGGTTCTGCCATGGCCGCGTCGCGAAAGATGAGTTCCGGAAGAAAGTAGGCAACGGTGAGCAGGCCAACAATGACGAGCGAAATCGCAAAGGCCCAGTTGTTGCGGACCTTGCCGGGCCTTACGCAAAACGCATGATCGGGAGGTTGCCAGACGCTGGCGACGAGTGCGAAGGCGAGCACGAGCATGAGAAATCGATAGAGCGGTTTGGAATAGGGATCGTCGGGAGCGGGTGCCCGTGCAAGGGGTCTTCCGGGGACGATTTTTTTCAGCAGAGGGCCTGCTGCATCCATCGCGGTGTAGGAGAGCAGTTGGTCTCCCGTGCGACCCACCTCGTGAATCTCCACCGCGCGGTCGGGCCATGCAAACGCTCCCTCGCAATTTTTTTGGATCTCACCACCCTGGGTGATGCAGGGGCAATCTTTCTTGTGGCCGAATCCCACCGCGTGCAGGCAGGCGAGGTAGGTGGCGGTTTGATAACTTGATCGGAACGGCGAAACGTCGCCTTGCAGCGTGCTGTCCAACGACAAACCAAATGCGCCGGCGACCACGAGGTTGGTGCTGGAGTCGCGCTCGCTGCCTTGCCACAGCCGGGCGTCGAGATCATTGGTGAAAAAAACCGCTTCGGGAAAAACCGGACGCAAGGCCCGCAGCAACAGGAGTTTGTCGTGCACGTCCGAACCGAAGAGCCCGATGGCGCGGAAGCGGACCTTGTCATGGCGCTGGAGTTCTCTCAATCGAGCGGGCAATCGACGCAGGGCATCGTACTGGCTGAATCCCTCCGCCGGGTGGGAACCTCCGAGATGGGGTTGGAAAGCCGTGGACGCACTGCCTGCGGCCTTGGCATCCTTGCCGGCCTCAGGTCCGGATGCCATGCCATCGATGGCTTCCAAATAGTTGATCGAGCGGACTTCACGGGCCAGTTGCTGGCTCAGGCCATAAAACGGCGGGTTCGGCGGTCGTTGCGAACCGTCCGTATCATTCGCCAGGGCGGTGGCATTCCAACTTTTGTATTCCTGAGAACTGCTTCGCTGCACCCACGCCGAGCGAAAGGAATCGACGAGCAGTCGCGAGTGGTAGCGGTCGAGATCGGAAAGCAGCAGGATCGCGTCCTGACGGGTGTAGGCATCGGGATTGTTTTCCACAAACGCCGGAGGAGAAATGCCGCGGATTTCGAGTTCCTTGATCAGCGCCTGGCAGAGTTCGCCGTCATCGGCACCGATGCGGTGCAGTCGTCCGCGCATCACGGAAGTGGATATGTCAAAGCTCTTCGCGAAAGAGATCGGCGTGTCGGTGGGTGGGGGAGCGAGGCTTCCCGGGCCGGTTGTTAGGTTGATCCCGTGGGATTTGTGCAAGTGCCTCCAGAGCATGGCTTCTTCCGCCGTTGCGTAAGGGGAGTACACGGTGATTTCCGGGATGTTGGCAGCATCCACCGCGCTCGAACCGCCGTTTTTGCGTCGACTGGCCGCGTCGCCGAGAAATTTCCAGAGCCGCTCGCTGCGATTGAGACCGATGTAGGCCAGACTGCGTTTGGGCACCTTGCTGCCAGCCACGTCGGGTGAGTCTGAAACATTCACCGAGGCAGCCAGCGCCGCCATGTGCGACAGGGTCGGGTCGATGGAGTTTTCGTTGACATACACGACACAAACTTTGGGCCGGGAAACCTTGAACCAGCGGGCGTCGGCGATCGGCATGCGTTCGAACGTCTCACAGGCTGCGGCAAAAAGTTTGTCGCCGAGCGGCAGCACGCATGGTTTGAGGCGGCCTTTGCCCGCATAGCTGAGCATTTCCGCCCGACCCGACAAAGCGGAAGCGATTGTGGTCCGGGTGCGGATGCGGCGTTCGATGCTGCCGGCATCCGCATCGCCATCGAGGCCGACAAAAAGCACGAGACTGGTGTCATCCTCGATGAACGTGGACAGGAATGCCGCATGTTTGATTTGCGCTGGAGCGGGTTCGGTAACAAACGGGATGGCCGGTGTGCTCAGGACTCCAGTGGGTTTGAAAGGGTCCTCCCAAAAGTAGGAGGGATAACCGGTCTGGCCCTCGGCGATGATGTCCGATGAACCGCGCAGCACCCGGTCGGTAGCCAAGGGTGGTTCGGTCATCACGATCCCCGTGGAAATCGCCAGCAGAATGAACAGCTTCGGAATGAGCGGTCCTATGATCGACTTGCTATCGGGAGTGCTCATCGTGGTGATTGTCAGCAGGCTTGTGAATCTCTACCGGAAGAGTCGTTTAAAACCAAGCCAATGTTTCTAACCGAGTTACAAATACATAACGATCCTTGTGCGGGACGGTGTCAATCGAATAGTCATAGCCGGAGATTGATTTTTCTGATGTCGGAGCTGACGCAAGCGAAATCTTGACATCGGCATCGGCATAACCCAGTGCGATCAACCGGAATAACGCCTGGGCGGGGGGCTTTGATTTTGTGTGGTTTTTTCCGGGAATTGTGTTTCACTTGGCGCGCATGAGTTTGACCCATCCCACCGCGAAGGCCGAGGCCTTGATCGAGGCGTTGCCGTATTTGCAGGCGTTTCGTGGCAAAACCGTTTTGGTGAAACTGGGCGGTGCGGCGATGGAGGACCCTGAGTTGGTGGCGAAAGTGATGCGCGACATCGTGTTTCTCGAAGTCGCGGGAATCAATCCCATCGTGGTTCACGGTGGCGGCAAGGCAATCTCCGCGGCGATGGCGGCGGCCGGTCAGGATGCGACGTTTGTCGGCGGTTACCGGGTGACCAGCGATGAGGCGATCTCGATTGTGGAAAATGTTCTAACGGAGGAAATCAATCCGGCGTTGGTGCGGATGATTCGGGATTTCGGCGGCAAAGCGGTCGGCATTCCCGGCACCGATGTTTTTCTCGGCGAAAAAATGAAGGTCACCGACAAGGAAGGCAATCGCGTGGACATCGGTCGCGTCGGCGAGGTGGTGGGCTGCCAACTCGGCCGCATGGAGTCGGCGCACAACGCGGGCATCGTGCCCGTCATTTCGCCACTGGCTGCCGAACTATCGACAGGCAAGCCCCTCAACATCAATGCCGACCTCGCGGCCGCGGCTTTGGCGAAGGAATTGCGTGTCGCCAAGCTGGTCTATCTCTCGGATGTTCCCGGGTTGATGCGCGATCCAAGCGATCCCTCGACCTTGATCAAATCGGTGAACCGCGCCGAGGCCGATGCCATGATCGCCGACGGCACGATTTCCGGCGGCATGATTCCCAAGATCAAAAGCGCCCTCGATGCCTTGAACGCCGGTGTGCGGAAAGTCCACTTCATCGATGGCCGACTGCCTCACGCGCTTTTGTTAGAAATTTTCACCGAGAAGGGCATCGGCACCGAGGTGTCGAGGTGATTCATCCCGCGAGGATGTTGCGGATTCTTTGGTGGAGTGATGGGGGAATGTTGGCGGAAAACGTTGCATGGCCCGCACGGGAGACCAGGATTTCCGCATCCGTTAGATTTTCGATATGGAACAATTCCGTGAGGGCATCAAGCTGCCACTGCATGATTTTTCCCTTCTGGCAGCTGGCTTTGCCCCCGCGATAAGCGATCAAAATGGACGCGAAAATGTTTTTCAGCCAATTCATCGGGATGAGGATGTCGCTTCCGCCAGGCGTTCGGCCATTTCTTCTTTTTGCAGGGCGGCACTGACGTCAAAAAGTTCGCCGTCCATCAGTGCGGCGAGATTGTGGGCGGTGAAGCCGATGCGGTGGTCGGTCACCCGCGACTGCGGAAAATTGTAGGTGCGGATTTTCTCCGAGCGATCGCCAGAACCGATCAGCGATCGACGGTGTTCGGAATACTGCTCCGACACCTCGCGCTGCTTCATTTCATACAGTTTGGTGCGCATGATCTGCAACGCCTTTTCCTTGTTTTTGCCCTGCGAACGGCCTTCCTCACATCGAACGTAGAGGCCCGTGGGCAGGTGAAACACCTGCACGGCGGATTCGGTGCGGTTGACGTGCTGGCCACCCGCGCCGCCCGAGCGGCAGACTTCGATCCGCAGGTCGTTGGGGTTGAGCTGCACATCGACCTCCTCCGCTTCGGGCAATACCGCGACAGTGACGGTCGAAGTATGCACCCGGCCCTGTGCTTCTGTTGCGGGAACCCGCTGCACCCGGTGAACTCCCGATTCGTATTTCAGATAGCGAAACACCTCGTCGCCACTGATGCGCAGGATGACTTCCTTGAAACCGCCGACTTCGGAAGGAGATGATTCCAGGTGTTCCGATTTCCAGCCGCGGCGTTCGGCATAGCGTTGATACATGCGCATCAGTTCGGCGGCGAAAAGCGAGGCTTCGTCGCCACCGGCTCCGGCGCGGATTTCGATCAGGGCGTCGCGGTCCTCATTCGGATCGGCGGGAAGCAGGGCATATTGCAGGTCGCTGGTGAGGCGGGGGATTTCCTTTTCCAGAAATGGGATTTCGGCGTGGGCCATCTCCGCGAACTCGGGTTCGTCGCTTTTGGCCATTTCCAGATTTTCCTCCAACTGGCGTTTTGCCGTGGCGAGCTGCTCGGCGATGGCGAGAGTTTCCTTCAGGCGCCGGTGTTCGCGCAGGGTCTCGGTGGCGCGTTTGGGATCGGCAAAGAGGTCGGGATCACCGATGGCGTGTTCCAGCTCGGAGAAGCGGTTTTTTCTTTGTTCGATGAGCGCGGAGTAATCCATGGGCTGTGCGTGGGCGGACAGACTAGCGGATGCCTGGGAAAAAGAGGAGTGTTTTTTCTCAATAGCCGAGCCACGGGCCGAGCCATCGTTCGGTGTCCTCGATGCTCATGTTTTTCCGGCGAGCATAGTCCTCCACCTGGTCGCGTTGGAGGTCGCTGAGCGCGAAATAATGGCTGTCCGGATGGGAGAAGTAGATGCCGCTCACGGCCGATGCCGGATGCATGGCGAATGATTCCGTCAGTGTCACGCCGGTTTTGTTTTGGGCATCGAGCAATTCGAAGAGAAATTCTTTCTCGGTGTGGTCCGGTTGGGCGGGATATCCGGGAGCCGGGCGGATGCCGCGATAGAGTTCCTTGATCAATTCGTTGTGATTGAATTCGTTGGGTCGTTCGTATCCCCAATCCACCCGGGCGCGATGGTGAAGCAGTTCGGCGAAAGCCTCGGCGAAGCGGTCGGCGAGCGCCTTGACCATGATCGCGCCGTAGGGGTCGTTATTATCATCGAGCTGTTGGGAAAAATCATCTGCACCGTGGATGCCAAGTACGAATCCGCCCACGTAGTCCGTAGCGGAGGCGTCCCGCCTCCCGGCTGTTTCTGATTTGATTTCCTTTTCTCCCGACCATTTCCAATCAATCAGGCCCGCCTTTTTGGGATTGTTTTTGATGTAATGAAGCTGATTCCAAAAATCATCTTCATCCCGAATCAAATGATCGTAGGAATCTTTTTGCCAGAAAGTTCCTGTTCTGCCGATCGCTTTGTTCGCTTCTTTGGAAGAATAACTTTTCATGCTTTGCAGAATTGAATCGAGTTGGTAATCGCCTTTGGGCTGTATCAACAAATGCACGTGGTTGGGCATCACGCACCAAGCCGCGAGATCATAACGATCACCATCGAAATGTGTGATGCTGCGAGCAACGACGTCAGCGATGACTGGCTGCTTCATCCATGCTTCGCCATTTCCCTGATCGAGAATCTCTTCGATATGAGTGCTGTAGAGTTCTTCAATGGAGCGTTTGGTTGAAGCGACGACGGTTTGTTGATTGTTGGCTTCGGCGTTTTCCAGCACTGACAGGAGACGTTTTTTTTCCTGAAGATATTGCTTCTGTGCGGTGAGTGGAATGGAGTTGTGCAAACGAAACGTTACGGCATACGTTCGTCCTGCTTGGGTCCAATGAGGAAGAGATCGGCTATGGTCTTTTGCAATTTTTTGATGATCTGCCAGGTATGTGGGCTTGAATGATGGAGAGGCTGGGAGGCGGGACGCCTCCGCTACGGGTTTGACAAAATCTGCCAATGCCAGATTGGGTTTGCCGCTGGTTTTGTCGATTTGCTGGCGCAAGGTGTGAAGGCGCCCGCGTTCACAGCCGCGCGATTCGTCGGACCAGACGATGATGTCGTCGCCCTCGGCATTGGCGGGAAAAAATCCATAGATGCCGCGGGCGGTGAAACGTTTCTCCGCGATGATGCGTTCGATCAATGCCAGGGCATCGGCGTGGATTTTCAGCGCCTCGGCGGCACCGGCGGGGTTTTGGGTCTTGAGTGTCTGCGTTTCCGCCTGCCAGACGCCGCGGATTTCCCAAGCATGAAAAAAGGGCGTCCAGTCGATGTAGTTGGCGAGTTCGCGCAGCGATTGGTTTTCGATCATCCGGGTGCCGAGAAATTCCGGCACGGCGGGTCGGTAATTTTCCCAATCGCAGGTGAATCTGTTAGCCCGCGCTTTGTCGAGCGCGATCGTCGGTTTTTTGTTCGCGCCCTTCTCGAAATCGATGCGGATTTTTTCCTGCCTCTCGCGGTTGGCCAGGGCGAAAGCTTCGCGCTGCTCGGCGGACAACAACGAAGTGGTGACCGGCACCGAACGCGAGGCATCGAGCACATGCACGACGGGTCCGGAATAATGTTGCGCGATCTTGATGGCCGTGTGCGCGGCGGAGGTCGTGGCACCGCCGATCAGCAGGGGCAGCGACATGCCGGCTTTCTCCATCTCCTTGGCGACATGGACCATTTCGTCGAGCGACGGCGTGATCAATCCGGACAGGCCGATGACATCGGCGCCGATCTCCCGGGCTTTGGCGAGGATCTTGTCGCAGGAAACCATCACGCCCATGTCGGTGACTTCGAAGCCGTTGCAGGACAAGACCACGCCGACGATGTTCTTGCCGATGTCGTGCACGTCGCCCTTGACGGTGGCGATGAGGAATTTCCCCGCCGAGGTCGATTCCTGCACTTCGCCCGGGTTCGCCTTGGCCTTGGCGATTTTTTCCTCCTCCATGAATGGTTCCAACCAGGCAACCGATTTTTTCATGACACGCGCGGATTTGACGACCTGCGGCAGGAACATTTTTCCGGCGCCGAACAGATCACCCACCACACCCATGCCGTCCATCAGCGGGCCTTCAATCACCTTGAGCGGAACACCGTACTTCAAGCGCGCGGCTTCCGTGTCCTCCTCGATGAAGCGGTCGATGCCTTTCAACAAAGCATATTCCAGGCGCTTTTCGACGCTTTCTTCGCGCCATGAGAGATCCTCCTCGATTTTCCGACCGCTGACATTCTTGTAGGACTCCGCCAGTTCCAACAGGCGCTCGGTGGCATCGGCGCGACGGTTGAGGATTACGTCTTCGACTTTTTCCAACAGCTCGGGATTGATCTGGTCGTACACCTCTAGCATGCCCGCGTTGACAATGCCCATGTCCATTCCGGCCTTGCAGGCGTGATAGAGAAAAACCGAATGCATCGCCTCGCGCATGACGTTGTTGCCGCGGAACGAAAAGGAAATGTTCGAAACGCCGCCGCTCACACTTGCGTGCGGGAGGTTTTCCTTGATCCACCGCGTGGCGTTGATGAAATCGAGGGCGTAGCTGTTGTGTTCCTCAATGCCGGTGGCGACCGTGAGGATGTTCGGGTCGAAAATGATGTCCTCCGGCGGGAAACCGACATCGTTGACCAGGATGTCGTAGGCGCGCTTGCAGATGCGGATTTTTTCCTCGTATGTCGCGGCCTGGCCTTTTTCATCGAAGGCCATCACCACCACGGCGGCACCGAATTTCTTGATGTGGCGGGCGCATTGACGGAATTTTTCCTCGCCCTCCTTGAGCGAGATCGAATTGACGATTCCTTTGCCCTGCAGGTATTTCAGCCCCTCCTCGAGGATTTCCCACTTGGAGGAATCGATCATGATCGGCACCTTGGCGATGTCGGGCTCGCTTTGCACCAACTGCAGGAACCGGGCCATCATCGCCCGGCCGTCGATCAGTCCGTCGTCGAAACAAATGTCGATCACGTTCGCGCCGTTCTCCACCTGCTGGCGGGCGACTTCGAGCGCGTCTTCCAGCTTGCCGGCGCGGATGAGTTTGGCGAACTGCGGCGAGCCCGCCACATTCGTGCGTTCGCCGATCATCAGGAAATTTTTGTCCGGCGTGTGGTTGTACGGTTGTGAACCGGACAGACGCAGGAGTCGGGGAATTGTGTTCATGCAACGGAAAGGTGGAGAAGTTTTGACATTTCAGGCAAGCGCGGGCACCTGGCGAGGCGAGGCGTTTTTCACCGCTTCGGCGATGGCCGCAATGTGTTCCGGCGTATTGCCGCAGCAGCCACCGGCGAAATTGAGCAGGCCTGAGTTAGCGAAATCGCCCAGCCAGCGGTTCATGTCCGCAGGGGTCATGTCGAAGCCCGTGGGTGTCAGCGGATTCGGCAATCCCGCGTTCGGGTAGCAGGAAATGTGGGTCGTCGCCGCGGCGGAAAGTTCTTCCAGAAACGGCTTCATCAGGTCAGGGCCCAACGAGCAATTGAGCCCGATCGCCAGCGGCTTGACGTGGGCCACGGCATTCCACAGCGCCTCGGATGTCTGCGCGGAAATCATCGTTTCGCCGCCGCGTCCGACGGCTGCGGAGATGATGATCGGCAGGGTGATGCGATCCTGATCGAACACGTCCTGAATCGCCACCAGCGCGGCTTTGGCATTCAGGGAGTCGAAGATCGTTTCCACCATCAACAAGTCGGAACCACCTTCGATCAAGGCCCGCACCTGTTCCCGATAGGCATGCACCACCTGGTCGAACGTGATCACCCGGAAGCCGGGGTCGCTGGCATCGGGCGAATTGGTTAGAGAAACCGTGAGCGGACCGATCGCTCCGGCAACGTAGCGTTTGCGACCGCTGTCGCTGCCGACTTCATCGGCCCATTTGCGGGCGAGACGGGCCGATTCCAGATTGATTTCGTACGCCAGATCGCGCAGGAACGGATCTTCGATGATGCCTTGAAAAAATTCCGGATCCTTTTTTCCGCCGTGCTCGCGCGGGTCGTCGACGAAGAATTCCGACTGGGAAATCGAGGTCGCCGAGAAATTGTTCGTTTCCACGATGTCGGATCCTGCTTCCAGAAAACGCCGGTGGATGTCGCCGATGACATCCGGATTGGTCAGCGTGAGAATGTCGCCGTTGTTCAGAATGTCCTTTTTGCTGTCGGCGAATTTTTGTCCCCGCGCCTGGGACTCGGATAGTCCATACGTGCGGATCGTGGTGCCCATGGCTCCGTCGAGAACGAAAATGCGTTCCCCGAGAGCGGCAGTCAATTCAGCAGTGGCATCGGCTTGCGGCATGCCCGGATGCTACCGGCCGATCCGCATTTTGACAAGCATATATCAACAAATCGCGATATGTTGATTTGTATTTTTTTTTGGCGTGGGAGCTTGCGTTGTTCCGCGAAGCGGGTATTTTCCGCGTGCCGATGGGAAAATTCACAGGTGAGCTGGTGCCAGCAGAGCGCGATGAAAAAAAGATCCGCAGGACTGCATGGATTCTGGCGGCGTTTGCGCTCGTCGGCGGAGTGATGATTTTCTCGGCCTATGTGATCAAGGCCAACGACAGCCGGAATGACAACCGGCCCGCGTATGTCGGGCAGTTGTTTCAAAATCTCGCCTTGGTCAGACAGGATGCCCAGCGCACCGGTCTGGATGAGTTGAAGGGAAAGGTATGGATCATGACAGCGGTCAGCGTGAGCCAGCCCGAAAGTTGCGCCCGCAGTCTGGGTGTGTTGAAGACCCTAGAGGAAAAATATCGCAATAACCCGGATGTCGCGTTTGTCTGCATGGTGATCGACCCCGGTCCTCCGGAAAACGCGGCGAAAATCCTGGCCGACGAAGCGGCCAAGCACGGGGCGGTGCTGCCGCGCTGGTGGTACGCGACCACCGAACCGGCGATTCTGCACAAGTATCTCAAGGACAAATTCCGACTCGGCAGCCTGCCCCATCAGGAGGAGGGGAAATGGGTTTATGACAGCTCCCTCGTGCTGGTGGACCGGGGACTGAAGATTCGTCGCGCCGTGGTTCCGCAGCAACGCGGTGGTCCGCCGTATGTGACGGGCTTTGATTTTGACCAGGCTGCTGGCTGGGATGCCAAGGGAATAAAAACGGGCACCCCGCGCAACCATGTCGAGGAGATGCAATTGCTGTTGGAAAAAACCATCGATCAGTTGTTGAGTGAAACAGTCAACGCCGGGAAATCATGAAGGTAAGAACGAAAATCATTGGCATTTATGTTGTGACGGCAGTGGTCTCGGCCCTCATTCTCGCGGTTGCGTTTTGGGTGCGCGGCGGGTTGATCGAACGCGAAAAACCACTGGCCATCAATCAGGGAGTGAAAAAGGTACCCGTGTTTTTTCCCATCGGCGCGGACCTCGAGGCGACCAATCAGTCGGGTGAAAAAGTCAAACTTTCGGACCTCAAAGGCAAAGTATGGGTGGTGGGCGAGTTCTTCGCCGTTTGCCCCCATTGTGCGATGCGCAACGGCCAGGAACTGCGCGAGTTGATCGACACGTTTTCCATGAATCCGGATTTCCATCTGACTTGCATTTCGATCGATCCCGAGACCGACAATGTCGAGCGCCTGAAGGAATATGCCTCGGTGTTGAATGCCGATGTGAAAAACTGGTGGTTCCTGACCACCGGCAACATCAAAATGGCGCACGATTACATGGACGGTACGCTGAAGTTTTTTTCCGTTAGGGAAAGAACCGACAAGGCGGACATCGAAAGCAATGGCAGGTTTGCGCATGACCTCGGACTGGCTGTGGTCAACCGCAAGTTTGAAGTCGTGGGTAAATGGCCTCTGGCGGAGGCGCGCAAGGCCGACCCGGTGTTGTATGAAAAATACAAACAGGAAATGTATGCCAAAATCCGGGAGGAACTGGCGAAATGAAACAAGAAGCAATCATGAATGAATCGAACAAATTGTCCGCGCAGTCCGAGAAAAAACTCCGCGTTGCCGCATGGATCGTCACCGCATTGGTCCTGATCCTGGTTGGACTGATGCGCAGGCCCGAAATGCACATCAACCTGCCCGAAGGTGTGAGTCTTTCGTTTCTGCCGCTGGTGCATGCCTGTTTGAATTCACTGGTCGCAGTTTCCTTGGTCTCCGCGCTGGTTTTCATCAAAAAGGGCGACGTGGCGGCGCACAAGAGAATGATGACGGTTGCAATGATGCTTTCCGTGCTCTTTTTGCTTTGCTACGTCGCGTATCATTTCACCAGTTCCGAAACCCGGTTTGGCGGCACGGGTGCTGTGCGGCACCTGTATTTTTATCTGCTGATCAGCCACATCACCTGTGCGGCGATCAGCTTCCCGATGATCCTTTTCACCTATCTGGCGGGCTGGGCGAATCGTATCGAGGCCCACAAAAAACTTGCGAAATTGACCTATCCCATCTGGCTGTATGTCGCCGTGACCGGTCCGCTTTGCTATCTCATGCTTCGTCCGTACTATTGAATTTCCCATGAAAATCGCCAGTTACAAGGATGCGGGGTTTGCGGCCGTCGCCGCCAAGATGAAACGTCGGGCGGTTCCGACTGTGGAACTGCGTGACACCGTGGCATCGATCATCGCCGATGTCGCATCCGCCGGCGACTCTGCTTTGGTTGCCTATACCAAGCGATTCGATGGCATCGAACTTTCGCCCAGGAATCTGTTCGTCACCCGCAAGGAATTGACGGCTTCCCACAAAGCCGTGACTTCGGCCACGCGCGATGCCGTCGCGGCGAGCCTGGAAAACATCCATGAGTTTGCCAAACGGAGCCTGCGCAAGGACTGGAGCCGCAGAAACGCACAGGGCGCGCTGGTGGGGGAGCGTTTCACTCCCTTCGACCGCGTGGGCGTGTACGTTCCCGGTGGCAAAGCGCCGTTGGTTTCGACCGCGTTGATGACGGCGGGTTTTGCCCAAGCCGCCGGTGTTCCTGAAATTTTCGCCGCGACTCCCGTCGGTCCGGATGGCACCGTGAATCCCGCATTGCTTTATGCCCTGAAAGCATGCGGTGTGACCGAGGTTTTGAAGATCGGTGGCGCGCAAGCAATCGCAGCGATGGCACTGGGAACGAAATCCGTGCGACCTGTGGATCGGATTTTCGGGCCCGGCAATCGTTTTGTGGTCGAGGCGAAACGCCAGCTTGTGGGTGCGGTGTCGATCGACCTGTTGCCGGGACCGAGTGAGCTGTTGATTCTGGCGGACAAAACCGGCGATGCCGGATGCATTGCCGCGGACATGCTGGCCCAGGCGGAGCACGGTGGCGACAGCGTGGTCGGATTGCTCACGGATTCCGGCACCCTGCTGGAACAGGTCGTGGAAGCAATCCAACTGCAGGTCGGCTCGCTCTCCCGCGCGAAAATCATCAACGAGGTGTTGCGCCAGGGCACCTTTTTGTTGCACGTGAAAAACATGGCCGAGGGCATGCGCCTGGTCAATGACTTCGCTCCCGAGCACTTGACGCTGATTGCCGACAAGGAAGACCTCTGGCTTTCGAAGGTGCGCACGGCGGGTGCCGTGTATGTCGGTAATTTTTCCCCGGTGGCGGTCGGTGATTTTCTTGCCGGCCCGAGCCACACCCTGCCCACGGGCGGAGCAGGAAGATCGTTTTCCGGATTGCGCGCCGATCAATTCCAACGCCGCACCAGCATTGTGAAAATGAACCGCACGGCGGTGAAAAAATCGCTGCCCTTTGTTGAGGAGTTCGCCCGCATGGAAGGACTCGATGCTCATGGAAGATCGGTATCGATCCGGCTCGAAGACGGAGCGTGACATCATGCCCTGATGTCCGCTCGAACAACGCGCTTCGCAAAGAGCCTTGTGAAGGGAACTTTTCTTCGTGCCGTGCTGCCAGTTGCGCGCTGACAAGCCGAAACAAAGGCTCACCCGGTCGTCAGCTTGGCAGGATCGGCGGCCTTTTTGGGCCACACCAGCGAGGCGATCACCGAACCGGCAAGGACCACGACAATCACTCCTAACGAAACATGGGTGTCGATTTTCCACGCGCTGTGTGACAGCAGCATCTTGACTCCGACAAATCCGAGCACCAAAGCCAGGCCGGTCTTGAGGTGGTGGAATTTGTCCATCACCCCGGCGAGAGCGAAATACAGGGAGCGCAGGCCGAGAATCGCGAAAACATTCGACGTGTAAACGATGAATGGATCCGTGGTGACCGCGAAGATCGCGGGAATCGAATCCACCGCGAAAATCACGTCGGTGAATTCAACCAGGAGCAGCACCATGAACAGCGGGGTTGCGTGACGGATGCCGTTCTCCCTGACAAAAAAGCGTCCCTCCCTGTAGCCATCGGTCACCGGCATGATTTTGCGGAACATCGCCAGGATCCTGCTTTTGTCGGGATCGTATGGCTCCTCTTTTTTGATCAGCATTTTGATGCCGGTGATGATCAGAAACGCTCCAAACACATAAATGACCCAGGTGAAATTGCTGACAAGACTTGCCCCGACCGCGATCATTGCGGCACGCATGAGAAGGGCGCCGATGATTCCCCAAAACAGGAGCTTGTGTTGATAAATCGCCGGCACCGCGAAAGCGGAGAACAGCAGCGCGAACACGAAGATGTTGTCCACGCTCAATGATTTTTCGATGACATATCCCGTCAGGAACTCCATGCCTTTTTCCCCACCCATGAAGTGGGCAATGCCGAGATTGAAAATCATCGCCATCACCACCCAGACAACCGTCCAGGTGATGGATTCCTTGAAGCTGACAATGTGGGCCTTGCGATGAAAGACACCCAGGTCCAGTGCGAGCATGCACAGGACGAATAAATTGAACAGAATCCACGGCCATGGTCCGCCGCCCGTCGTGATGTTTGCGTAAATCAGTTGCATCGACGACATTCTGGCCCGGAATTACGATTTGACTATTTCAAATTGAATGATAAACGTTTCCAAAAAATGGAACAAAAATACGCGAATGATTTGAATTTCGGGCACCTGCGCTACTTTTACGCTGTGGCGAGCGAAGGAGGGCTGCGTCAGGCATCGGCGAAATTGCATGTATCCCAGTCTTCGATCTGCACTCAAATCCGTCAGTTGGAGGAAACCCTGGGTGGCAAGTTGTTCCGGCAGAGCGGGCGGTCTCTGCAACTGAGCGAATTGGGCCAATCGATCCTGGGGCATGCGGCGGAGATTTTCGAGTTGGGGGCGGAGATCGCTTCGGCGTCGAGGACGGCAACGGCATCGCGACGTCCGCAGTTGCATGTGGGAGTCGTCGATGCCTTTCCCAAGCTTATGAGTTATGAATTGTTAAAACCCGCGTTTCGCCATCGACCGGAGGTGAGGGTCACTTGTCAGGAAGGGAAGCTGCCCGACCTGCTGGCCTTGTTGCAGACCCACAGATTGAATCTGGTGATCGCCGATGAACCGGCATCATCAGGCGAGGCTTCGCGATTTTTCAACCACGAACTGGGCGGCTGTGGCATGAGTTTTTGTGCCGCGCCGGAATTGGCCCGGACATTCAAGGGGTCGTTCCCCGGCAACATCCGCAACGCCCCGGTTTTGTTGCCCACGCAAAACTGCATACTGCGGCGCGAGCTGGAAAAATGGTATCATGGCCTCGGCATCCGCCCGAGGGTGGTCGCGGAGTTCGAAGACCCGGCACTGGCGAAAATCTGCGCGTCGGATGGCATGGGTTACATCGTGGTACCCACAGAAGTTGCGGCCGACACCATGAAACGGTACGGGTTGAAGCTGGTGGGAAAAACGATGGAGGTGACAACATCGTTCTATGTGATCACCGCCGAACGCAAAACCGGCAATGCCGTTGTGGCCGCCATCACCGGTCGATTGCGGAAGCGTTCAAAGTGAACGAAATCAACCCACAACCTCCACGTGCGCCGCTTCGGTCTGCTCCGCTTCGCGATAGTCGGCGCCGGTGACTTTCGACCACCACAACACCAGTGCGGAGGCAACGAAGATCGAGGAGTAGGTTCCCACGATGATGCCGATGATGATCATCAGCGAGAAATCGCGCATCGCCGGTCCGCCGAAAACGTAAAGCGAAAGCACGGCGAACAGTGTGGCACCCGATGTGAGAATTGTTCGCGACAAGGTGGCGTTGATGGCCTCGTTCATGATGTCCTTCAACGTGCCCGTGCTGTAACGGAGGGTTTCGCGGATCCGGTCGAAAATAATCACGGTGTCATTGATTGAATAACCCGCGATGGTGAGGATCGCGCCAATGTGAATGAGCGACAATTGATTGCCGAGCAAAACCACCAGACCGCAACTGATGATCACGTCGTGGAACAACGCGATGATCGCGCCCACGGCGAACGACAGTCGATAGCGGAAAGAAACATAGAAGAAGATCAGCACCATGCCGATGACCAGAGCCAGGCCCGAATCGACGAGGAACTCCTTGCCAAGCAGCGCCGAAACCTCATCGCGGCTCGGCGGGATGTTCTGGTTCTTGATGTCGGGAAAGGATTCGGACAGCTTGGTTTCAATGGTCGAAGCGTCCTTGCCGTCGCAGCGGATTGTCAGCAGTCGACCGGTGATCAGGTTTTTCTCCTCCTGCGGGAAGGCCGCTTTTTGCAAGGTTAGGGAGCTGATGGTCTTCTCGACTTCCGCGAAAGGCAGCGCGTTTTTCTCGCCGATCGCATAGGAAATGATCGTGCCGCCGGTGAAGTCAATGCCCAGGCTCTTTTCGCGTTTCAACGTATAAATTCCCACCGAAGCGACAACGAGTGTCAAAGAAATCAATGCGGCTAATTTGCTTTTGCCGAGGAAATCGTAGTTGGCGCTCTTGATCAGATTGAGGAAGGTGAATTTCTTGATCGCGTTCATGTCGACACACCAGCGGAACAAAACCCGGGTGACCAGGATCGAGGCGAACAGCGAGGACACCAGGCCGATGGTCAGGGTAATCGCGAAGCCCTTGACTGTTCCGGTGGCGCGCCAGAACAGCACCAGCGCAGTGATCAAGGAGGTGAAGTTCGAATCGAAAATCGCGGTAAATGCCTTTTCGTAGGCCAGTTGCAGAGCATTTTTCACCGATTTGCCCGCTTCCATTTCCTCGCGCAGACGTTCGTAGATCAGCACGTTGGCATCGACCGCCATGCCGATGGTCAGGATGATGCCCGCGATGCCGGGAAGGGAGAACGCGAAGCCGAACATCGCCATGATGCCGAAAAGCATCACCGTGTTGATGAGCAGTCCGATCAGGGCGACAAAGCCGGCAAAGCGATAGTAAACAAGGATGAAAACGAAGGTGGTGAGCAAGGCGAAAACGCCCGCGGTGATGCCCTGCCGGACGACGTTGGCTCCGAGGGTCGGAGCGACGGTGCGTTCCTCGTCGAACTCCAGCGGGTTGTTGATGGGGTTCATCAGGTTTTGCGCCAGTTGTGTCGCTTCATCCTTGGCGTTGAGGCCCTCGATGATGAAGCTTTTGCCCAGCGGTTGCTCGCTGTTCACCACAGGTGCGCTGATGCACGTGCCGTCGAGCACAATCGCGATGCTGCCGCGGCGGCTGGTCATCGGTGTTGTCAGTGCGATCATCTTGTCCTCGCCCTTGCTGTTGAGGGTGATGGAAACCACTCCGCCCGGCTGCGGAAACGCGGCGACGATGTCGCGGCCCTCGATGGCGACACGGCGGTTGAGCAGGATGTTGGTGGAGATTTGTGATTCCTCGGGAGTGCCTTCCGCGACGGCATGTTTGTAGGAAAAAACCTTGTAGCCGGGTTCGATGTGATCGCCCTTGGCCACCTGTTCCGCAAGCTGGGACGACTGCGGATGTACTTCCCGAAGTTCCAGTTTCGCTGCTTTGCCCAGGGTATCCTTGATTTTCGCGGCATCCTCCGGCTTGATTCCCGGCATCTGCACGACGAACCGATCTACGCCCTGACGGAAAATCACCGGTTCGGCAACGCCCGATGCGTTGAGGCGTTTTTCAATGATCGTGATCGCGTTGTCAGTGTCCTGTTCGGTCACGTCGATTTTTTTGCCATCCTCGTCCTCCCGCGGCTGCACGCGCATCGTGAACGAGGAACCGCCGACAATATCGATGGCACCCTTGAGTTTTTTATCGAGCGGCGTGAGGGCCATGGCGCAGAGAATCCCGACCGCAACCAACAGCACCGTGCCCACATCGCGTTTGCGTTTCTCGCTCTCGGTGGCGAAGTACCAGCCGAAAAGCACCAGCAAGATCATGCCGTAGCAGAACAGCAGCAGCGGGTTGGCGGTGAAATTCTCGAACCATGAGATGGTGTTGGAAAGCCATGCGGGCATGGCGGCGAGTGTTTGGAGTTGCGGCAGCATCGGAAGTTGTCGGGTTGGTTGCTTTGCGAAGGGAATCAGGCGTCCTTTTTCACCACGATGGCCATCGCGGCTTTGTCGAATTCGACCATGGTGTTGTCGGCGATTTTCACCACGACGGTTTTTTCCCTGATGTTGTGGACCAGGCCATGAATCCCGGCGCTGGTGATCACCCGGTCGCCGGTCTGCATCGAATCAATGCGCTGTTGCAGTTCCTTGCGTTGCTTTTGCTGCGGGCGGATCAGCAGGAAGTAAAACATCACCACCATCAGTCCCATCATGATGAAAGGTTGATAGCTTGACGCGCCGGAGGGGCCGGCCGCTTCGGCAAGAATGGGGATAATCGGGATGTTCATGTTTGTTGTTTGTAGCGTTGGTTGAAGGCGTGTTGGAAAGACAGGAATGTCCCGTCAGCGATTGCCCGCCGGGCGTCGCTCACGAGACGCAAATAGAAATGCAGATTATGGAAAGAAAGCAACCGTAAAGAAAGAATTTCTCCTGCCCGGAACAAATGGCGGATGTAAGAACGGGAAAACCGTGCCACGTGGGGGTGGGACGTTTCGCACAGAGGCCGCGCATCGCGTTCAAAAGCCAGGTTCTTGATCTGGATCGGTCCGTCGAGCGTGAAGGCCGTGCCATGGCGCGCCACCCGGGTGGGCATGACGCAGTCGAACATGTCGACACCCCGACCGATCATTTCCAGAATCTGCGGCGGAGTGCCCAGCCCCATGGCATAGCGGGGTTTGTTTTCGGGCAGATACGGCACGGCATGGTCGATGGCCCGGAACATCTCCTCTTCGGGTTCGCCGACGCTGACTCCGCCGATCGCGTAACCATCGAAGTCCATTTGCGCGAGTTCTGTGGCCGATTGCGCGCGCAGTTCTGGATAGATCGAGCCCTGGACAATGCCGAAATGATGTTGCCGGCCCGTGCCGGAGCGCGGCTCGTTGGCGACAACCCAGTCCTTGCAGCGCCGCGCCCAACGGGTGGTCAGCGCTAGCGAGTTGGCGGCGTATTTCTCATCGCAGGGATACGGCGGGCACTCGTCGAACAGCATCGCGACATCGGAACCGATCGACGCCTGGATTTCCATGCTCAACTCGGGGGTGAGCAGCATCTTCGAGCCATCGAGATGGTTTTGAAACCGCACGCCCTCCTCCGTGATCTTGCGCAATTTCGCCAGCGACCAGACTTGAAAGCCCCCGGAGTCGGTGAGAATCGGTTTTTTCCAGCAGGCGAAGTCGTGCAGTCCGCCGAACTCCTTGATCAATTCATGACCCGGTCGCAGCCAAAGGTGATAGGTGTTGGCGAGAATGATCTGCGCGCCGAGCAACTCCAATTCGTCGGGATGCAGGGTTTTCACTGAACCCTGGGTGCCTACCGGCATGAAAATCGGCGTCTCCACCACGCCGTGCGGCAATTCCAATCGGCCCAGCCGGGCGCGGGAATCCGTAGAGGTTTTCAACAAGGTAAATGGCACCGGCGGATTCAAGAGCAATCGCCCCACGATGGAAAGGCTGATTTGCGACTAACCTGAAATCCGCAGTTGACCGCCGCCAATCCCCATCATCATCTGAACGGTTTTAAGATCTCAGCCCTTGGGACAGCACCGTAGGATGCTGTCCGCTGTGAGGAGATAGTTGTCGTCGTCTTGAAATTCCCCATCCAGTCAGGAGATTTATTGCGGCAGTGATGCATGTGGGAACTTTCATGTGGGAACTTGCATGTGTTGTCTGGGAACTTGCATGTGCATGTGTGTGGGAACTTTCATGTGGGAACTTGCAAGATCACCGGACTTTGGCATCGCCAAGGAGTTCTTTCACCTTGTCTTTGATGGCTTCCGACCAGATCTCATAGCCCTTGGGGGCCAAGTGCAATGAATCAGGCATCACGTCCTTGCTGATGGTGCCGTCGGGTTCCAGGAACTTCGCGGAAATATCCATGTAGTGAATTGGGCCACCTTGAAACTTCGAGATCAGCGCGTTGATGGCGGCTCTCGGCTCGCGGCCGGGATTGGGTTTGTCTCCGGTGGGAAGGATGCTCAGCAGAAGGATCTTGGCCTCGGGTTGCTTGGAACGGATCAAATCGAGGATCGCCTTGATGCCGGCCGCCACGTCAGCAGGCACAGGTTTATCACCCCAACAGTTGTTGGTGCCGATCATGACCACGAAAACACGCGCCTGATAGCCGTCCAACTGCCCGTTCTTCAGTCGCCATAGGACGTTCTGGGTCGCATCGCCGCCAATGCCCATGTTGACGGCCCGGTATGAACCCCAATACTTGTCCCAAACCTGTATGTTGCCTTCTCCGCGCCAACGTCTGGTGATCGAGTCGCCGACAAATGCTAGGTCGATCTTGCCATCCATCTTCTTGATGTCGGCGTTGATCTCCTGCTTCTGCTCGATCCCGAGGTCATCCGTGCGCTCTTTGGGCATCGACGGGCTGTCTTCAGCGGCAATGGCTACGAAGGAACACAGCGCAAGGGCGAAGATCGAGACGGCTTTAGTGTCAAGAAGACCGGGTTTCAGATAGGATTTCATACTGCTAGGACTGCCAGGAATTTGCTTTTATGGTTGATGTGCATGGGAAAAAAATGAGAGGTTCGAAGAGCGGGGATTTTGGCAAAGCTGAAACGCTGAAAGCTGAAATTCTGAAATGAGGAGAGTGCTCCAGAGGCCGATTTGGCCGAATTTTCGGCGACTTTCATCCGCCGTTAGCGTAGCTCTCCAGACCGTTTTAACAAGATTTTTTTTGCAGCGATTTCTCGGATTGTGTAACAGGCGGGATGCCAGAGTTCCTGTCTCGGCTGGGTTCGAGAATCAAGATGCGACCGTCGTCCAAGAGGATTTCTGGTGCTTTCCCTAGCTCAGGACACGGGACTTTTTGACAGGTGTGGTTCTGGGCTTTTGCGCGCCGATGACAGCCGGGATTGACGGCGTATCGCGATTGTGGGAGTTTGGCGGCGCATGATTGCCAGAATTCGCGGGAAAGTTTGGGAGGCGTATCCAAATCGTTTAATTCTCGACGTGCAGGGCGTGGGTTACGAAGTTCATGTTCCCCTCAGCACGTTCGATCACCTGCATCCCGTCGAGGGTGCCGTGGTGGAACTGCGCACCTATCTGCACATTCGCGAGGCGGCGCACACGCTGTATGGATTCGCCACCGAGGAGGAGCGCGATGTTTTCCTGCTGTTGATCGATCGCGTCAGTGGCATCGGACCTGCCATCGCGATGTCGGTGCTGAGTGGATTTTCGGTGGCGCGTTTCAAGACCGCAGTGGTCAATGCCGATGTCGCGGATCTTTCCCGGATCAAAGGATTGGGGAAAAAAACCGCCGAGCGGATTGTGTTGGAACTGAAGGACAAGGTCGGGGTCACCGAGACCTGGGTCTCTGCGGCGGGTGGTGGCATTTCCCATGCCGCGGCTGATGCCGAGATGGCCCTGATCGCACTCGGATACAAACAGGTCGAGGCCCGCAAGGCCGTGAAAAAAGTGCTGGAATCGGAACCCACAGCTTCGGTTGAGGAATTGATTCGCGGTGCATTGCGCATGATGTGATGGATACCTCGAACCAACATCGTGCCTTGAGCATGGAGGCGATTCACGCGGCGATGCCCGAAGGCGGACTTTTCGGCGGCGGGGCCTGGCGATGGTCGCCCGAACCGCTGCTGTTGGAAAAAAAACTCTGGAAGGAACTTGAGGGGCTGGGTCACGTGCTGGCCGAATTCCAGCGGGCGAGCGATGCGATTTATCGCCGCAGCGCCAAGGGGAAATCGCCAGCATGGATCGCAGAAATGTTAGATAAAGGCAAGCCACAGTGGTTGATCGAAGCACAGCGTCGTGGCGACCGCGCCAACCACATGCCCCGTGTCATCCGCCCCGACCTGCTGCTCACGGAAAATGGATTTTCGCTCACGGAGATCGACAGCTTACCCGGTGGCATCGGCGTTACGGCATGGCTTTCTGCTCAATACGAAAAGGCGGGATTTTCGGTCATCGGCGGCGGGCAGGGGATGCTCGATGGTTTTTCTAATATACTCCCCGCTGGCGGTGCCGTTGCGATAGCTGATGAAGGGGTCGACTATCTGCCGGAGATGGAATGGCTGGTTCGGCAACTCGGCGGCAACCGTGAATGCATCCGTGCGGAATTGTTAGACGTAAATGAGACTCGCCCACTCTATCGATTTTTTGAACTGTTTGATTGGAAAATTATTCCCGCCCTGTCTGCCTACGCCGCATCATCAGGCACTATAAACGTGCCTTTAAAAGCTCATCTGGAAGAGAAACTCTGGCTAGCACTATTTCATTTTCCCGGCATGAAGGCACTATGGAAAAAGGAACTGCGCGCCGCTCACATCAAGAGACTCGCCGCTTTGATCCCGCTGGGCTGGGTGCTGCGCAATGTCGAGCTGCCACCCGAGGCAGTCCTGCCAGGGCTGGGCGTTACTTCATGGCATGAGGTCATGGAATTTAGTCAAAAAGACCGACGTCTGGTGCTGAAAATTTCAGGCTTTGATGAAACTGCTTGGGGCTCACGTGGGGTATTCATCGGTCACGATCTACCTGCGAACGAGTGGAAGCAGAAAATCCAACATGCACTCGCCGACGATGCAAACAACTGGATGATTCAGTCGTTTAGCGAAACAAAAATCATCGAACATCCGGTCTATAAAGAAGACGGCACGGTGTCGTCCATGCCCGGGCGGGTGCGGCTGTGCCCTTATTACTTTACTGATGATTCCGGCCACACCAAACTTCAAGGCTGCCTTGCGACTATCGTTCCGATCAATAAGAAAAAAATTCACGGCATGAGCGACGGCGTACTCACCGTAGTCTCTCCACAACTGTGAGCACACCTTCACAAAGATGAGTCTACAAAAAATCAATGCACTTGCGCGAAAATTGGTTACTCGTTGGCATCAAATTTTATATAAATACACAACCGTTCCATAGAAATTTTTAGCCTCTGAAAAAATGGACCGGTGATGAGTTGGAAGCCCTGCAACGCTGCAGGGCCGCTTTGGCCTAGCCGAGCTCAGTCGGTGGGACGGCAGCGGCAGTGAGATAATAAGTTCAAATAAATTGACACTAGTTGCATATGAATTAAAATAGGCATGCACTTAGCGTCACAAAGAGCATGAACAAGTTAGATAATACTTTTAATGCCAATATTGCAAAAAGCTGTATATCGAGTTGCTCGTCCTGCTGCAAAAAGGGAAAGTTGTTCCTACCCAAAGTTGAATACGAGCGGATGCGGGCTTGGTTAATTACAAATTCACCGGAGGAACTAGAGGCCTTCGAAGAACGAATCGAAAAGCATGACGGATATTATATCTATGATCAAAAAAAATCGTGTGGTTTTCTTGATGAAAAAGATCTCTGCCGTCTTCACGTCGATGGGGTCAAGCCAACAGAGTGTTTTGCGTGGCCATTTCATGTTTATCTGGATGAGAAACAGGCCCTGGAAATTCGGTACTCGGACACGTGTTGTAACGCGTATCATGAGATCGAGACACGTCGTCACGAAAGCATACGCTATGCTAGACAGCTACTTGCTGATTATGATGAAGACTTAATTCGATCTTTCAGGAATGTTTATAATGGATCATATGGTTCTAAACATCTTTGCACGTGGAAGGCGAAAATTTGAATCTTGCCGATCTGAGTGAATACGTCGCCATCGGTAGCATGATGTTCCCAGCCGAAGACTGGGTGCTTGGTAAAAATCGTATCAGCGGCATGCTTAAAAAATGGCCGCAGGGGATTTTCGTATTACGTGATTTCAAAAGGGAAATAGTGGCTTACCGGACCTTATGGCCACTGAACGAACGAGCGTCGGTGAATCTGATTGAAGGAATTCTGCGTGATGATGAGATCAATGCGAGCGCGTTGGTTTGGAAAAAAGAAAGAATGAAGAATATCGATTGGCTGATGGGGGCGATTGCAGTGAGAGAGCGAGTAGTTGGAAGGGATCGAGCCCGCTGCATCGGCATGCTGCTGGAAAGTATTGATGAGATTATTTCACGATATCAGGGACGAAGAGTCTTAGCGCACGCTGCGACGGAGTCTGGCCTGAAATTCCTGATAAAGAATGATTTTGAATTTGCATTCGCGAAGGATCCGACTCTTGGAGTTAGAAAAATGAAAACGCCCTTGATGCGAAATATAGAAACAAACAAGTGCTATGAACTTTGAAAAAATTCTAGCTTCCCCGGAAGCCTCTGCTCAGATTCTAGGAGCTGTGATCGGAGGGATTTTCACGATTATAGCGGGCTTGTTATCGGTATATCTCTACACCCGACAGCAACGACAAGCACAGACTAAGGACTTTCTAGAATGGCTGACGCAATTTTCAACGCAATATCAGACGAACGATAATACGTCCCAGATCCGAATGCAACTGGCGGGGAGGCGAAAAGAAATTCTTGCAGTGCTTTTGCAAGAACTGGATGAAGATTCGTTTTTCAAGATTCCCAAGAAACTGGCGAGTCATATTCCATCGTCGGATGATTTTCTCAGAGAGGCAGGTGGAATCTGGAATTTCCTAAAAAATTTTACGGACTATCTGTATTTCTTCGAACAGATTCTTGCCTACGGAGAAGAGATGTACGATTGCGGGATGAAGTGGAAAGCGAGCCGAATCGTAGATCACTTTGGGTGGTTCCTCCGATCGCTTTTGATGGCATGGCCGAAGTTTAAAGATGAGTCTGTGAATCCAGCATGGCGTAACGGGAATACGATCTTCGCTAGATATCTTGCGATAAACCGATATCAACGATTGTGCGAAGCGGCGGTCTTGCTAAACAACGGAAATCACGAGGAGAAAGTAGCATTGTATGCAGAAGTTAAGGAAATCCTGCTGAATCAGACCGGCTTAGTCCGGACATTGCCAACGCTAGAACACGTTGAAAAGAAGTGGCTAAATATCCTGGGCCATCGCGGTGAGGTACGACATTAACGTGTAGGACTAGATGTAAGATATCCGATGAATCTTGGCTACGGGCATAGGCGGCAAGAGTTGCAAGGGTGGGACAAGAAGTATGTCTGGCATCCTTTCACCCATTTGGTAGATTGGTTGCAACCTGAATATGAAATTCCGGTGATCACTGGTGGTGAAGGGCCTTACATTTTTGATATTGAAGGGCGCCGCGTCATCGACGGAAATTCTTCGATCTGGTGCAACATTCACGGTCACCGCCATCCTCGGATCACGGAGGCACTGCTTGCGCAGACGGCCCGATTTTCTCACGCCTCATTCTTGGGCTACACTCATCCGCCGGGGATAATGTTCAGTAAACGGTTAATTGAGGATTACTTGGGCAAGTGGGGATTTTCGCGAGTGTTTTTCTCGGAAAGCGGCTCGAACGCGATCGAGGCGGCACTGCGTATGGCGCTGCAGTGGCAAGCCCTGTCCGGGAGGTCGGATAAGCGAGAATTCCTTGCATTCGGGAATTCTTATCATGGCGATTCTTTGGGATCGTTGAGCGTCACGGGTCTGGGTGCATTCAAAAAATATATTCCACCTAGTGGCTATGTCGTAACACGCTTGAAAGGTGCTGACGAGCTCACGGCGGTTGATGGCAATGACATCGCTGCTGTGATCTTGGAGCCGCTTATTGCAGGTGCTGCGGGCATGCGTCCATGGCCTAAAGGAATGTTGACTGTGTGCCGGGACTGGTGCTTGAAGAACGAGATTCTTATGATACACGACGAAGTTTTCACTGGATTTGGCCGAACTGGTGAAATGTTCGCGTTCGAACACGAGCGATGCCCGGCGGACATTTTAGTATTGGGCAAGGCATTATCTGGTGGAACTAGTCCACTATCTGCGACGATTGTTAATAGCCGGGTGTTCGATGTTTTCGCGAAGTCCAAGCACGTGGCAGATGCATTTCTGTATGGGCATTCATATTCAGCTCATGCCCCAGGTTGTGCTGCAGGAATCGCATCATTGGATGTATTCCGAGATGAGGCAGTGCTAGATCGGACGAGGGGATTGATTGGGATTTTAAGAGAAGTTTTGGAAACTTTGAATCGCCTACCATTAGTAGCGGAGGTGCGGCAGTGCGGATTTATCGGATGTGTCGAAGTTATCGCGCAGACTAATCCAGAAAACGACTATGGCCTTACCGAGGGCAAGATGGTGGTAGCAGAATGCTGGAAGCTAGGCTTGGCGACAAGAGCGATGGGGAACTCAATAGTATTGCTGCTGCCTCTTTGTGCGGACGAAAAACTGGTGCGGCGCAGTGGGAAAATTCTGGGTTTGGCGATCCGACGGGTATATCGGGAAATTGAGTCGAAGAGGGTAATCTCGGCTCACAAGCCAGTAGTTACGAATGATGAAGGTAAGTCGTGAAGTATCGATTTTTTTGACTTATTCGATTGGAAAAATATCTCCCCTCTGCTGGCGGATGCCGCAGGTGCGAAAAAATCACCGCGCCGTTCAAAGCGCATCTCGAGGAAAAAGCATGGCTGGCACTGTTTCATTTCCCCGGCTTGCGATCGCTGTGGCAAAAGGAATTGCGCGCCGCCCACATCGAACGACTGATGCAGATCATCCCGCCCGGATGGCTGTTGCGCGATGTAGAACTCCCGCCGGAAGCCGCGTTGCCCGGTCTTGGCGTGAACTCCTGGCATGAGGTCATGGAGTTCAGTCAAAAAGATCGACGCCTGGTGTTGAAAATTTCCGGTTTCGACGAAATCGCCTGGGGCTCGCGAGGGGTTTTCGTCGGTCATGACATGTCGTCCAACGAATGGCGTGAAAAGTTGCAGCATGCCCTCGACGACTCGCAACACAACTGGATGATGCAATCGTTCTCCGATGCGAAAATCATCGATCACCCGGTCTATCAGGAGGACGGCTCGGTGCTGTCGATGCCCGGGCGGGTGCGGCTTTGCCCTTATTATTTCACCGACGATTCCGGCCACACAAAACTCGGCGGCTGTCTGGCGACGATTGTTCCGCTCGATAAAAAGAAGATCCACGGCATGAGCGATGGGGTGCTGACGGTGGTGGGGCAGGCATGAAATCGGCAACTGTTCAAAAAAACATGTTCAAGTGAACATTTTTCTTGCGCGGCGGGGCGAACATTCGTAATCTCGGTCGCCAAGTTATGAAAACCAATGCACAAGAAACGACGATGGAGGGGGCGGTCGGCACGGATCGCGCTCCTGAATATGCCATTTACAAACCCAACAACCGCGGCAGCGGCGGAGTAATCCGTTTCGGCTTCAACCGGATGAAATCCTGCATTTTTGTCGATGCGGCGGCGCAGAGTGGGGAAAAGCAGTTCGACTGGGATCAAAAGATCATCATGAAATGGGGGCTCACCGATATCGGCGCGGTCCTGGCCACCCTGCAAGGACGGCAGGATCAGAGCAAACTCTTTCATCAGACCGAAAAAGCCAGCAGTTCGTTTGAATTGGTCCGCCGCGATGATCCGGAGCGGGCGCCGTACATGATGAGTCTCGGTCGTCAGGATTCGAGCGACAAGTCACTGCGAAAAGTGGCCATTCCGCTCACCCACGCCGAAGCCGAAATCCTGCTTGTCGCCCTGCAAAAAGCCACGGAGCGGATTCTCGCCTGGTAGGGCGCGGCGCGCACGTTCGGTGCCTTAACCTAACAACTTCTTGAACTGCTCGTACGCCTGGGCCCAGCTGTCCGCATCAGCCGGGGAGTAGACCTTGAATTCAAACGAGTTCTTGATCAAGGCCCGCGCGCTTTCCATGTCCGCGACATGTCCGGTGGCAATCATTTGCATGGCGATGTTGCCGCATGACGTGGCTTCGACGGGTCCGGCGACCACTTCGATGCCGAGAGCGTTTGCCGTGGCCTGGGTGAGGTGGGCGTTTTGAATGCCGCCGCCGCCGACGTGGAGGCGCGCGAACGAGTGCCCGGTCAGTGCCTTGATTTTATCGTAGGTGACCCGGTATTTCAGTGCGATTGAATCGGTTGCGATGCGAAGGATTCGTCCTTTGACATTCGGCACGATTTGACCGGTGTTGCGGCAATACTGCTGGATTTTTTCCGGCATGTCACCGGGAGAGGAAAAACTGGGGTGGTCGGGATCGATGAAGGCGGTGAACGCCGGTGCTTCGATGGCGAGTTCGGCAAGGGCGGCGTAGTCGAGGTCCTCGCCATCAATCGCCCACTGGCGTTTGCATTCCTGAATCAGCCACAGCCCGGAAATGTTTTTGAGAAATCGAATGGTGCCGGTGTGGCCGATTTCATTGCAAAATCCTGCCTCAAATGCCGCATCGGAAGTGATCGGCGCGGGGGCTTCGAGGCCCATGATCGACCAAGTGCCGGAGGAGAGCCAGAGGTTGTCTCCCTGCGACATCGGAATTCCCGCCACGGCGGAAGCGGTGTCGTGGCTCGCGGAGGCGATGACCGGAATGTTTTCCTTGCCAATGTAGTCGGCCACTTCGGCGCGCAGGGGACCGAGAATTGTTCCGGGTGCGACCACCTTGCCGAAAATTTTTCGCGGCAACTCAAGCGCGTCAATCACCGGCCAGGCCCAGTCGTCGGTGCGAGGATTGAAAAGTTGCGAGGTCGAGGCGAGAGTGCGTTCGTTGGCAATCACGCCGGTGAGCCAGTAAGCGAGCAGGTCGGGGATGAACAACAGATGCTCCGCCTGAAGCAGGGAAGGGGATTGGCGGATTTGCTCGGCTAATAAATGCAGCGAGCTGTTGTAAAAATTCGTGCGCAGGCCGGTGTGCTGATAGATTTCCGCTTCCGGCATGCGTGCGTGCATCTTTTCCGCCATGCCTTCGAAGCGGCTGTCGCGGTACTGGTGCGGCATGTCGAGCAGGCGGCCATCGCGGTCGAGCAATCCAAAATCGCATCCCCAGGTGTCGATGCCGATCGAGCAAATGCGGTCGCCATAGGTTGCCACGGCTTTTCTCAATCCTTCGACGATGTCGCGATACAGCCCGATGATGTTCCAGTAGGAGCCACCGGGAAGGTCCGTGCCGGGGTTGTTGAAGCGGTGGACTTCCTCGAGGTAGAGAATGGAAAAGTCCGTTTTGGCGGCAATGATGCGGCCCGATCCGGCGCCAAGGTCAATGGAGAGGAATACTTTTTTTGGCATGGCTTGAAAAAAAATGTCAATTCAGCAGCTACTCGCTCGTGCCGGAATCAGGCGGCGTCCTCGGTGTTGTCGGGCCTCCGCTTTTTGATGGTCGGCGGTTTTTCCCCGGTGACGGCCTGGCGGGTGATCGTGACCATTTCCACATCGCTGCGCGAGGGGATTTCATACATGATGTCGAGCATGATCCGTTCAAAGATCGATCGCAGCGCGCGGGCGCCGGTTCCGCGTTTGATCGCCTCCTCGGCAAAAGCCTTGAGGGCGTCGCGGGTGACATTCAACTTCACGTTGTTCATCGACAGTTGTTTGGCATATTGCTTGCAAAGCGCGTTTTTCGGTTCGGTGAGAATGCTGACCAGTTCTTCTTCGCTGAGCTTGCGCAGCGAAGAAATGACCGGAAGCCTGCCGATGAATTCGGGGATCAGACCGAAGTGCAGAAGATCCTCGGGCAGGGTGAACTCGAGCACGTCCTTCTCGGGGTCGAGGATGTCGGCGCTGGTTTCGCCCGAATGAAATCCGAGGGTGTTTTTGCCGAGTCGGCGGCGGATGCGATCCTCCAAGCCGACAAAAGCACCGCCGCAGATGAAGAGGATTTTTTCGGTGTTGACCTGGATGTATTCCTGTTGCGGATGTTTGCGCCCGCCCTGCGGCGGCACGTTGCATATCGTTCCTTCCAGGATTTTCAGCAAGGCCTGCTGCACTCCCTCTCCGGAAACATCGCGGGTGATCGAGACGTTCTCGGTCTTGCGGCCGATCTTGTCGATCTCGTCCACGTAAATGATGCCGCGCTCGGCTTTGGCGACATCGAAATCAGCCGCCTGCAACAAACGCAGAATGATGTTCTCCACATCCTCGCCCACATAACCCGCCTCGGTGAGGGTGGTGGCATCGACAATGCAAAACGGCACATCGAGAATCCGCGCCAAGGTCCGCGCCAACAAGGTTTTTCCCGACCCCGTGGGGCCGAGCAGCAGCACATTCGATTTTTCGATTTCCACCCCTTCGTATTCCTTCAAGGAGTTGGCCGTGGCCTGGTTCAGGCGCTGGTAATGGTTGTAGACAGCCACGGAAAGGACTTTCTTGGCATGGTCCTGACCGACGACGTGGAAGTCGAGCTTGGCGCGGATTTCCGGTGGTGTCGGCAGGCTGGCACGTTTGCCTTTGCCCGATGCCGATTTTTGCGGCTCGACCGCTCGCAATTCCTTGTCGAGAATCGACACGCATAATTCCACGCACTCATTGCAGATGTACACGCCGGGTCCGGCAATGAGTTTCTTCACTTCGGAATGGCCTTTGCCACAGAAGGAACACATGGATAAATTGGAAGAACGCGCCACGGGTCAATTTGGTTGTTGCGTGAAATCTAGTTGTTGAGTGAGTCCCCTACAAGTTGAATTCATGGCATAAAATCCATGCCAGCAGATTGGTCATTTCGATCCACCGGCGAAACGCGCGGCATACTTGGCCAGGAGGTCGGCCTCAAGGTTGACGATGTCACCCGTTTTTGCCTGCTGCAGGTTGGTGTGAGCGAAGGTGTGCGGCGTGATCCAGAACACGGCGGAGTCGGCATGCAATTCCGCAATCGTCAGCGATATGCCATCGATCGCGATCGAGCCTTTGTCGATGCAGAACTTTTGAATTTCCTGAGGCAGGGAAACTTCCAGCCGGTGGTCCTGTCCGTGCGTGGAGAGATCGCGAATGACTCCGGTGTCGTCGACGTGTCCCTGCACAAAATGGCCACCGAGCCGGGCGCTGGCCAGCATGGCCCGCTCCAGATTGACGAGGCTGCCATCGTGCGATTTTCCTAACGAGGTGACGCGCAGTGTCTGGGAAAGCAGGTCAAAGAACACTGCGTCAGCTGAAATTTCCGCCACTGTCAGGCAACAGCCGTTCACCGCCACCGAGTCCCCCGCCTTGAGTTCTTCGGCAAAGGGAATGACCAGACCAAGACGTGCCTGATCGCCGATCGCTGCCAGTGACTTGACCCGCCCTGTTGCTTCGATTAGTCCTGTGAACATTGCCGCTCAGTGATCTGGTGTTGCCGGTGTTGTGGCGGTGTGAGCACTGCCGCCGAAGAGATGAAGGGCTTCCTTTCCAGGCAGCAGTTTCATCGCGCCGATGGTGATCAGCGTCGGCAGCAGGGCACCGAGTAGAAGTTTGAGCGGCGATATGCCTTCGCCGAAAAACCGGCTGAGGATCGACTGTCCCGCCGGGTTGGGGGCATTGGCGATGACCGTCAGGCCGCCACCGGTAACGGCTCCCGCCAGCACGCTGTATTTCAAGACGGGCGACAAGTTTTCCACCTGGCTGGCAAGGAAGGTGATCGCGGCATTGTCGTTGAAACCTGTTAGAATGGTCGAGCCGAGATAGAGCGGCCATTCCGTCAGCGAGGTAATGACAGGTCCGAGCCACCAGCCCTGCAAGCCGCCGTGAATGACAAGCGCGCCGAGGAAAAACGCCACCATCAGCGGGTTGCGCAAATCGATCGGGTTCTGGTGATGTCGGGTCGCGCGATTGAAGGCCAGGAAAAACAGGAAACCGCCGAGGAAGAGCGGAGGATAATGGGAGAAAACCACAGTCCAAGCCATGAATACAATGTGCGAGAGAGTGACCTGCAAGGGGATCGGCGATTCGCGCTGCGACCAGTCACAGCGACCATCGCCGTCAAGGTCGGGCAGTTGCTGGGCCATGCGCGAAAGCTCTTTGCGAAAAATCAGAAAATAACACAACGTCGACACGACAATCGCGAGCATCGCTTTGTCGCCGAAAAGCATGAACATGTCGGGAGTCGACAACTGCCATTTTTGCGCGACCATCAGCACCGGGGGGGCTGCGAAGTTTGTCAGCACGCCGCCGATCGAGATGTTCACGAACAGCAGCCCGAGTGTGGCGTAGGCAAACAGCGTAGAGGGTTTCAGAGGGTAAAATTTTCGCGCCAGCAGCAGCGCGGCGATGGTCATCGCACCTGGTTCCGTGATCAGCGAGCCGAGCAACGGGGCGATGACCAGGATCGACAGCCACCAGGCGGCCGGGCTTTCGCGACCGAGGCGGGCCACGAAGCGCAGGCAGGTCTCTGCGAAGCGCAGGATGGGGCGGGTCGAGGCGATGGCCATGATAACAAACACAAACAGCGGCTCGGTAAAGGTCACGCCCATGATGTAACTTTTCATTTCGTCGATGCCCACGCAGCAAATCATCGCAACCAGCAATGCGACCACCCAGATTCCGAAGATTGCCTCCACTTCGCCAAGAAAATGAAGCATCGTCGCTTTGAACGAAACCATTTTTTGTTCCTCCGGAATTTCGTGGTGTTCATGCGCCTCTTCCCTGATTTTTTCATCGTGCGCTTCCTGGACCTTGTGGGCAACCTTCGTGATCGGCACGGCGGCGAATGTGTGAAGAATCGCGAGCAGGAAAATGATCGATGCCACGACAAGAAACGGTTCCTGTTTGGCCCGAAAGGAGATTTTCGCCCCGATATCGTGGATGTTCTGCTCCGACTCCCATTGGGGGAACTTTTCCACCTTCTCAAGAAACCGCGCCTGAGACGTCGACTCCGAGGCCTGAAGAACGCCGGGAACCAGAAACAAGAAAAACGCAACAATGCAAGCAAGTCGACTCATGGATGCGCGAAAGTAAAATCGACCGATGCAAAATAGCAAGGCGATTGTGTTTTGCTGCGACTGTCACCTGTGCTACGATTGCGCCGCATGAAAATCGTCCGGGCATGGGTAGGAACTGTCGTTTGCTCGCTCGTGGTTTCGTGCGGAATGTTCAACAAAAAGACCGCCGAAGAGGAGAAGCCTTTTGGCGAAACCGGCATTCCCAAGCAACTTCGTGCGAACCCCGAGGTGGACGCGGCTCCCGGAGCGGGTCAGGGACTGGCGGCCGCAGAGATCTCGGTCGCTCTTGCCAATCACCCGAGTCAGGACAACATCGTCTGGACCGATCCCGACAACATGGACGCCAACATTCCCGAGTTGCAGAAATTGCTCGCCGCCCCCAAGCGCGACATCTGGCAGAAAAGCGAGTCCGAGGCAAAACGCATCGCCATTCGCGAGGGCAAGTGCGTGTTGATCTGGTTCACCGACTCCGTTCGCAGCCCCGTGTGCAAAACCCTGAGCGAGGAATTGTTCGGCAAACATGAATTCGGCGAGTGGGCCAAGGAACATCTTGTGCGTTTGATTGTGGATCAAAGCGCGTTGATGGCGCGTGGGGAGAAATATGATTCAGAGGTTGTCACCCAGGAATATGTCGAGCAGATGAAAAAGCGCTACAAGGCACTGGGCACGCCGACCGTGATCATGCTTTCGCCCAAAGGGGAGATCCTGGCGAAGTACCGCGGCTTCAAAAAGGGCCAGGGCGAATTTTTCTGGGGCCAGATCAAGTACTCCGCCGGAGTGGGCGAAAGCGAGTATCAAGCCTGGTTGCAGAAGCTGGAGAAACAGGGATACCGCCACTGGACCGACAAACAAAACCGCAGGGTTGTCGCCCGCCTCGTGTCGTATAACAAAGGCACGCTCGTGATGGTCGAGCCCGACGGCAATCGCTGTCGTACCGACGAAGGGAAATTGTCCGATCAGGATCGCGACTGGATCAAGGCGGAAAAGAAAAAACGCGGCATTGAGTAGAACCGCAGTTGGCGGTAGCAATGGCCAACAGGCAACTCATTTCAACCGCAGGCTGACCGGGCAGTGGTCCGAGCCGTGAATCTGCGGCAGGATTTGTGCATCGGCAATGCGAGTGCGGATTTCCGTGGAGATCAGGAAATAATCCAGCCGCCAGCCGATGTTGCGTTCACGCGCGCCAGCCCGATACGACCACCACGAGTAGGCGTCTTTTTGATCGGGATACAAGTGGCGAAAAGTATCAGTGAATCCCGCCGACAGCATGTTGGCAAACCCCGCGCGTTCTTCATCGGAGAAGCCCGCATTCCTGCGATTTTCCCTGGGTCGCGCGAGGTCGATTTCCTGGTGGGAAACATTCAGGTCGCCGCAGCAGATCACGGGTTTGCCTTTTTCCTCTTCAAGCGATTTGAGGTAGGCGAGAAAATCCGCATCCCATTGCATGCGGTAGGTGAGTCGGCGCAGCTCGTCCTGCGCGTTCGGCGTGTACACCGTGACCAGGGAAAAATCCTCGTATTCGGCCGTGATGACCCGGCCCTCGCCGTCATGATGTTCGTGGCGGATGCCGTAATCGACAGCAAGCGGCGGAGTTTTCGAGAAGATCGCCGTGCCGGAATAGCCGGGCTTTTGAGCCGAGTTCCAGAAGCGGTGGTAGCCGCCGAATTCGAGCGGCAGGTCAACCTGCTCGGCGCGGGCTTTGGTTTCCTGCAGGCACAGAATGTCGGGATTCGCAGTGCTGACGAAATCCGCCATGCCTTTGTTCAAGGCGGCGCGGATGCCGTTGACATTCCATGAAACGAGCAGCATGGCGGTGTTAACTCAGTCGCTTCATCACAGCTTCCGACAGCGCGCGTCCGTCGGCACGTCCATTCACCAGTTCCTGCAAGACTTTCATCGTGCGCCCCATGTCCGCTTTGCTGGTGGCACCGGTTGTCGCGATGGCCTGGTCGAGCAGCGCTTCGATTTCTTCCGCACTCAATGCGGCGGGAAGGAATTTTTGCAGGATTGCCATCTCGTTTTTTTCCGTCTCGGCCAGCTCGGCGCGACCGGCTTTTTCGAACTGCTCGATCGAATCCTGGCGTTGTTTGATTTGTTTGCGCACGATCGCCAGGCATTCGGCCTCTTCGAGCGGGGTGTTAAGGCCGCCTTTTTCGATCGATGCATTGGTGAGCGCTGTTTTCAAGGCCCGCAAGGTGTTCAGTGCCAGGGCATCCTTGGCGCGCATCGCGTTTTTGATGTCCTCCGAGAGTGATTCCACAAATGTGCTCATGCCATTAGCTAATTTGCTTTGGCCGATTGGGGAAGCGAAAAAATCGTCGCGCAGGGGAATTCGCGCTTGGGCAAATGATTCCCACGAAAAGTGATGGTACACGGGGACGGGATCGAACCGCCGACCGACCGGGTGTAAACCGGTTGCTCTACCGCTGAGCTACCCGTGCATGGGGTGGGGCGTGATTCTAGCGTCTCGCCGGCATCTGGCAAGCGGAGAATTGTGATTTTTTGGCCCAAGTGGCAACATGACTCGGAGATCGCGGCCGGAAGTTCACTGCCGGGCTTTGGCAGGGGTGTGATGAAAATACGTGGCACCGGGACCGGAAAAAATGGTTGCCTGCCGTGCGGTTTTTCATGCGCGAGGTTTTGTCTGAAGATGCGAGCCGCGATGGCTCAGGTCAGGATGTCTTTGATCACGTGACCATGCACGTCGGTAAGGCGGCGCTCGGTGCCGTTGTGGTAGTAGCTGAGACTCTCATGGTTAAGGCCGAGGATGTCGAGAATCGTGGCATGAAAGTCGTACACCGTGACCGGGTTCACGACGGCCTTGTAGCCGAATTCATCGGTCGCACCATAACTGAAGCCATGTTTCACTCCGGCTCCCGCCAGCCAGGCGGTGAAACCGCTCGGATTGTGGTCGCGACCGCTCGCGCCTTTTTGAAATGTGGGCATGCGGCCGAATTCGGTGCACCAGATGACGAGAGTGTCGTCGAGCAGTCCGCGCTGTTTGAGGTCGGTGAGCAATGCGGCGGTGGGCTGGTCCATGACTTCGCCGTGTTTGCTGTATTGCTCGTGAAGCGCGCGGTGTCCGTCCCAATTGCTCACGCCTTCGCCGCCCGTTTGATAGGCACCGTTGAACAGTTGGACGAAGCGCACGCCCTTTTCCACAAGTCGGCGGGCAAGGATGCAATTGCGCGCATAGGCCGCTTTGAGATCCTTCACTGGGTCGCCTGCCTGGTCGGCACCATACATTTTCATCACATGCGCGGGCTCGGAGGAGATGTCGGCGACCTCCGGCACGGACAACTGCATGCGCGCCGCAAGTTCATAACTGGAGATGCGCGCCGCGAGTTCGCTGTCGCCGGGGAAACGCTCCAGATGATGGCGGTTCAGCGTGCCGATGAAAGCGCGCGTTGCGGTGTCGGTCGCTGGCGAAAAAGCGGAGGGACGCGCGAGATTGCGCAGGGGTGCCGATGCATTGAAGTCAGTGCCTTGAAAAGCCGCCGGGAGAAACCCGGAACCCCAGAAATTTCCCGCCGACTGTGGAGCACCGCGCGGATCGGGAATGGCGACATACGCCGGGAGCGTGTCGTTTTCACTGCCGAGGGCATAGGTCGTCCATGCACCCATGCTGGGGAAACCATCGAGCGTGAAACCCGTGCCCATGAAGTTTTCGCCGGGGCCGTGGGTGTTGGTTTTTCCCGTTAGCGAATGAAGGAAGCACATTTCGTCGGCGAGCGCACCGAGATTCGGCACGAGCTCGGAAACCATCTTGCCGCTTTGTCCGCGTGGTCGGAATTCCCAGGGGCTTCGGCTCAAGTTTCCCTGCGCCCCCTGAAAGGTCAGCAACCCCTCGGCTCCGGGCATCGGCTGGCCATCGCGTTTGACGAGTTCGGGTTTGTAATCAAACGTGTCCAACTGGCTCACGCCGCCGGAACAGAAAATCATGAGCACGCGTTTTGCGCGCGCCGGAAAGTGGGTGGGACGTTGTGCGTTGGGGTTGGCGGAGTTGATCTCCGGGCGGATTGGCGTGGCCGCGTGCGCGCGTTCCTTTCCTAACAAATGCGCAAGCGCAATACCGCTGATCCCGGTGGCCGTATGGGCGAGAAAATTGCGGCGGTTGAGGAAGGGATGCATGGCGCGGTTGTTAGAAAATGAACAGGAACTCGCTGGTGTTGTAGAGAGCGCGAGCGAAGGATTGCAGGCCGTGTTCGCGAATCATCGCGGCGGAATGGTCGCGCTCGAAGGCGTCAGGCGGGCGGGCGTAAAACAAGCGGAAGGCCAGCCCGGCCTGCGCTTCCGGTTGATCGCCCGCCTCGGCCCGCAGGCGGTTGGCAAGGATGTCGGCCTGCTGGAGCACGAAGGTGCTGTTGAACAAATTGAGAGCCTGCAGCGGCGTATTCGAGCGGCTGCGTCTCGGGATGACCGAGCCGCCATCGGGACAGTCGAGCGAACTGAACACGCTGTCCGATGTCTGCCGAATGCGGAATTGATAGACCATGCGGCGGAACTCGGCGGGCGTGTATTTCTCCTTCGGGAAATAGTGCATCACGTTCTCGTTCACCACATCCATGAGGTAGAAACCGGGGCCGCCCATTTTCAAATCCAGCGCGCCGGAAACCTCAAGCATGCTGTCGCGAATCGCCTCTGCTTCGAGTCGGCGCGGCGTGTAGCGCCAGAGCAGCAGACCATCGGCGTCCACTTTCGCGGCATCGGCGCGCGGAGCGGAGGATTGCTGAAATGCGGCCGACAGCAGAATCAGCCGTTGCATGTGCTTGATCGACCAACCGCTTTTCACGAATTCATCCGCCAGCCAATCGAGCAGCTCGGGATGTGTCGGACGGCTGCCATTCGCGCCGAAGTCGCTCGGCGTATCGACGATGCCGTGGCCGAAATGATAGTGCCACAGCCGGTTCACAAGCACGCGTGCGGTCAGCGGGTTTTGCGGGCTCGCAATCCACTCCGCGAGTTTCACCCGCCGACGCTGTTCCGGCTCTTCGACGGAAAGACCGAGCGTGTCGAACAGCGATAGGGTGTCCGGTGCGACGACCTCGCGCTGTTGCAGCGGATCGCCGCGATAGAGCCGGTGCGTTTTTTCCGGCTGGGAAAAAGTGCCCGCCCAGCCTTTTGTTCCGTCCAATGCCGCGGCGATGCGCGATTTCAAGTCGTCGATTTCGCTCAGCAGCTTGCGCGCCGCCTCGGCAATGGGCGGTGATAGCTGCGCAAGAAACGCCTTGGGATCGGAGTTGCCTTGGAAGGGCTGGCGGTCGTCGGAACTTGCGATCGTTTTCCATTGCCCCTGCGCCGACAACGCATCGATTTTATACTGCGTCGCCACCCGGTCGGTGAACTGGCCCTCGCGGTCGCGACTCCACACGATCCGGGTAATGCGCGACATCGCCGGAAAATCAATCCGCACCCAGCCCTGGCCCGCTGTATTGGAAATCCAACTGCGTGCGTTCCCCGTCCTGGCATCGTTGATGTGCTCCAATTTGTGAATCGCAAATCCCGGCAGGGTGCCCGATGCGTCCTGCTTACCTTTCAGCGCCACATTGTTTCCGGCTTCGTCGTAAATTTCCAGTTCGTCCAGACAGGGTTCCGCGGAGTTCGTCGCGAGAACGGTGAACCTCACCGCCACCGCCTCCACGGCAGCGAATGTCTCTTCGTTGAGCTTCGCATTCACTGGCACACGGAGTTTTCCACCCGCATCCGCGAGCGCCGCTTTGTTGCGAAAGGATTCCAACTCCCCATTTTTCGCCGTAATCTCCGCGTCAAGCACGGCGAGTTCTTTCGCTGAGTCCGGTTTTCGCAGCGGACGCTCGCCATGCGTCACCCCTGCAAACACGGCCTGCATCGAGTAATAATCCTTCTGCAAAATCGGGTCGAACTTGTGATTGTGGCAGCGTGCGCAGCCCATCGTCAGGCCGAGAAATGCCGTGCCCGTCGTGTTCACCATGTCGGCTAGTTCATCCTGCCGCAGCATTTCGTTGAGCATTTTGTCATCGCCCCTGACAACATCGTAAGCCCCGGCCACCAGGAAGCCAGTCGCCGCATCCGCACCGAGCGCATCGCCGGCAATCTGTTCCTTGATGAAATTGTCGTAGGGTTTGTCCATGTTCAGCGACTCGACGAGATAGTCGCGATAGTGGAACGCCGTCTTGCGCTCGCGATTGGTCTCGAAACCGTTCGTATCCGCATAGCGCACCACATCCATCCAGTGCCGCGCCCAGCGTTCCCCATAGCGGGGGCTTGCCAGCACCCGGTCCACGAGACGCGAATAGGCATCGGGCTGCGCGTCATTGAGAAAATCCGCCACCTCCTGTGGTGTCGGCGGCATTCCGTGCATCACGAGATACAGCCGGCGAATCAGCGTCGCTTTGTCGGCAGCGGGCGACATCGTCAAACCCTTGTCCTTCAGTTTTTCGAGTAAGAAATCATCGATCCCATGTCCCTCCTGACGCTTCACGGGCTGGAACGACCAATGATTTGTCCTGGGCTTCAGTTCCGCGCGCGCTTCCTCGGCACCCGGCAACTTCGCCCCTTCATCAATCCATGCGCGCAGCGTGGCCACCTGCTCCGCACCAAGCTGCTGCCCTTCCGGCGGCATGACCTCTTTCACGTTTTGCGAAGTCACCTTCCGCATGAGGTGACTTTCCGCGCTCGCTCCGGGCACAAAGAGCGGTTCGCCCGATTCCCCGCCGCGCAAAATCCCCACCGCCGAATCCAGACGCAGTTTGCTTTTCTGCTTGTCCTCGCCGTGACAGTCGAAACAGTGCTCCTCAAAAATCGGCCGCACATCGCGCTCAAAGTCCACGGGTGCTCCGCCGACTTTGCAAGCGCACAGAATCATCAGTCCGATGATCTTGGCGCAACAAAAACAATTTCGAGAATGGCGGAAATGCGGGAGAGCGGCACTCGCTGCAAAAGGCATGTGGGCGAGGGCGGTCGAAGTTTTTTTGCTCACGTTCACCTATCGCAAGACTAATTTTTCCATGCATTCGGTCAAGAAGTATTTACCGGTGACCGCGCGGATGGGCAAGGGGGCTTTCAGAGGTCGTAGCAGCGAATGGCATTATTTGTCAGGATGTTTTCCTGCTCGGTTTTGCTGAGCGGGGCGACGAATGCGCGCATCATGGTGGCCCATTGCTGATAGGAATTCAGTCGCAGCAGGCAGACGGGCCAGTCGGTTCCGAACATGAGGCGCTGTGGTCCGAAGATGGCCAGTGTTTCCTCAAAGTAGGCACGCAGCGTGTCGTCATCGAGCAGCGAATCGCGGACTTCCGTGGCCATGCCGGAAATTTTCACGCCGATGACATGATCGCGTTTTGCCAGTTCGATCATGCCTTTTTTCCACTCGGCACTGATGCGACCGTTGTGGATTTCCGGTTTGGCAATGTGGTCGATGATGACCGGCAACTGCGGGTGTCGGTCGATCATCGCCAGCGCGGCGGGGATTTGACGTTCGAAGATCAGCAGATCGTAGCGCAGATGGGTATGGGCCAGCATGGCAAGACCGCGATGAAAATCCGCGTGGGCGAAGTATTCGTCCGGTTCCTCCTGCAACACATGCCGCAGGCCTTTCAATTTCGGTTCGTGCTGCCAGACGTCGAGCAGGTCGTAGATCGATTCATCGATCAAGGGCAGCCAGCCCACCACACCGCGGATGAGCGGCGATTGCGCGGCGAGATCCAGCAACCACAGGGTCTCCTCGATCGTTTGTCGCGCCTGCACGACAACGGTGCCGCTGACACCCGCTTTGGTGGTGACATCGCGCAATTCCTCCAACAGATGATTTTTTTCCAGCGGGCTGCCCGGAGGTATCCACGGGTATTCTTCTTTCGAGTAGCGCCAGAGGTGGTGATGGGAGTCGATCATGCAGGTGTTGTTTTTTTGTTAGAAATTTCCAAACAAATCCATTTGCGGAGGATTTGGATCAGGCATGCTTTCCGGGGTGCGGGTGTTTTTCGCCTTCGGCCCCTCCTTGCGCGCTTCAGGGCGGGTCGAGTGCAGTTCCAGATGGCTGAGGATCGCTTTGGCCCGTTCGATGACCGTCTGCGGCAATCCCGCGAGTCGCGCGACCTGGATGCCGTAGGATTTGTCCGCGCAGCCGGGAAGGATCTTGCGCAGGAAGATGATCTCGTCGTTCCACTCGCGCACCGCGACGTTGAAGTTGGCGACAGCGGTACGGGTGTTCACGAGATCGGTCAGCTCATGGTAATGGGTGGCGAAAAGCGTGCGACATTTCGTTAGGTCGTGCAGATGCTCCGCCACCGCCCAGGCGATGGACAGGCCGTCGAAGGTGGCGGTGCCGCGGCCGATCTCATCGAGAATGACCAGCGATTTTTCGGTGGCGTTGTTCAAAATCAATGCGGTCTCGTTCATTTCCACCATGAAGGTCGACTGCCCGCGCGAGATGTCGTCGGAGGCGCCGACCCGACAGAAAATCCGGTCGACCAGTCCAATGGTGGCGTGTTCGGCGGGCACGAACGCGCCGATCTGCGCCATCAGGGTGATCAGCGCGACCTGGCGGATGTAGGTGGATTTTCCCGCCATGTTGGGTCCGGTGATCAGATGCAGCAGCGAATCCTGCGGGTCCATGGCGGTGTCGTTCGGCACGAAGGTTTCGCCGGTCATGGTTTGCTCCAGCACCGGATGGCGGCCGTTGATGATGTGCAGGGCGCGCGACTCCTCAAGCCTGGGGCGAACATGGCGGAATCGTTGTGCGGTTTCGGCGAGCGAGCACAGCACATCAAGCTGCGCCACGGCGGCGGCGGTTTGCTGCAGGGTGTCGAGATGGGTGCCGACATGGGAACGCAGTTGCAGGAACAATTCGTATTCCAGTTGTTTCGAGCGCTCCTCCGACCCGAGCACCTTGTTTTCCATCTCCTTCAGCGCGGGGGTGATGTAGCGTTCCGCATTCGCCAGGGTTTGCTTGCGGGTGTAGTCGTCCGGAACCTTCGCGAGTTTGGACGTGGTGATTTCGATGAAGTAACCGAAGACGTTGTTGAACTTGATTTTCAGCGTATCGATTCCCGTGCGGATCCGTTCCGATTCCTGCAATCGGGCGATCCAGCCCTTGCCATCGCGGGAGATCGACCGCAGCTCGTCGAGTTCGGCGGAATGTCCGTCGCGAATCAGTCCTCCCTCCTTCAATGTCGCCGGTGGTTCCTCGGCGAGTGCCAAACAAATCAACGCGGTGAGTTGACTGAAGTCATGCAATTTTTCGGTGATCAGCCGTTTCTGCTCATCCGCCAGATGCAGCGCCTCCAGGTCTTCCTTGAGCGGCGGGATCTGCTCCAATGAAACAGCGAGCGACTGAAGATCGCGGGCGTTGCCGGCACCCTGCGCGAGACGGCTGGTGGTGCGTTCGATGTCGCGAATGCCGCGCATCGCATCGCGGCATTTCGACAGGATGAATGGTTCCGAGATCAGGGCGGCGATGAAATCCTGACGCTGGTGCAACAGAGCGATGTTTCTCGATGGATGCAAAATCCACTCGCGCAGCAGCCGGGCACCCATGGGAGTATGAGTGCGGTCCATCACGCCTAACAAAGTGTGCTCCCGGCCCGCACGGGCATCGATCAGATCAAGGTTCCGCTGTGAAGCAGAGTCGATCAACATGGTGTCCAACGATTCCCTGACGCGCATGGATCGCAGATGCGTGCAGTTGCGGCGCAGTTGATGGATCAGATAATGCAGGGCCGCACCCGCCGCGCCCACGGCGGCGCTGAGGTCCGAACATCCGAAGCCATCGAGCGATTGCACGGCGAAATGATCCAGCAACAGCGGCATTGCCTGACCGGGGATGAAGGTGTATCCATCGTAGGCCAGGGCATTTGTCAGGGATCCGAAAACCGCCGTTTGATCCTCGGGGATCAACAGCTCTGCGGGACACAGCCGGTCCAGTTCGTCGTGAAGCAGGCCGATGTCGTCGTATTCGCCGACGGTGAATTCTCCCGTCGAGTGGTCAATGCATGCCAGCCCCAGTTTTTTGCCCTGCTGGAAAACCGCAGCGAGATAGTTCGGACGTTGGTTGTCGAGCAGGTTCAAATCATCGATCGAACCCGCCGTGAGGATCCGTGCGATTTCGCGCTCCACCAGTTTCCCCGGTTTCGGTTCCGATGTCTGCTCGGCGATGGCAACGCGCTTGCCGGCCTTCAAAAGTCTCGCGATGTAGGATTCCGCCGCGTGCCAGGGGATGCCGCACATCGGTATCAGTTGGCGTTTGGTCAGCGCGACATTGAGAATGGGAGCCGCTGTTTTCGCATCCTCGAAAAACATTTCGTAAAAATCGCCCAGTCGGTAAAGCAGGATGATGTCTGCGGGCAAGGATCGCCGCATGGCCTGGTACTGGGCCATCATCGGTGTCAGTTCACTGCCGCTCATGCACGGAGGTTTTAGGAAATGATTCGGCTGATGGGAATCACAAAGGTCGTTTTGATGAGCTTTTTGGTGTTTGTGGTTTTGCCATCGCCACGCTTGTCAAATGGCATTGAAACTGTAAAGTTCCCTTCTTTGCGGATGAGTGATTTGAAAACGACGCTGAATTTGAATGACCGGGTGGTGCGCCTGCTGGAGCTGGCCGGCTGCGCGGATGTCGGTTCGCTGGCGACGCGGGAACTTGTGGATTTTTACAAGCAGTTGTCCGATGTGAACCGGAAGGCCGGGATTTATAAAAGAATGCCAGCCAGCGTTGAAGTCGAGAAATGGATTGAAAAGGCGCGTGGCATTCAAGAGCAATACGCCGTTGTGGAAAATGTCGAGGCCGTGTTCCCCCCCCCCAGCGGCGCGGCAGCGGACGATGCGGTTGACGCGGCCGGTGCGGAGCGGGAAATGTCAGCGTCCTCTGATCCAGGGCCGGTGAATTTTGAATTGGATCCCGATGTGGTTGAAATGATCGCCCTTTCGCCCGTGGCGTTGCCATTGTCGGGAAAGGTTCTGGCCGAAGCGGGTGTGGCCGTGCAGGATATTCCCGAAGCCATATTGCTCACGGCGGCAAGAGGTGATGTCTCGATGCGGGTGAGTGCGCGCAAGCGCGAAAAGTCGATGGAAAGCAAGGTTGTGAAAACTGCGGTTGGCGGCGGAATCCACGTGAATACGATCCTGTTTGGATCCAGGAAAGAAGAGGTGAAAACGATGCGTGTGCGTTCGACGTCGGAGTTTGTCCTGCCATCGGCCAAGCAGGCTGTTGTGAATCCCACAGAAAACGAGGACAGGATTCGTCTGCTGCGCAGTGCCTTGCCGCAGACGAACGAGGGCGTCAGTCCGGATTCGCGACGCTTCGTGCGCGGTGTGTTGCACTCCCACCCCGGGCGGCTGTGGTGGGGAGCTGTTTTCACGCTGTCATTCCAGTTTTTCGCTCCGCTGGGCATCTTTTCAGCGCTGGCATTGTTGATGAAGGACGTGCAAAATCCCTATTTTCAGTGGGTGCCGGGATGGTTTCTTTTCTTTCCCTGTTCGGTTTTTGTGTTTGGCATCCTGTTTCTGTTGGTCAGTTACGGAGCGAGCTGCCGGATCTGCGGGCAACGGTGTTTCGTGCCGCGGCAGTGCCTGAAAAACAATAAAGCCCACCATATTCCGGTGCTGGGTTATGTTTTTGCCACGGCCATGCACATGGTTTTGTTCAGTTGGTTTCGCTGCACTTACTGCGGCACCCCTGTCAGGCTGAAGGAATGATCGTCATTCCCGCTGTCTGCTGTCGATCTGGATCGTGACCGGGCCGTCGTTGACCAGCGCGACTTTCATGTCGGCTCCGAATACCCCGCGACCGACGGGCCGCGCGGTGGCTTGTTCCAGTTCCCGACAAAATTGTTCATACAGCGGTTCCGCGAGGGCCGGTGCGGCCGCCCTGATAAAAGAAGGGCGACTCCCTTTGCTTGTCGAGGCATGCAGGGTGAACTGGCTCACCACCAACAATCCACCCGCGATGTCCATGACGCTCCGGTTCATTTTGCCCTCCTTGTCGGAAAAAATCCGCATTTTCGCAATTTTGCCCGCCAACCAGCGCAGGTCGTTTTCCTCATCGCACGATTCAATCCCGAGAAAAACCAGCAAGCCGGGTCCGATGCTCGACGCTTCGCTGCCGTCAACAGTCACCGCAGCTCGGGAAACCCGTTGGACTAGCGCGCGCATGACATCGTGGCTTGCGGTTCATCGCGAGGGGAAAAATCCCGCCGCACATGGATTGCGGACAGGAAAAAAATTGGATAATGTTCTTGCAATGCGCCTGATTTCTGTTTTTTTCTTTGCGCCTTCCCAGGACAGATTGGCCATTCCGGCTGCGCTGAACCGAACACTACCATGAGCGAAAACACAGTCAATCTTGACGATTACAAGATCCACGAAAACGATACCGGCAGTGCCGATTATCAAATCGCGCTGATGACCCAGCGCATTGCGCACATCACCAGCCACCTTGGCACGCATGTCAAGGACAACTCATCCCGCCGGGGTTTGTTGAAGCTCGTCGCCCAGCGCCGCAAGCTGCTCAACTTCGTGAAGGATCATTCCGAGGAACGATACCAGAAAATCATCAACGGGTTGGGGCTTCGCCGCTAAACAACTTTTTCACGACGGCCACCGGGAGTTTCTCAGTGGCCGTTTTGACAAACAGCGGGTGTTTTCACTATTGAAAATCCCGCTGTGGACAGTAACCCTACCATCCCTTTCCCAAACTTACGGGTCTGTCCAAATCCAACAACAAGCCCCGGGGCATTCCGCCCCAGGTCTAACGAAACACAGAAAGAAAGACAGACATGCATATACACAATGTTACCATTGAAGTGGGCTCAAACCCCATGATTATTGAAACCGGCAAGCTTGCCAAACTTGCCGATGGCGCCGTCACCGTGCGCAGCGGCGACACCATCATCCTGGTCACCGCCGTTTCCGCCACCAAGGTGAAAAGCGGCCAGAATTTCTTCCCGCTTTCGGTGGAATACAAGGAAAAGGCATCCGCCGCCGGTGTGTTCCCCGGTGGTTATTTCAAGCGCGAAGGCCGGCCCACGGAAAAGGAAATCCTGACCTGCCGCATGACCGACCGCCCGCTGCGCCCGTTGTTCCCGAAAGGCTACCTCTACGACACCCAGATCGTCGCTTTGTTGCTCAGCGCCGACGGCATCAATGACGCGGATATTTTGTCGATGAACGGCGCTTCCGCCGCGCTTTGCCTCTCGGACATCCCCTTCGCAGGTCCCATCGGCGCGGTGCGCGTCGGTCGCATCGATGGCGAATTCGTGATCAACCCCACCCATGACGAGCGGGCCGCAAGCGACCTCGACCTCGTTTATGTGGGCGGGAAGAACGATGTCATCATGATCGAAGGTTCCGCTCTGGAACTTCCCGAGCCGGAATTCATCAAGTCGCTCCACTTCGCCCAGGCCGCCGTGCAGAAAATCATCGCCGCCCAGGAAGAGTTGATCGCCAAGTGCGCGAAACCGAAACGCGATTACGTGGTCACGGTTGCCAAGGACGAGCTGCTCGAAATCGCCTACGAAATCGCCGGCGAGCGCATCGAGGCCGCCATCTACGCACCATCCAAGGTCGAGCGCGGCAAAAAGGTCGGCGCTCTTCGCGACGAGGTGGAGGCGGTGATCATGCAGCGTTTCCCGCAAACGACCGAGTTCGAAATCGAGCAGGCATTTGAATACCTGCAGAAAAAAGCATTCCGCATTTCCATCATGGAAAAGGGCCTGCGCGCCGACGGTCGGAAAACCGGCGACCTGCGCAACCTTTACGGCGAAGTCGGTTTGCTTCCCCGCGTTCACGGGTCGGCGCTGTTCTCGCGCGGCGAAACCCAGGCGCTGGCCATCGCCACCCTGGCACCTGCGGACGAGAAGCAGAGCATGGACAACTATGCCGGCGGTGAGACCGACAAACGTTTCATCCTCCACTACAACTTCCCGCCGTTTTCGGTCGGCGAAACCGGACGCATGGGCGGCCTCAACCGCCGCGAAATCGGCCACGGGGCCCTTGCCGAGCGTTCGATCGCCCCGGTGATCCCCTCGGAGGAAGCCTTCCCCTACGCCATGCGTGTCTCATCGGAAGTCACGGAGTCGAATGGCTCCACTTCCATGGCCACGGTCTGCGCCGGCACGATGTCCCTGCTCAATGCAGGCGTGCCGCTCAAAGCCACGGTCGGCGGCATTTCCTGCGGCCTGGTGACGGAGTTCGACGAGGCGGGCAACATGAAGTCCTACAAAACACTGCTGGACATCATCGGCAGCGAGGACTTCTACGGAGACATGGATTTCAAGCTGTGCGGCACCCGCGAAGGTGTGACTGGCTATCAGCTTGACCTCAAGCTGCCTGGCATTCCGCTATCGATTCTTGAAGAAGGCATCGAAGTCGCTAAAAACGGTCGCATGCTGGTGATCGACAAAATGGAGGAGTCGATCAGCAAGCCTGCCGAACTCAGCCCTTATGCACCGCGCATCGAGTCGGTGAAGATCCCTGCGGATCGCATCGGCGAGCTGATCGGACCTGGTGGCAAAAACATCAAGGGCATTCAGGCGGAGTCCGGCGCGCAGTTGAACATCGAGGACGACGGCACCGTTCACATCTATGCTTCCAAGCAAATCGGGCTCGACCGCGCCAAGCAGATGATCGAGCGCATGTTCGCGGAGATCGAAGTCGGCAAGACCTACACAGGTCGGGTGGTCAGCATCACCGCCTTCGGGGCTTTCATGGAAGTTCTGCCAGGCAAGGACGGGCTCGTCCATGTCTCGGAACTTGCGGAAAACCGCGTCGACAAGGTCGAGGACGTCGTGAAAAAGGGCGATATGATTACGGCCAAATGCCTCGGCGTTGACGAAAAAGGTCGCGTGAAAATGAGCCGCAAGGCCTATCTGCGCGAGCAGGCCCAAAAGGGAGCCGCAGCGGACCAGGGCTGATCGCTGGTTCCCTGACATACGAAGATTCCATCCCCGGGGCCCGCGCTCCGGGGATTTTCGTTTCTGGTAGCAGGCGGGCCATTTCCCCCGCTCCGATCCGTCCGCTGTGCCACCAGTCTCAGCGCATTCATCTCCCCCGCTACCAAGTTCTGCAAAGACATGGCCGGACCTTCAGCTTTTCGCGGCGGAGCTGATCGCGTAGATAAAAAACGCGTCATTTTGACATATTGGACGTGTAACCGGCTTCGTGAGTGGTTGCTTTCGCTCGCAAAATGTCATTCGGAAAATTCGGAATGCCTTCCATCGTTTGATAAATGCCGTTCGGAAAATTCGGAATGCCCTCCATCGTTTGATAAATGCCGTTCGGAAAATTCGGAATGCCCTCCATCGTTTGATAAATGCCATTCGGAAAATTCGGAATGCCCTCCATCGTTTGATAAATGCCATT
>Ga0114972_10000130_pt1 | contig 51428 bp, 42 predicted proteins | sample M_140807_EF_Meta_FD_87354 | JGI IMG/M metagenome (GOLD analysis project Ga0114972, IMG submission 87354) | Freshwater microbial communities from Lake Montjoie, Canada to study carbon cycling - M_140807_EF_MetaG | ecosystem: Environmental > Aquatic > Freshwater > Lake | place: Lake Montjoie... | reverse complement strand
TGCGAGTTGGGCGACAAGGATGTTGTCCTGTGGAATCGGCGGTATCAAGACTTCGGGGGAAGCGATCACCGGCGGAGCCTCGGCTGCGGCAAGTGCCGACTGCAGATTGGCAAGGGCAACGCTTGCGGATGAAGGCCGATCTCGCGGATCCCTGGACATGAGGTTCATCAACCAGGACGAAATTCCGGCGGCGATGTCGTCGCGATACGTTTCGATAGGTTCCGGCTTGCCCTGAAGATGAGCGAGCGCGATTTCCGACGGGCTGTCGCCCGCGAACGGCAGTTGTCCTGTTAGACTGTAGTATAGTGTTGTGCCCAGGGAATACAAATCGCTGCGAACATCCAGGGTCTCCCGATTGATCGCCTCGGGCGAAGTGAAAACCACGTCCCTTCCGGGCGGAGGTGTTCCGGGGGCATTCTCTTCGTGCGTTCTAACCAAAAATGCCATTGCGGGTTCGATCAGGATCGCATGGAGCGCCAGCGTGGCGTCGCGATTCACAAGAACTCGCGAGGGACAGAGGTCGCCGTGCATTATGCCGGCTGCATGCAGTGCCTCCAGCGCTTTCAAGCAATCCCAGGCAAGTGGCGCGGCATCCGCCAGCGTCAGCACACCGTGCAAGCGCAGCCAGTCGAGCAGGGTCTCACCGTCCATCCGGGCATAAGCGGAGTAGGCGCCATCGTCGTCGGTTTCAAGCACGAAGACCGGAGCGATGTTGGCATGTCGCAGCGAGGGCAGTATGGATTTCAAAGCATGGAACGCTTCCTCATGGAGGAGGAACGGAGAGCCCGGCTCGGGAACCCGCATGATCCGGACGGGCATCCCGTTGCTGTTGTCAATTCCCTCGTATCTCAGACCGGCCGGAGTGTTGATACGACCACTGATGTCAAAGCGTTCCACGCGGGCAAATATGGAAAATTTGCGGTTCTTTGCAAACACTTTTCAACAGGCAAGTGTTTTCCCGACAGCGTGATGAGGTTTGATCCGGCCCGTTTCCGCCTTCCGGATTCACTCGGCTTGATGAATGCTCAGCAAATGGCCAAACGTGAGAATGACGGCTTCTTTCTGTTGTTGCGAAAGGTTTTCCTCCTGATCGAGCCGAAGTTGGAAAAGATGCGCGGGACTGTTCAGCAGGGTGTCGATCGCACCATCCTCGTTGAGGTTTTCCATGCCGATTTCCGCTGGGTTCGCCGACCTGCTGTTCAGGATGCGAATCACACTGAAGGGTGCTTCCCTTGTCAGTTCGGCGATTTTTTCCACCATGTTGTCGCCGGGTACCGGGTCATCGATGAGCAACTCCAGCCACGGCTTGAGTATGGCATCATCAAGTGTGTGGAATTTTTCCGCGAGTTTGCCAAGCACCTTGGCCACATCGGTCGTGTTGGTTTTCACCTGCATCAGTATTCGCGGCAAAGGGATGACGATGCATCTTTGATTGATTCGGCCTAGGGCATCGATTTCCAGCATGCGAAGTTCCTTGCTGTCATTCGCTTCGCTGAAGCTCAGTGGCAGCGGTGAACCTGCGTAGCGGATGTGCTCGTGTTTGCCGCAGCGCTGAGGTCGATGCAAATGTCCCAGCGCGACATAGTCAAACGACGGGGGGAAACAATCGGCGGATACCGCTCCAAGGCCGCCGATGTGAATGTCTCTTTCGCTGTCGGAGCTTGAAGCTCCGCTGACGGTGAGATGCCCCATGGCGATGAGAACAGAGCGATTTTTCCCCATGGCCGAGGCGTTATCGGCGGCGGATTGATAACATGCGGCGATTGCTCTGCCCAGTGCCTGCTGGATGTCGGCTGCTGACTGACCCGACTGGCCGCTGCGCAGATCGCGGTCGCGCAAAAACGGGACTGCGGCGATGATGACCCGGGGGTCTTCCGCAGAGGGAAAAGGAATGAGCAGGTCGTTGATGTTCTCCGGAAGGTGTCCGACAACATGGACATGCAGTTGCTTCAACAGCTCCTTCGGGGCCTCCAGATGGGCGGGGGAGTCGTGGTTGCCCGCCGTAATGATCACCTGGCAGTTGCATTGCTGGTGCAAGCGTGAGAGAAAATTGTAATACAGCGCCACGGCCGACTGCGGAGGATTGGCGGAATCAAATACGTCGCCTGCAATCAATAAAACATCGACCTGCTCGTTGCGGATCGTCGACAACAAAAAATCCAGGAACATCTGGTGTTCCTGTTCGCGGGACAGTTCGCCCAACATTTTGCCCAGATGCCAGTCGGCGGTGTGAATGATGCGCAACATGGCACACTATGCCTCGCGCGGATAAGGTGCGGCCAGGGCGGTGTAATCCAAGTCCGCCATGTCCTGCGCGCAAAGTTCCGTCATGCGTTGCGAAACCGCTGCCATGGCGGGCAACGAGAGGCCGCATGACTCGGCAAGCTGGAGGGCGTAAACCGAATCCTTGCGCATGTTGTCGAGCGAAAAATGAGTCTCGAAATTTCCCGCCAGCATCGATGGCAGTTTCATTCTAGTGAGCATCGATGCCGTGCCGTGCGCGAGGATGGCATTTGCATATGATTCCGCGCTGATGCCGTGACCGATCGAGATGGCCTGGGCCTCCGCGAGGGCCTCCACCAGACAAGCGGCGATCAAATTGGTGGCGAGTTTGATCACCGTGGCGTTGCCTGCTTTTCCCATCGGTATCACATTGCCGGCCGTGGCTTGCAGAATCTCTCCCGCACGTTGTAAGTCAACATCATCTCCGGCCAGATAATACGTAAGCTTGCCTTCAGCTGCGGCGATTTTGGATCCTGTGAATGGGGCGTCGACGAAGCGGCATCGCAAGGCCCGACAATGAGCGTCGAGCCAAAGTGTGGTATCCAGATCAATGGTGGAATGATTGAGCAACATCTTTCCCTCGCCGAGTGCCGGGGTGATTGCCGCCACCACCGAGCGGACTGCCGCGGCGTCCTTCAGATAGAGAGAAAGAATGTCGGACTGTTGGGCAGCTTCAAGAGCATCGGCAACTTCATGCGGCAGGTCGCGAGGCGTGCGGTTCCACCGGATCACCCGGTGGCCGGCATTTCCCCAGTTGTCCGCGCATCGTGATCCGATGATTCCCATTCCAAAGACGCTGATGTTCATAGTGTGATTGTTGTGTGGCTTACTGGCCGTTTTCCAGTTGCGATTTTGTTTTGCGCATGAATTGTTCATCGCGCACCTTGCGGAGATACTCGAAATAGCGCTGCTGTGCGGCCAAGTCCGGATTGTTTGCTGCGGTGACATTCGCCGGTTGGCCGTATTTTTTCCACGGGCCGTAGGGCACCTGGGCGTCCTCGACAAAACGCCAGTGCACGCGCCGGTTGGAGGTGATTCCCAGAAAATCGCGCACCGCCGGGGAGATGTCGAGTCCCGCTCCACCGTTGTTGTTGTTGACCGGACGTTTGTCGCCAAATACATAGGGCCAGTCGTCCACGACAAAAGGTCCAACATCCTCCCATTGGGCGTAACAGGAGCGGTTGTTGACATAGATTTGGAGCCAGCGGCCCTTGAGGGTGGATTTGTTGTCGCCCTTGGCCATGCGGTTGAACCACGGAACCACCTGGCTGGCTTCGGGGCGATACCCGGTGCGCGCCTTGTCATTGTATGGCAGGGCAATGTAAAACGGATTCAATTTCGGAATGAAATTTTTCGGACGGAAATCGGCTGTCGGGTGGGAAGCGATGCGCCTGAGCGGGTCCGGGTCGTCGAGGCCACCGAAGTTGCCCACCCAGTCACAATCCCAGGATGATTCGTCGTTGGGAACGGGGTTGTTTTGGGTAGGCTTCTCGCCAATCCAGAAAACCGTGGAGGTGATGTTCAGTTTCCACGGATAAAGAATCCTGTTGGCGGGATTGACGGGTCGTGAAGGAGTGGTCGAGCGATTGGTGGTGGGGATGACAACCCGGGGTGAACCTGTCTGCGCTGAAACCGATGCCAAGAGTAGAGCAGAGGACGTGAGAAACGCGCCCAGCGCCGCTTGAAATGAGGGGCTGTGGTTGTGATAGTGGTGTGGCAGCATCGACTTTTTTCCGAAAGGATCGTTTCAAGGGAGTTGGCAGGCCGACACTTTTGCACGGGATGCGATTCGACTCAAGGATTTTTAACTCGGCTGACTCGTCTGTGTTGCCTGATTGAAATGCACGCTAAACTGAGTCTGGCGACTCCATGATCCTGGTGTCCGATGCGTGGAATCATAGGCAGCAAGAAAGTTGAAGCGGACCCTGCGACTCAGGGATGAGGTCAGGCAGGGGAATGTCAGATTGACCAGGGCATCCATGCTTGGACAGTCGTCATGAATTTCGGCGCATCCGCAGACGCGTTGCTGTCACGGGGTCATTGTGCTTGTTGTCGTTCGCGGCCACAAATGTCTTGACTTCCCGAGAGTCGCTGTCTTGATGTTCCCGATCACGGGCAAATTCAACAACCAACATTTCATGAAAATCACCACCAATCGACGCTCATTCCTGAAAATGACCGGCGCTGCATCCGCGGCCAGCACTTTCGGATTTCCGAACATCCTTCACGCCCAGAACAAGGGCGACAAACTGCGTGTCGCCCTGATCGCCACTGCTGGCAAGGGCGGAGCGCATATCGACATGGTGAAGCAGGCCGGCGACATCGTGGTGGCGCATTGCGATGTCGACAAGGACCGCCAGGGCAGCGTTCCGCAGCATTGGCCGCAATCGCGTTTCTATCAGGATTACCGCGTCCTGCTGGAGAAGGAAATGAAGAATATCGATGCGATCATGGTTTCGACTCCCGACCACCACCACTATCTTCCCACCGCGCTGGCCATGGAAGCGGGCAAGCATTGTTACACGCAAAAGCCGCTGGTGCATACGGTTTGGGAGGCCCGGCAACTGCTGGCCGGGGTCAACAAGTTCAAGGTGGCCACGCAGATGGGCAACCAGGGTCACTCGAACGACGGCAACCGGCAGATTTATGAATACGTCAACAGCGGCATGCTGGGCGATGTGACGGAAATCCATTGCGTCACCAACCGGCCGATCTGGCCGCAGGGCATGGAGCGTCCCGCCGGCGAGGATCCGGTTCCGGCGAACCTGGATTGGGACCTCTGGCTTGGCCCCGCACCCATGCGCCCGTTCAAGGGAGGTCGCACCTATCACGATTTCAACTGGCGCGGCTGGTGTGATTTCGGTGGCGGTGCCCTGGCGGACATGGCCTGCCACACGATGGACAGCATTTTCTGGTCGCTCAACCCCGGCCTGCCTTCGAGCGTGGAGGTGCTGGAAATTTACGGCCACACCAAGGAGGCGTTTCCGAAAGGTGCGATCTTCCGCTGGACGTATGCGGCGGGAATCCTGCCTAACGGCAAACCCCGTCCGGAACTGGTGATTTATTGGTATGAAGGCAAACTGCTCAAGGATGGCAAGGAAGTGCTGGCGGCCGAGCGCGTGCGCCGTCCGGAAAAACTGCCGGCCGACCACGTGATGTCGAGGAGTGGCAATGTGTACTTTGGCACGAAGAACGATCTGCTCATCGAGGGCGACTACGGCAACAACGCCCGCATCGTGCAGACCGCCGATGAAATGAAGAGCAATCCGATTGGCAAGCCGCCGCAGATGTTGGCCCGCAATCCCGATGGCGAAAACGATTACGGCCAGTACATGGACTGGCAGCGTGCCTGCAAGGGAGAGAAGGCCTGGAACACACCGGGTTCGAACTTCACCTACGCCGCGCCTTTCACCGAGTCCATCCTGCTGGGCAATATCGCCCTGCGCGTGGGCAAGATGAACGAGAAACTGATGTACGATGGAAAGAACATGCGCTTCACCAACAGTGAAGAAGCGAACAAGTTCCTCACCAAGGAGTATCGCACGGGCTGGGAGCACAAACTCGTCTGAGTTTTCAATTTGTTTTTCTCTGGACAGCGTGATCTCTGCCTGAAAAGAATCGGGCATGGAACATCATGTCTATTTTTGGTTGAAGGAGCAGTGTAAAAATCAGCAGGATCGCGAGTCGTTTGAACAGGGACTCGAGTCGTTGCTGACACTGCCCGGCTTGGTGAGTGGCGTATGGGGTCGCCCTGCCGCCGTGATGGAACGCCCGGTGATTGATCGCAGTTGGGACTACGCACTCAGTATGACCTTTGAGTCGGTGGCAGCCCATGATGCCTATCAGGTGGACCCTGATCACAATGTTTTCGTGAGCGAGCAAAGCCCGAAATGGGAAAAGGTCCTGGTGATGGACCTCGAACCGAATCATTGAGTTCGTCAGGGCTTTGCGGTGCTCAGCGGCTCAGGCCCGTTGCCTTGCGAATGCGCGTAAGCACCTTGCTTGCGGTTTCGCGGGCGCGCAGGGCTCCCTGATTCAGAACCTCATCGACATAGCCCGGGTCGGCGAGAATTTCCTCGCGCCGTTGACGCATCGGCGCGAAGTAATTCCAGTAAGACTCCCAAAGCTGGGTTTTGTAGCTTCCATAACCCGCGCCACCTTGTTCAAAACTTTGGACCATGGTGTGATAGTCGGCCTCGGAAGCGAAAAGTTTGTATAGACCGAGGATCGTCGAATTTTCCGTGGGTTTCGGGTCTTCCACGGGGGTCGAGTCCGAGACGATCTTCATCATCAGCTTGCGCAATTGTTTTTCCTCGCCAAACAGGGGAATGGTGTTGCCATAGGATTTGCTCATCTTCTGGCCGTCGATTCCCGGCACGACCGCGGTATCATCGCGGATCAGCGCGTCAGGCACCGTAAGAGTTCCTTCGCCGAGGGCTTCGTTGATTTTCACCGCCAGGTCGCGTGTGACTTCGAGGTGCTGTTTTTGGTCTTTGCCGACCGGCACAAGGTTCGAGTCATAGAGCAGAATGTCCGCCGCCATCAGCACCGGGTAGGCGAACAAGGCGTGGTTGGCGGCAATGCCTTTTGCCACTTTGTCCTTGAAGGAATGACATCGCTCGAGCAAACCCATCGGACACACGGTGGAGAGGATCCAGGCGAGTTCATTGACCTCGGGCACATCGCTTTGGCGGAAGAACACCGCCTTGCCGGGGTCCAGGCCGCACGCGAGGAAATCGACGGCCAGCTCGTGGGTGTTTGCCAACAGCGCGGGACCGTCGTGGAGCGAGGTCATGGCGTGGTAATTGGCGATGAAATAGTAAGCATCGCCCTGGGACTGGAGACGGATCGCCGGTTCCATGGCACCGAAAAAATTGCCGATGTGAAGTTTGCCGGATGGCTGAAGTCCCGTGAGGATGCGCATGGGCGCAGCATGCAGGCGGGGTGGTTTTTTTTCAAGGATTGGATTGCGAAATTCGTATTGCGTGTTGACCTGACTGATCAATGTGAACAGCAAGGTGCCAGCCATGGAGAAGAGTGCAACAACTCGCAGCAAGTTGAATCGGGACTTCGTCATACCAGTTACAAGGCAAAAGGGGTGAAGCAGATCGACTGACGATCGCCAACGGTTGCATGCCACCACCCGCCCCCGTCACTCACTTCACATGCAGGACCGGGATGAACCTGGGATACGAGCGCTCTGAATCGGACTCCTGAGATGATTTATGACTCAAGCGGCTCGGGCAGGATCAGGGCCAGCAGGGCGGCGGGCAGGAAAAGAGTGCTGGCATAGAGCAGTGCCAGGCCCGGCTGGCTGACGTTGTTGAACAAGCCGAAAAACACCGTGCCACCCGCGGCGGCCAGGCGGCCGAAGTTGTAACAGAAGCCGGAACCGGTGCTGCGCAGCAGAGTGGGAAAAACCGGTGGCAGGCACATCGTGAACAAGCCGAACACTCCCGAGCAGATGCCGAGAGCGACAAACCAGCATAGGGTTTGCTGATAACTCCACGGCATGGCGAAGGTGAGCGCCATGCAGATACCATAGAGCGCCATCATTGCGGCGATGCTGCGTCGGTAGCCGAATTTTTTCGCGAGGCCGCCGGCGATGAAATTGCCGGCGATCGAGCCGAGCATCAAAACGGTGAGCGCGTGAACGGCGGCACGGTTTTTTCCGGAGCCGGACAGGTTGATGATTTCCGGGTGATTGCGGATGAACTTTTGCTGCCAGAACATGAAGGCCCAGTGTGCGGTGAGTGCCACGCCGCAAATGGCCAGCGCGCGCCAGGTGATCGATGCCACCCCTCGAGCGAACAGGGCGGAAATACCCGGCGGTTTTCCCATGTCGCGAGCCGCCGTCCATTCCTCGGTCTCCGGCACCGCGCGGCGGATCCACAGAGTGATGAGAGCCGGAAGAACACCGACCACAAAAATCCAGCGGGGATTGGCCGATTCCAGAATCCATCCGGAAAAGCATGCCAGCAAAATGCCCAGATTCACTGCCGTCTGCAGGATCGCGGCAATCCACGGCCGCCAGCGCTTTGGCCAGGTCTCGGAGAGCAAAGATGCCCCCACCGCCCATTCGCCACCGATGCCCAGGGCGGAGAGGAAGCGGAATATCAGCAAGTGCCACCATTCGGTGCTGAGTGCGGAAAGACCTGTGAAGACCGAATAGCAGAGAATTGTTAGAATCAGCGCCCTGCTGCGGCCGAAGATGTCACCGATGCGACCGAACAATGCTCCGCCGAATGCCCAGCCGACGAGGAATGCCGCCTGGATGATCGAACTCTTGAAGCCGACATCCGCGTGGGTGGCGGGCAGCAGCAGCAGCGCCGCGACGAAGGGAGTCGCCACGAGGGTATAGATGTGCATGTCCAGTCCGTCGAACAACCAGCCCAGCCAGGCGGCCAGTCCCGACTTGCGTTGCTGCGGCGAAAGGCTGCGATAGGCGCGCAGCAGAGCGGGGCCGGTGCTTGGATCGGGTGAGTCATTGTTCATGGGAAAGGGAAGAATTAGTGTTCGTCCGCCTTCGATGATACAAAGCGGGCCTCAGCTGTCACTTCACAAAACGGCACAAAGTCCGGCCAGGGCGTCCAGGTAGCAGGGGTAATGCGGCTGCCAGCCGAGTTCGCGCATTTTCCGGTTGCTCACCTGCTTGTGAGTCCAGCCGCGCTTGCGTTGCAGGTCGCGGGGGCCCTGTGGTGGCAGGGGGCGTTGGAAAGAGTCGGCGAGATGCCGATAGAGTTCACGCTGGGTCAATGGTTGCGAATCCGATAGATTGAAAATCCCCCCGCGGATCGGATGGGGCGCATTTTCCCGCGCCAACTCCAGCAACAGGATTATCGCGGCGGCGGCATCGTCGCGATGGATTTGATTGAGAAAACGGTCGCCGCCGTCCTCGATCACCGCTTCGCCCGACAGGAATTTTTGCAGGATCACCGATCGACCTGGTCCGTAAATGCCGGAGAGCCGGCAGACGATTCCCGCGGCCGCAAGGGTCAGCTGCTCCGCCTCTAACAAAATACTTCCGGTGTCGCGCTCGGGCAGGGTGGGGGATGTCTCGGTGACGATCGAGCCGTCGGTCTGGTTGTAGACCGACGAGCTGGACGTGAACAGCAGCAGGGATTCCGGGAAGTAACGCGCGAGGTTTGCCATGCCGTTGCGATAGACGTGCCGATACGCCTCGGCTCCGCCTTTGCCGCTGCTGGCGCAATGCACCACGGCATCGGGCCTGCCGACCGTGGATGCGAGGTTTCTAACGGATTCTTCGTCGCCGAGGTCGCAGGCGTGATTGTCATGGTCACCCGAGAGCGAGCAGGTGTCCACTTTCCAATTCCGGTTGACGGCTTGCGTTTTCAGCGCACCGCCCAGGTAGCCATTTCCACAGATCAGTAGATGCATCGCGATGAGACTACTCTTGGACGGAACAAAAGCAACCAACTCAGCGCGGCAGCAGCAGTCCGTCGTTGTTCAAGCCGGTGATGCGGCGCAGACCGCAGAGCAGGCGCCAGATCGTGAAGCCGAGGAAGACCATCAGGGGCAGACCGATGATGAAAAAGCCCGAGCCGGTGATTTTGCCCACCTGCTCGTTGTAAACTTCCTTGGCATTGGCGGCCTTGTGATCGAGGCTGCCGAGGAAATGCAGCGCCAGATAGAGATTGAGAATCGTGCTGATCAGGAACGATGTCGCAAACAGCAGGGTGCTCTGCCACAGCAGTTTGGCGTAGGCCTTTTGCTGGCCTTTCTCGGCGATGATCGTTTCGATCGCCGGGACATTGAACAGACCGTCGTTGTAAATGAACGCATTGAGCAGCGGGCTTTTGGTGCGGTGGGAGAACAGCACAACGATTCCCAGAATGAAGGGAATGCAGGCCTCCTTGATGCCGAACAGGATCGCGGCGTTTGGTTTGATCGTGCCATCCTTGTTCCAAAGATAGACCGTCAGACCTCCTGTCAGGACCACCGATGCCAGTCCCAGCAGGGAGAATACGTTCATCTTCCGGGTCTTGATGAAAAACCAAATGCCGTAGGCCAGCGGGGGAACCAGCGCGACGATCATCGCATTGGTCGCACCGATGTGCCAGATCTTGTCGCCGGTTTTGCTCATCGCGCTGAGCGCGAAAACGGGGATCAGGACGTTGATCAGGATGTTGGCTAACGGATTTTCCTGGGATGGCGGGTTTTTGCTCATGAATCTATCGGGTGAAGCACGGGAACCGGGTTGACGCCCTGTTGCTCAGACCTTGCCACAAATGCTTTTTCCGGTGGAAAGCAGATCGTCGCAGGCCTGCTTGAGCCTGTTGGCGAGTCCGATCTCGGCTTTCTTCAGATAAGAGCGGGGGTCGTAGAGTTTCTTGTCGCCGACCTCGCCATCGATTTTCAACACGCCCTCGATGTTCTGGCACATGTGGGCGACGATCGGACGGGTGAACGCGTATTGGGTATCGGTGTCGATGTTCATCTTCACCACACCGTATTCGAGGGTTTCGCGGATATCGGAAAGTTCGGAACCGGAGCCACCGTGGAAAACCAGATCCATTTCCGCTGCGGCACCGTGCTTCGCCGTCACCGCGGCCTGGCCGTCGCGCAGGATGGTGGGTTTGAGTTTCACCGCGCCGGGTTTGTAGGAACCGTGAACGTTGCCAAAGGTCGCAGCGAAAAGAAATCGGCCGATGCCGTGGAGGCGCTCGTAAACGCTGAGCATGTCTTCAGGAGTGGTGTAGAGTTTTTCCGACGGGGCATCGCCGTGATCCACGCCGTCCTCTTCACCGCCGACGACTCCCGCCTCGACCTCGAGGATGATTTCCAGGGGCGCGCATTCCTTCAGGAGCTTTTCCGACAGCGCCAGGTTGTCCGCCAGAGGCAGTTCCGAGGCATCGAGCATGTGCGATTGAAACAGATTGTTCAGCCCCGCGGCGCGGCGTTTGCGGGTTTCCTCGATCAGCGATTGCAGGAAGGAATCCACCTTGTTCGGCTGGCAGTGATCGGTATGGAGTGCCACCAGCACGTTGTATTTTTCCGCGAGGCGATGGGCGGCTTCGGCCAGCACGATCGCGCCAAAAGCCTCGTCGCCCACGGATGTGCCAGAGGCGAACTTGCCACCGCCGGTTGAAACCTGGATGATGCCGTCCGATTTCGCCTCCGCGAAGGCGCGCAGCGCTCCGTTGATGGTCGTGATGCTGGTCACGTTGATGGCGGGATAGGCGTAGCCGCCTCGCTGGGCGGAATCGAGCATCGCGCGGTATTGAGCTGGTGTTGCAACTGGCATGGCACGGATTTTTTATGAGGGGAGCGGACGGATGACAAGGCTTTTGCGCATGAAAATGCCGCATTCGCCCGGAGTTCGGTCCTTGGTGAAGCGTTTCATCCCTTTTCGGGCAGGAATGATTTCCGGCATAGCTCGGCGTATTTGCCGCTGAGGTCGAGCAGTTGCTGGTGGGTTCCCTGTTCGACAACCCGGCCGGCGTCGAGAACGTAGATTTTGTCCGCGTTCTGGATGGTCGACAACCGGTGGGCGATGACAAACGACGTGCGGTTTTTCATCAAGTGATCGAGCGCCTGTTGGATCAAACGCTCGGTTTCCGAATCGACCGAAGCCGTCGCTTCATCCAGCAAAAGGATCGGCGCGTTTTTCAGCAGCGAGCGGGCGATCGACAGCCGCTGTTTTTCCCCGCCTGAAAGCTTCACGCCGCGTTCGCCGACATTGGTGTCCAGCAATTCCGGCAGTTCCCTAACAAAATTGGAAGCGTGTGACGCATCCAGGGCCGCCCACATTTCGGCATCGCTGGCATCGCGTTTTGCCAGCAGCAGGTTTTCCCTGACGGTGCCATTGAAAAGGAACGCTTCCTGGGTGACGTAGCCCATGCGGTCGCGCAGCGAGGCTTTCGAAAGCGTCGCCAGGTCGATGCCATCCATGGTGATGCGTCCCCCGGTGGTTTCGTAAAATCTCGCGAGCAAGGACAGCACCGTGGTTTTGCCCGCGCCGGTGGGCCCGACCAGCGCCACGACCTGACCAGGTTTGGCCTCGATGTTCACCTCGTGAAGGGTAGGCTGATCCTGGTAGGAAAAACTTACATTTTCAAAGCGCACGTGACCTTGGATGGTAGCAGGTAGCTCTTTTCCGGATGTCGCATTGATTTCGTCCTCGCTGTCCATGATCTCAAAAACCCTATCGGCTGCGGCTCGACCGGAGAGGATCATTTGATTGAGCGAATTCAGACGGTCGATCGGCTCGTAGAACAGCGATAGGAACAACAAAAACCCGACGAACTCGCCTTTGGTGAGCGATCCGTCCATGACGGCCATTCCGCCCAGAGCCAGCACCAGAACGTAACCGGTCATCCGCAGCAGCGACATGCTGGGTGAATAGAGCGCCCACCATTTCATCATCCGCAGGTTCGTCTGCCGCAGGACCTCGGAGAAGCGGTTGAAGCGAATCAACTCCTCCGACTCCGCCGCGTAGGCCTTGATCTGGCGAATGCCGGAAATGTTGTCGTGCAGCAATGCGTTGAGGTCGGACGCTGCCTCGCGCTGATTGCGGTATCGATCCCTTCCCTTGGAGGAATAAATCCATGCTCCCACGGCCAGCAGCGGCACCGGCAGCGTGGCCCAGAGCGCGACCTTGGCATTCATCAAAAACAGACACACGCCGACACCGAGCACCTGCAGCACCGCCACCAGGCCTTGTTCGATGCCGTCGATCAACACCCGTTCCATGTTGGTGACGTCCTCCACCACCCTCGTCATCACGTCGCCGGTGCGCCGGGTGTCGAACCATCGCAGCGGCAGGCGCTGGATTTTTTCATAAAGGTCGGAGCGGATGTCGAAAATGACCTTTTGTTCAAAGATGTTGTTGACCATGATCCGCAAGCCGTTGAGCCCCTCTTTGATCACAAAACCAAGAAAGGTCATCGCGACCCAGAAGCCGAACTCGCCGTGTCGGGCCGGGAAGGGGATGATCTCATCGATCACGTGGCGTGTGGCATTCGGGAATACAAAAGTCGCCAGGGTCATGCCGATCGCGCAAGCCAGCTGTGCAAGGGCATGAAAGGGATAATGTTTGATATAACCGAAAACTCGCAGGATGGACTTCATCGCAGGCGTTACATGGCTTTTTGTGAATGCTTTGTAAAGCCGTGTTGTAAATTTCTTATTTTGCTGTTGCGCTCTGGCGCGAATTCAAATTATGCTCCCCGTCAGACCACTAAATTACTCAACGCGAAAATACCCCATGCAGACCACTCTTGGAATCTTAACAGCTCTGGTACTTGTTGCATCCGCCTTTCTGGGATACAAAAACAAAGAGAAGTATGAACTTCAAATTCTAACCCGACAGAAGGAAGAGGATCTGCGCGACAACAAGCGCAAGCCCAAATTGAGAGACACTTTGCAACAGCGCGACGACACCAAGGCGGAGAAAGAGAAGTATCAAGGTCTTGCCGCCGCCAAGGGATCGGAAGTGGAGGCCCAGGAGAAAAAGGTCGCGGATCTGAAGAAAGAGATCGAAACGAAAAAAGCGCTGGCGGACGAGCAGAAGGTGAAGATCGATGCCTTGAATGCCGAGCTGGCGAAAATCGGCAGTCTCGAAGAACTGGTCGCCAAGGTCACGCGTTTGAAAAACGATCTGATCGAACTGGAGTCCAATATCGATGTCACCACCACGAAGCTGAGCAATTTGATTGCTGAGAAAAATCGCACGGCAACGGTCATCAAGGGGTATGAATGGGAGAACGGCTGGCGCAACGCCAGTATGTCGAGTCCCAATCTGAAAACCCGCATCAGCGCCATTTTCGACAGCTATGGATTCGTTACCCTGCCGGTGGGCAACCGCGCCGGTGTGGTGGGTGGCTCCACTTTGGAAATCGTGCGCGACAACGAAGTCATCGGCAAACTGCTGGTGAAGTCGGTGGAAGCCAACACCGCCGCAGCGGAGATCGTTCCTAATTCGATCAAGGCGGATACAGTGCTGATGGTCGGTGATAGCGTGCGGTCCACCATGCCGCCGCCCCCGCCGCCGCCGAAGAAAGAGGCAACCGCACCTGCCGGTGCTCCGAAAGCGGCGCCCGCCACGCCTGCGGCCGAAGTTGATCCTCTCACGGGAGCTCCCGTCACCCCGCCGGGTGGTGCCTTGGTTGCTCCGGCAGACCCCGCCGATGCCGCTTCTCCTGCTGCGCCCGCCGATGCCGCCACGCCCAAACCAGCGGAAGATGATCCGTTCAAGTGAGATTCCCTGACAGGTCTAATTTTTTTCAAAACTGATACTTATTTACAACTGATCCATGAAAACATTTCTCCACAGTCTCATCATTGCCATCTGCGCGGCGGGTGTCTTTTTCTCCCAACAGGGCAATGTGAAGTTCAATGAACAAAAAGCCATCTATGAACAGGCGGTAAGGGACGTCGCCAAGCTCGATGGTCAGATCAAGGTCGCCGAAAAGGAGTTGTTTGACGAAGAGGAGGGACTCACCGCTGCCAAAACCGATCTGCAGGAAAAGACCGACAAGTTGGCTGCATTGGTGGCCAATGAAAACGTGCTGGTGCGCCAGCGCTCGGAGGTTGACGCGACTCTTGCCGAACAGACCGCCACGATGAAAATCCACCAGGAGACACTTGAAAAAGCCCGTGAAATTCTTCAAAGCAAAGTTGGTTCGGAAGTGACATTGGAAAACCTTCCTCAGAAAATCGAGGAGATCGAGAACGATAAAAAAGCGAAAACCCAGAAGCTGGAGGAGCTGGTGACGCTCGTCGACGGCGCAACCAAGGATGTCGCGAGGAACAACAGCAACATTGCCGACCTGTCATCCCGCAAATCGAAACGCGACAAGAAGATTGGCGACAATGCGAAAGAAGCGGTCATCACGGCCGTGGATGGCGAATGGGGATTTGTGGTGATCGGCGCGGGCAGCAATGTCGGTTTCACTCCGCAAACCAAACTGCTGGTAAAGCGCAATGGCGTATTGATCGGTCGCATCTCGCCTACTTCGATCGAACCAACCCAGACGATTGCTGAAATTGATCGCGACAGCCTCGCACCAGGAGCCAGTCTGCAAACGGGCGACCGGGTGATTCTGGCTGTGCCCGCCACGCAGTGACCGGCCCGTCATTTTTACAAGCTTTCCCAACCTGCACACTTGCCATGTGCGGGTTTTTTATGTAAAGTCACGCCATGCAAACCAAAATTCTCCTCGTTTTTTCCGCAGTAGTGCTGTCCTTTCTTGCCTCATGCGTCGATAAAGAGGAAGAGAGAAAACCGGTGCCTCCCACTTCGTCCGCCAGCAAGATGCCCTGGAACCGGCCTCAGCCGGGTGAAGGCAATGCGCAGTTCGGCGGCATGCTGCAGAAACGCTGACGCGCGGCCCTTACTCGATGTTCTGCACCTGCTCGCGGATTTTTTCGAGTTCGGTTTTGCCGGATACAACCGACTGGGCGATGCCCGAGTCGTTGGCCTTGGAACCGATGGTGTTGAACTCGCGGTGTATTTCCTGACAGAGAAAATCGAGCGCCCGACCCGGTGAATCGCCGCTGCGGAGATACTCGTGAAATTTCTCGAAATGGCAATGCAAGCGGGTGATTTCCTCACTGATATCGCAGCGTTCGGCAAACAGGGCGATTTCTTTCAGCACGCGATCATCATCGGGATTCACCGGGCAGTTCAACTCCGCCAGGCGCTTGAGCAACATTGCCGACTGTCGGGCCGAGCGACCAGGGGCGGCAGCGGTGACCGCCTCGAGGATGACCTTAAGATTTTTCAAACGAGTTCGCACGTCGTGCAGCAATGCCGATCCCTCCTGGCTGCGCGAATCCAGAAAATGCTTCATTGCTTCAATCATGGCCGGTTCAATGACCAGCCATGCTTCTTCGGGATCGATGCTTGTTTCCTCTGCGCGGAACATTCCCGGCATGCTGGTGAAATCGCGGGCTGTCGGCACGAGTTCACGCCCCAGCATTGCCGAAAGTTTGGTGAACGCATCTTCGAGGGCGCGGGCCATTCTCAAATCGACTTCGATCAGGTCGGTTGTTGATGTCGCAGCAGCCACGCTGATATTGACCTGGATGCGACCCCGCGACACCCGTTGCAGAATAGACTGGCGGATTCGCGGTTCCAGGCAATTCAAGTCGCGCGATGCCGTCAGGGCGAACTCCACCTGCTTTCTATTGACCGAGGATATCTCCACAGCGGACTGAAACACGTCGTTGGCGCATGTGCCGCGGCCGAAGCCGGTCATCGAGTGAATGCTCATGGCGTGATGCGGCCTGCGAAACTACTTCACTGCCGCACCCGGAGCCTTGCCCGAATCACTTTCCGCAGGTTTGGTTTCCGCTGGTTTTGTCGCTTCCGCCGGTGGTGTCGCCGCATCAATGATATGGATCTGTTCCGGTTTTCTGATCGCGATTTGCAGCTTCTCCTTATACTTGGTCAGTTTTCCCGTAACGAGAATTTTTTTGCCAACAAGCGCGGCAGGTTTTTTGTCTTCGGGAAAAGTCGCCGCACCGGCGGAAAAGCAAAACACGATCATTTCACTGTGGTCGAAATTGTAAAAGAAATGGCCTGTCTTTGAAATGTTGGACGTTGCATTCGGCGATCCGGAAACTGTGATCTCCTTGTCCAACAACGTCTTCAGCTTCTCGGTGTTCGCCACCTCGATGATTTCCGGTTTCACCGGTTCTTGTATCGCTGCCTCGGGCTCGGCATGGATCAAAGTCGTCAAGGCGAACACGATGCGGATTGTTTTTTTCATGGCTCGATTTGTAGCCGCGATGATGCGCCGATGTCAAGCCGCGAAATCGGACGGATTTTCCGGACCCCTCATTGGGGAAAATCGCCCGACACACGAGTAGGGTTTCACCCTATCGCAATCATGCCGGTCAATACGTTATCATTTGGGCAGTATGAAAGAAACATTGTCGTCAAAAGCGCTTTCCGAAAGTATCCAATCAGGAACCGGCAAGTCATCCAACAGTCCGTCGATTATGATTACAACCACTTCATCACCCTCACCGATCCGTCAGACATTCGCCTTGGTCGGCTGGCTAGCGCTTTGTTTCACTGCGGCGGCCGGCGCGGCATTTGTCTCCACCGACGGCTGGTACTCCACCATCGTCAAGCCGTCCTGGAATCCTCCGTCGTGGCTGTTTGGCCCGGTGTGGAGCCTGCTCTATGTGATGATGGCCGTGGCAGCTTGGCTGGTCTGGTGTGAGGGTGGATGGAAGTTGCAGCGCCAGGCGCTGGGATTTTTTCTTGTGCAGTTGCTGCTCAATGCGCTGTGGACACCGCTGTTTTTCGGTCTTCATGAGCCAGGTATGGCCTTCGCCGAGATCGTGGCACTTTGGTTGTCGTTGTTCGCATCCGTGACATTGTTTTGGCGGGAGAAGAAAGTCGCAGGCTTTTTGCTGGTGCCTTATCTCGTCTGGGTGACTTTTGCCGCCGTTCTCAATTACTCGATCTGGCGTCTTAATCCCTGAGATCGGCCCCGGGCTATAGCCATGCGCGGCAGTGAAGTGATGCAAAACCAGAACCGGTCCGTCGTTCCTCCATGAGCGCAAGCGATCAATCGCGGCTACGACGCGCAAATCGGTGTAAAGCGCCAGAGTCCAGGCGTGCGCCACATATATCTTGAGTCGGGCGAGAATAAGCTGCCGATGGCTCTGAGAAGCGTGTCAGGACGACAAGACAGTGGCAAAGACCGGTTTTTCCACCTGAAATTCGCATTCGTAACCGCAATGCGAGCAATATTTGTCATGGACTTGAACATTTTCCAGGTCGTAGGATCAAATTCGCTTCCCCACCGTGGCGGCTGATCCGCGCCAAATTAAACGTTTTATCAAACCAAAGCCCTTGATTTCCGGGAAAATCGCCCGTTTCCTGTTATTTGGCTCCCAGCCTAGCGAAAAAAAATAGGTCGAGAGCAAAAAAAGTCCTGCGCTCCTGCCAATTTCACAGGCGTGTCCGTTCAAGGCACGACGGGTGATCCCACGAACACCTTCAATGCTACTGGTGACGTTGACTATGTTTCATTCACCCCCGGCCCCGTCGGTGCTTCTGACTCAGGCGATATCAACAATCTATTCATTGGCTTGTATCAAGGAGCAGGGACTTTCACCGACACCGTTACGGCTGACCAGATTGTGAGCGCGACCGGCGTTAGTGGTCTGCAACAGTCGTTCACCGTCTCCAACATTTCGGGTGGGGTTGTCGTCACCTACACCTACACGGCGATTCCCGAGCCTGCTTCGGCACTCATGGGTGGACTTGACCTGCTTGGCCTTGTTGTCCGCCGTCGTCGCTGATCGACCACGATTCTGGATACTATCCACATCAAGGTCTCCCGTTCATCGGGAGGCCTTTTTTTGTAACGGCATCGCCATGCTGCACGGGAGCATTCATTGCATCCTGTGGTTTTGGTTTTTGTTCGAATGCTTTTTGAGATAAAATTCAATATTGTCTCTGCGTAAAAGTTCCCTGTGCAATTTCATGACACGACAGCAGTCGCACGCAATTGCCCCTGACACGGGACATTTCGAAAGTTGATTTCGGGGAGATTTTTGAGTGCTTGCGCCATTCGGGAGATCGCACATTCTGATGTCGCACACTCGATGCTTTCATTCGAATCTATCTGCCTGACAAATTTGGATTAATCGCTTGATCGGGCATCACTTGCATTTTTGTGATCGCACTCTTGGCTAAGGCATTCTTGCTGCTGCTTGCCCGGTGCGTTGAGGGGCGGCGGTTGAGGTTTGAACAACTATGAGAGTTTCTGGCTGATCGATAAAGAGGGGCAAGCGGCGGAGTGATAATCGTGAGACGGGGATTTAGGCTCGCAGAGGATTCTTCAACAATCGATGGGGATCGTGTTGCGCACTGTGCGTCCAGCATGACAAAGAAAAGGGAATTTTCTGCCCTTGTTTTTTATGCGTTCCTGAGTATCGTCCCCGCGGGAAGTGCATCTTCTCCTCACTTTTACTCATGAATGCCTCGATTCGCCCGTTATGTTCGGTATGGAATTCCTCGATTGGAAAAAAAATGGTTGTTGCGCTGACCGGCGGTGTGCTGGTGCTGTTTCTGGCGGGGCATTTGACGGGGAATTTGCTGGTGTTCGTCGGTGAGCAGGCTTTCAATGAATATGCGGAATTTCTGCATCACATGTTGCACGGCGCGGGGATTTGGATCGCGCGGATCGTTTTGCTCTCCTGTCTGATTCTTCACGTCGTCGCCACCATCTCGCTGACCCGTGCCAACCGCGCGGCATCGCCGAAATATGTCCACGAAGGCACTGTGCAGGCGAGTCGTTCCTCGCGCATCATGATCTGGAGCGGTTTGACGATCCTGGCATTCGTGATTTTCCACCTGTTGCATTTCACCGTACGGATTGATGCCGGGCTGGCGGAGATCGGCAGGACCAATCCTCATCAAATGGTGATCGTTGGGTTCTCCCATGGCTTGGTGGTTCTTTTTTATCTGATTGCGATGACCCTGCTTTGCTCGCATCTTTCCCACGGCGTGGCTTCCATGTTTCAGACTCTCGGTTTGCGTTCAAAAAAATCGGCGCCGCTGCTGGCCTTCATCAGCAAGGGTTACGCGCTGGTGATCTGGCTCGGTTTTATATCGATCCCGCTCGCCATCTATATGTTTCATTTCGGACGCTAATTTCCATCATCGATATTCCTATGTCATTTGTCCTCGATAGCAAAGTTCCTGCCGGTCCGCTCGATCAAAAATGGTCGAAGCACAAGATGGATTCGAAGTTGATCAACCCCGCCAACAAACGGAAATTCACGATTCTGGTCGTCGGCTCGGGTCTTGCCGGCGGTGCCGCCGCCGCCTCGCTGGCCGAACTCGGCTACAAGGTGAAATGCTTCTGCTTTCAGGACAGCCCGCGCCGCGCGCACTCGATCGCCGCGCAGGGCGGCATCAACGCCGCGAAAAACTATCAAAACGACGGTGACTCGGTGCGGCGCTTGTTTTACGACACCATCAAGGGCGGCGACTTCCGCTCGCGCGAGGCCAACGTCTATCGCCTCGCCGAAGTCTCCGCAAACATCATCAACCAATGTGTGGCCCAGGGCGTGCCCTTCGCCCGCGAATACGGCGGGTTGCTCGACAACCGTTCCTTCGGCGGCGCGCAGGTGTCGCGGACATTTTACGCACGCGGACAAACCGGGCAGCAGTTGTTGATCGGTTGTTATCAGGCGTTGGAAAAAGAAGTGCACAAAGGCGGCGTGCAGATGTTTCCCCGCACCGAAATGCTGGATCTGGTTTTGGTTGACGGACACGCCAAGGGCATCGTGGTGCGCAACCTCGTGACCGGGGAAGTTTCCTCGCATGCAGGCGATGCCGTGATCCTGGCCACCGGCGGGTACGGCAACGTGTTTTTCCTGTCCACCAATGCGATGGGTTGTAATGTCACCGCGGCCTGGCGGGCGGCGCGCCGCGGTGCGTTGTTCGCCAATCCCTGCTACACGCAGATTCATCCGACCTGCATTCCGGTTTCGGGCGATTACCAGTCGAAGCTCACGTTGATGTCCGAATCCTTGCGCAACGACGGCCGCATCTGGGTGCCGAAATCAAAGGATGTTGCCGCGAAGTTGCGCAACAAGCAGATCACAGCCGACCAGGTGGCGGAGGACGAGCGCGATTATTTTCTGGAACGGAAATATCCCTCGTTCGGCAACCTGTCGCCGCGCGACATTTCCTCGCGTGCCGCCAAGGAGGTCTGCGATGAAAGTCGGGGTGTGGCATCGACGGGTCTCGGGGTGTATCTCGACTTCCGCGATGCGACCAAGCGGCTCGGCGAGCCTGCCATTCGCTCGCGTTACGGCAACCTTTTCCAGATGTATGAAAAAATCGCCGGCGAGGATCCCTACAAACAGCCGATGATGATCTATCCGGCGGTTCACTACACGATGGGCGGCTTATGGGTGGATTACAATCTGATGTCGAACATTCCCGGCCTGCACGTGCTCGGCGAGGCGAATTTTTCCGATCACGGCGCCAACCGGCTCGGCGCGTCGGCATTGATGCAGGGGCTGGCGGATGGATATTTTGTCATCCCCGCGACGATTGCCAATTATCTGGCCACCCAGAAACCCGGAAGCGTTTCGGTCAACGGCCCCGCCTTCAAAGAGGTTGAAGCGGACATCACGGGCCGGGTTGGCAGATTGCTCGCCGTCAACGGCAAGCGCACGGTGGATTCCTTCCATCGCGAACTGGGCCTGCTGATGTGGGACAACTGCGGCATGGCGCGCAACCGGGCTGGCTTGCAGGAAAACATCCGACGCATCCCGGAAATCCGCGCGGAGTTCTGGAACAATGTGCGCATTCCCGGCAGCGGCGACAACGTCAATATGGAGCTGGAAAAAGCCGGTCGCGTGGCGGACTTTCTCGAATTTGCCGAACTGATGTGCTACGACGCGTTGGAGCGAGAGGAATCCTGCGGCGGACATTTCCGCACCGAACATCAATACACCGAGGCCGATCCGGAAGTGCAGAGCGGCTCGATTGCGACTGGTGACGCCAAGCGGAACGACGACCAATTCGCCCGTGTCTCCGCCTGGCAATACAACGGCGACGGCAAGGAGCCGACGCTTCACAAGGAACCCTTGATTTTCGAGGACGTGCATCTTTCGGTGCGCTCATACAAATAATTTCCCTCACTTTTATGCTAAATCTCACACTGAAAGTCTGGCGTCAAAAAAACTCCCTCGACCAGGGTAGCATCGAAACCCACGATGCGAAAAACATTCCCGAGGAGGCATCGTTTCTGGAGATGCTCGACATCGTCAACGGGCGCATCATCGAGTCCGGGGGCGAGCCGATCCATTTCGAACACGACTGTCGCGAGGGCATTTGTGGCTCCTGTTCCCTCACTATCAACGGCGTGCCGCACAGCAAAGAGCGAGGCATCACCACCTGCCAGGTGCACATGAGGAAATTCCGCGATGGCGACACGATCTGGATCGAGCCATTTCGTGCGAAGTCCTTTCCGGTGATCCGCGATTTGATTGTTGATCGTCAGGCATTCGACCGGATCATCGCGGCGGGTGGTTACATCGATGTGCGCACCGGATCGGCGGTTGACGCCAACTCGCTGCCGGTTCGCAAGAGCGATGCCGATAATGCCTTTGATGCCGCAGCGTGCATCGGTTGTGGCGCCTGTGTCGCCGCCTGCAAGAATTCCTCCGCCATGCTGTTCACCGCAGCCAAGATCTCGCACCTCGGTCATCTGCCCCAGGGCCAGCCCGAGCGCGACAAACGCGTGCTCGCGATGGTCCGGCAGATGGATGCCGAGGGATTCGGAAATTGCACGAACCAATACGAGTGCGAGGCAGCATGTCCGAAGGAAATCAGCGTCGATCACATCGCCCGCATGAACCGCGACTTTGCCGCAGCACTGGTGAAGGAGCAATTGCTTTCCTAAGCTAGGCGAGAATCTCCTTGAGCACCCGTGCGGGTTCCACGCCGCTGAGTTTGAAATCGAGGCCTTGGTATTTGTAAGTGAATGCGGAGTCGTTGATGCCCAGCAGCCGCAGCATGGTCGCGTGAATGTCGTGGACGCTGACTTTGTTCTCCGCCACCCCGTAGCCAAGCTCGTCGGATTTGCCGTGAACCACTCCGCCCTTGATGCCGCCGCCGGCCATGAGCAGGGTGAAGGCATTGATGTGGTGATCGCGGCCCGAACCTTGTCCCATCGGCGTTCGTCCGAATTCGCCGCCCCAGATGATGAGGGTTTCATCCAGCAAACCACGCTGTTGCAGGTCGAGCAACAAACCGGCCGTTGCCTGGTCGGTTTCGCGCGCCGCATTGGGCATGCTTTTCTCGATGTTGTCGTGATGATCCCAGGCCCGGTGGTAGAGCTGCACGAAACGAACGCCGCGCTCGACCATGCGGCGCGCCAGCAGGCAGTTCCGCGCATAACCCGGCTTGTTCGGTTCGGTGATGCCGTAAAGATCGAGCACGTTTTTTGGCTCGTCCCCGAGTTCCGTTAGACCGGGAACCGAGCTTTGCATCCGGAATGCCATTTCATATTGCGAAATCCGCGCGGCGATCTCGGGGTCGCGGCGGCTCTCGGCCAGCAGGCCGTTCATCCGTTTCACTTCATCGACCACCTGGCGCTGGGTGGATTGGCAGATGCCTTCCGGGTTGCCGAGATAGTGAACGGCGGCACCGTTGGACTGGAATTGCACACCCTGGAATTTCCCGGGGAGAAATCCCGATGACCATTGCCGTGCGCTCACCGGTTGCGCGCCTCCGCCGACCGACATCAGGACGATATAGCCCGGCAGGTTGGAGGTTTCCGCGCCGAGTCCGTAGAGCACCCATGAGCCCATCGAAGGACGGCCTTTGACGATCGAACCGCTGTTGAAAAACGCATGGGCGGGATCGTGATTGATCTGCTCGGTGGTCATCGAATTGATCACCGCAAAATGATCGATCTGCTTCGCCATGTGGGGGAAAATTTCGGAAACGTAAATGCCCGACTGCCCGTATTGCGCGAACTTGGTGCTCGGTCCCCGTGCGATCAACTTGCTGCCCTGCAACTGGGCGAGCTGCTGTCCCTTGGTGAACGACTCGGGAAAAGGCTGGCCGTGGATTTTCTGCAGTTCGGGTTTGTAATCGAACGATTCAAACTGCGAAGGTCCGCCCGCCATGCAGAGATGGATCACGCGTTTTGCCTTGGGTGCGAAATGCAGCGCGTTGTCGAACACTCCCGGCCAGGGGGCTTCGTCGGCCATCGATTTCTGCATCAATGAGGCAAAGGCAATCCCGCCGAGGCCGGCGAAGGAGTTGTCGAGAAAGGAACGGCGGTTGATGGAGAGCGGGTCGTTCATGGCAACTGTCAGTATCGGGTGATGCACTCGTGAAGGTTGAGAATGATGCGGCAGGTCTGACCCAGTGCGGCCTGCTCGGCGGAGAGACCGGACGCCTTGTTTTCTCCTGACTGGAACAGGGTGATCTGTTTGTTGTAAAAACTTGTTAGACCCGACAACTCATCGGGTTTGGGTTGACGCGCCAGCGCCAGGAGAAACGCTTTTTGCAGGGAAGCCTCGAGGGAGGTCTCGTCCTTGATACGCGCCGCCAGTGCCTGGGCTGCTTCCACGAAGACCGGGTCGTTGAGCAGGGTCAGCGCCTGTTGCGGAGTGTTCGCCTGCATGCGGTCGGCACTGCATTCCTCGCGCGACGGGGCATCGAAGTTCGCCAGCATCGGATGCATGAAAGTCCGCTGCCAGTGGGTGTAGAGCCCGCGGCGCAGGCGACCGTGACCGACATCGGTCACATAGTTGCGGTCGGGAAACTGGATGGCGGCATAGTATCCCGGTGGTTGATAGGGTTTGGCAGGAGGTCCGCCGACATAGGATGTGTCCAGCAGGCCCGAGATGGTGAGCGCGTTGTCCCTGACGAATTCGGCGTCGAGACGCCGGGCCGATTGCTGGGCAAGCAGGCGGTTTTGCGGATCGATCTGCTCCAGATCCTTGCGCACCGCGGCGGCTTGTTGGTAGGTGCGGCTGTTCACGATCAAGCGGACCATGTGTTTGGTGTCCCACCCCGAGTCGCGGAATTCCGCCGCGAGCCAGTCTAACAATTCCGGATGACTGGGAGCCTCACCCTGGCCGCCGAGATCGTCGAGCACGTTGGAAATTCCCTTGCCGAAAAATTGCTTCCACAGCCGGTTGACATAGTGTCGGGCGCTGAGTGGGTTTTCCTTGGCGACGATCCAGTTTGCTAGATCGAGGCGGGTAAGCGTGCGGTCCTTGGGCAGGCTGTCCGACGGCAGGAACGACAGCACGGCAGGTTTGACAATTTCGCCGCTTTCATCCTGCCAGTTGCCGCGTTTCAAAACACGGGTTACCGGACGTTTGTCGTCGGGCACGGCAATCGCAGTGACAGTCCGTGTCCAGCCGCCCCGCGAGCTGCGAATTTCCGCGAGAAGGTTTTTGTAGTCCGCCGGCATCTGCGCTTCCGCTGTGTTGCAGAGGTGAAACGGGGCGGGCGAATTTTCCAGCGCTTGAATGAAACGTGGGGAAAACGCCGCCTGGCCGGGAATCGGATTGAGCAGCGGCGAGGTGGAAAACCGGACACGACCGACGTCCGCCGATTTGAAACGAGCTGTTAGTTTGCTCCCCTCCGGAATGGTCTGCGGACCGTCGAGACAGAACACCGCGGTCTGTGTGTGTTTCGCCAGCGTGTCGGGGACTTCAAACAAGGCGGGTGCGCTCATCCAGGTGTCGCCAAAGCTGATGTTTTTCTCCTGACCGTTGTCGTAGCCCGATGGACGACTCAAGTCCGCCTGAGTATAAGCGGGTTTCAGCACCGTTGCTTTTCCCGTGGCGTCGACGATTTCAAACGCGACGTTCATGGAAAAAGTTCCGCCCGGCGAGCGGCCGACAAATCCCTGATTCGCATCGTCGGGCATTGCCTCGATGCGGATGCTGGAAAAAGGAACCGAGCTGTTGCCGAGTTCGAAAACGATTTCATCATCTTTCGCCGCGGCGCCTTCGAAACTGACCGAGTTGTCGGGATTGGTTGCCGCGTGGGTGTTTTTGCTGCTTTTGACCGAGGAAACCGTCAGCACCTGCCAGCCGTCGGGATGGGCCGCAAGGTATGGTTTGATTTGGTCCCGCCACGCTTGCAGGGCATCCGCTGGAGCGGGATGTTTGTCGAGCAACTGATAGACATCCGCCTGCAGCTTGTCGATCCGCGCCAGCAGGGCGGGGGAGACGCAGACGAATTCCGGAGGAAAGGGCGAGTCGTTGTTGACACCGCGCAGGTCGGGATTCGGCGTGTAGGGATAGTCGGCATAAACGCCCCATTGTTGCAGGTCATCGAAAAACGCGGCGAGCGAATAGAAGTCTTTCGCTTTGATCGGATCGTACTTGTGATCGTGGCACTGCGCGCAACCGGTGGTCTGGCCGAGAAAGGCCGTCCCGATCGCACGAACGCGGTCGGCGGCCGATTTCGCGAGATACTCCTTGGGTTGCGCACCGCCTTCGCGGGTCATCAGGTTCAGCCGGTTGAAGGCGCTGGCGATGCGCTGTTCGTCAGTCGGATTGGGCAGCAGGTCGCCTGCGATCTGCTCGCGGGTGAATTGATCGAAGGCTTTGTTCGAGTTGAAGCTGTTGATCACATAGTCGCGATAGGCGAACACGCGCATGTTTTGATCGCCGTGAAATCCCACGGTGTCGGCGTAGCGAACCGCATCGAGCCAGGGCACGGCCATGCGTTCGCCGTAGCGCGGCGAGGCTAACAATTGCTCCACTTTGTCTCTGTAGGACGCCGGGTTTTTGGAAAATTCATCCAGATCCTGCGGTGAGGGCGGCAGACCGGTGAGGTCGAGACTCAAGCGTCGCAACAGGTCGTTCGGTGCCGCAGGGGGTGTCGGCTCGATTCCCTTTTTTTCCAGAGGATCAAGAATGAAGGCGTCGATCGGATTGTCCGCTGTTGCTTTCACTTTCGGAACTTCCGGGCGCTGGATCGGGGTGTAGGACCAGTGGGGCTGATAAACCGCGCCCTCGCGGATCCATTGCTCCAGCAAAGCGCGTTCCGCTGGTTTCAGGGTTTTGTGCGTCTTGGGTGGCGGCATCACCTCTTCGGGATCGTCGGAGTTGATGTGTTTGATCAGCAGGCTTTGTTCCGCTTTGCCCGGGACGATCGCATAGCCCTGGCTTTCCGTGAGCTTGGCGAGCGCGCTTTCGGCCAGGTCGAGCCTCAGCCCCGCCTCGCGGTGTTTGGCATCGGGTCCGTGGCAGGCGAAACACTTGTCGCTGAGGATCGGCCTGATGTCGCGGTTGAAGGCGATCTTTTCCAATGCCTGCGCAGGCAGCAGAACGACAACGATGGGAAAAAGAATAGACGTGCGCATCATGGATTGGCTTTTCGCCATACGTTGGTTGAAGGCGTGTTATTTCAGTGCGGGAAGCGACCACACGCGGAATTCACCACGTCCAGCGGTAGTGACCGGTGTGGGGGAATTCAAACAGGCGGTCTTCTTCCTGTGTGCCATCGCCGATGTTGTGAAGGACCATGCGGTTGCCGGATGCCCCTGTCTTGTCGCTGACGATCATGATGTGCGGTAGTTTTCCCGCGACCATGCAGGTGACCAGATCACCCGGCAGGAAGTCGGCATTGTTTTTGCTGATTGCCAGCGCCATGCCCTGGCGTTTGAAATAGGTCATCAAATTCGGCACGCGGCGGTGGTCGATATTTTTATCGGTGGATTTCAAATCCCAGATTTTCGGGTACGCGGCGAAGTTTTCTTTCATGTCTTCGTGCACGGCTTGCTGTAAGTCGGTGCCGCAGTTGCGCAGGGCGCGAATCAAGACGTCCGTGCAAACACCGCGATCGGCGGGCACGTCGCCATTGGGATAGGCAAGGGCGACATAGGCCGGGTCGTAGGATGTGGTGACACCGATTTGTTTTCGTGCGGCGGCGACCAGGTCGGCGGGAACGGATTTTTTCAAAACCGCGGGTTGACCGCTGACGCACAGACAGCAGAGCGACATCAACAACAAGAGGGGAGAGGTCATGCGACACGATACGGGTTTGACCGGATTTTTTTGCAAAATTTCCCCGAGTTGTTGACCTGCGGTCGCGGGTGTTTCATTTTCGGACATGTCTGCGGTGAGGGTGGTCTGTGCGGTGATCGTGAATGAAGCGGGCCTTGTGCTTGCCTGCAAGCGCGGCAGCGGGCGATTTCTGGGCGGCAAGTGGGAATTTCCCGGCGGCAAGGTCGAGCCGCAGGAGAGCGCGGAAGAGGCACTGCACCGCGAGTTGCGCGAGGAATTGGCGATCTCCGTGTGGATACACAAGAACCTCTCGGAAGTCCGATGGAACTACGGCAGGGGCGACATGCTGTTGTTGCCTTTTGTCTGCGGGATTCGGGATGGCAAGCCCCAGGCGCTGGAGCACGAGCAGATCCGCTGGTGCGATGCTGCCGAACTTGTGACGCTCGATTGGGCCGAGGCCGATGTGCCGGTTTTGCGCGAATACCTGGAGACGATGCGTTAGATATTCATGCCCTGAAATTTTCTGGACAATCCCGTGGTTCCTTGGATGCTGATGGCAACTCAACGCATCAAACAACCTAATATGTCATTGAATCGCAAACTTCGCATGGGAATGGTCGGTGGTGGACGCGGCGCCTTCATCGGTGCCGTTCATCGCATGGCAGCCAACTTGGATGGAAAAATCGAACTGATCGCAGGATGTTTTTCCTCGGACCCCGAAAAATCGAAGCTGTCGGGACAGGACTTTTTTCTCGACCCCTCGCGCGTTTACAGCAGCTACGAAGAGATGGCGAAAAAAGAAGCGGCGCTGCCGCCGGGTGATCGCATCGACTTTGTCAGCATTGTCGCCCGCAATGACCTGCACTACAAAGTGGCCAAGGCGTTTCTCGAGGCCGGCATCCACGTGATCTGTGAGAAACCGCTGGCGTTTTCCCTGGCGGAAGGAAAGCAATTGCGCGATGTGGTCAAGAAGAGCGGGTTGGTGTTCGCACTCACCCACAACTACACAGGCTACCCGATGGTCAAGGAGGCCCGCGCGATGGTGAAGGCCGGCAAGCTCGGACGGATCTTGAAAATCGTCGCCGAGTACCCGCAGGGCTACGCGATTACCGCATTGAAGGAACAAGCCGACGGAGCGATCTCCAACTGGCGCATGGACCCCGGTGTGTCGGGCGTCTCCAATTGCATCGGCGACATCGGCACGCACGCCGAAAATCTGGCGCACTACATCAGTGGTCTGGAAATTGATGAAATCGCCGCGGAGCTCTCCACGTTCATTCCCGGCCGCCCTCTCGACGACGACGGCAACATGCTGGTCCGCTACAAAGGCGGTGCGCGCGGGGTTTTGTATGCCTCTCAGATATCGACGGGCGATGAAAACAATCTCAACATCCGCATCTATGGCACAGAGGCTTCGCTGGAGTGGCATCAGGAGCATCCGAACGAATTGATTGTGAAATTCGCCGAGCAACCGCGGCAGATCTGGCGGCGTGGCAATTCTTACAACGGTCCGGAGGCGGCGAAATACACGCGCACTCCCTTCGGCCACCCCGAGGCATTCATCGAGGCATTCGCCAACGTCTATCGTGCGGCGGCGGAAGCCATCAGCGATGCCGTTCAGGGCAATCCGGCACCTGCGGATGGTTACGATTTCCCGAACATCGACGATGGCATTACCGGCATGGCATTCATCGAGGCCGCCGTGAAGTCATCGAAAAACAACGCGGCCTGGACCAAACTCGATCTCTGAAATCACGGTCCTTAGATCTTCGCGATCCGATCACGTGTTTGCCTATTCGGGTTTGGGCGGCAGCAAACCGAACTCCGGATTGTCGATGGCTCCTTGCGGAAGCGCCGGCTCTTTGAAGTCAACAGGTTTGCCAAAAAACGAGCCGAAGAATCCCCGGCGCGAACTTTGATAGGCCAGTGCTTTTTCCTTGCCGGACTTGATTTCCTTCAACTGGTCGGGGCGGACTTTGACAATCGGCACCCGGGACGGCATAAGGTCGGAAAACGACCAACGAGCCAGCCCTCCCTCTTTTTTTTCCGGCTCCTTATCCTTTGCCTTTCCCCGCACGTTTACCTTTTCCTGTTTTTTCGCCACTTCGCCCTTTTTGGAGCGGCTTTCAGTAAAGGCGGAAATCGGATTGCTCATGCCGCAGGAACTGAGTCCAACCACGCTGATGAGAGCAAGGGATTTGACGATGATTTTCATGGCAAATGAAACGGTCGGGAGAGAGAAAGTAATTGTTTTCACGACCCAATCAAGTCAAATCATGCGGAGTTTTGTGTCGAAATTGCCAAAATCCGCGCATGTCTTTGCGACAAGCGCCTGGCTTCAGGTCATTGTGGCCTTTGTCGACCGCAGCTGCCCGCAGCCGGCCGCGACGTCGATACCGCGACGCTGGCGAAAAGTGACAGGATATCCCGCGCTCCGCAGAATGCGCTGAAACACCAGTCCCGCTTGATGCGCGCTGGCGGTTCCCGAATAGGCATCAGTGGGATTCAGCGGAATCAGGTTGATGTGAACATTGATGCCCTGAAGCAGAGTAGCGAGCTGCCGGGCAACCTCGGGGCTGTCATTTTTCCCCGCGATCAAGGTCCATTCGATGAAAATGCGTTTGCCGAGAGCCTGGTCATAGGTTCGGCAGGCATCGATCAATGAATCGATCGGCCATTTCCGGCTGATCGGGATCAGGGATCGACGTTGTTCTTCCGTCGCCCCGTGAAGACTGATGGCGAGGTTGTAGGGGGATTTTTCCTCTGCCATGCGGAGAATGGCGGGCACCAGGCCGACAGTGCTTATGGTGATGCGGTCATGCGCCAGGCTCGGTCCGCGGACATCGGCGATTGTCGCCAGGGCTTTCATCACGGCATCGTAATTGTGCAGCGGCTCCCCCATGCCCATCAAGACGAGGTTGCGCAGGTTTTTTCCGTATTCCGCTCTGAGCACCCGCTGCACATGCAGGACCTGGGCGATGATTTCTCCCGGACGAAGGTGCCTGGTGAAACCCATTTGCCCGGTCGCGCAGAAAACGCAACCCATCGCGCAGCCGACTTGGGTGCTGACACAGGCGGTGAATCGCCGGTCGTATCCCATCAATACGGTTTCGATGGTCCGGCCGTCGCGCAGCCGGAGCAAATATTTGCGGGTTAAGCCGTCGCTGCTGCGGCTTTCGGCGACCTGCTCGGGCTGGTCGAGAAAAAACGTCCGTCCATCGCCAAGGTGCTGGTTCAGCCATCGGGCGAGCGGAGGAGGAAAACCATCCAGGTTCTCACGGAACGGGGAGGCATCAAAATGCAGGGTGCGCCAGAGCATTCGGGCATGAATTTTTTTGACACCGGATTGTGCGAGCTCCTCTTCAAGCTCCGGAAAACTCAGGTCATGCAATGATCGTGCCGTGCTCATGCGCTGCGGGAGGGAGCCGACGTGACATCAGTTGATGGGAACCATCGTGAACGCCTTGTCGCCGCCCGTTTCGACGAGATTGGAGTAATGTCCGGGACCGGTCTCTGCATTTTCGAAAATGAATTCGGCCGTTTTGCTGACACAGCGACCCTGCAGGTTGTTTTGGATTTTTTTGTCGAATCCAAGGTGCAAGTCGAGAATCTTCTGCTTGTCGAGTTCCAGGCGGATCAACGCGTGGTAGGGCGACATCGAATAGTCGATGTTGGTGATGAAGCCGGTTTGCGAAGTGTTGGTATTGTGCGGTGTGAACATGAATCCCGGCACGCCCTGAACCGGGAAGGAAAACAGATAGGAGCCATCCGCATTTTCCATGCTCAAGGACCAACCGGCCGGAGACACCGGCGTGATGGCATCGGCATCGTATTTGACGAGAACGGGACGCAAACCGGAAACCGGATTGCCGGCCGGGTAGGTGACATCGTAGTAACGCACGCTGACCGGCGACGGCGCATGCCAGCGCGGCGGCAGTTTCTGCCAGTTTTGCAGATCGGACTCCAGCGCAGCAAAGGGCAGGAACTCGCTGCGCTGTCCCTGACTGAAAAAATAGCGGTTGGTGTTCGTAGCGGGTGCGGGGGCGGGTTCGACATCGAAATCAGGAACGCTCATCGTCGGCAGGCGCTGCATTCCCGCCTTGAACTTGCCTGCGTTCTCACCGACGCGGCGGATGAACACACTGTTGATGGTGATGTCGTTCAGCGGTCGGTCTTCGGCATCCACTGACGCATCGATGATCGCATCGATCACCGCCTGACCCGACGTGACTTTGCCAAACACGGTGTGTTTGCCTTCCAGACCTGGAATGGCGCTGCCAGTGATGAAAAACTGGCTGCCGTTGGTATTGGGGCCCACGTTGGCCATCGCCAGACAATAGGCTTGGTTGAACCGGAATGTGGAGGGAAGTTGTGAATTCATCTCATCGGGAATCTCGTAGCCCGGACCATCGGTGCCATTGCCCGTTTTCGAACCGGCCTGAATGATTTTGAATCCCTCGCTATTGACCACGCGATGAAAGGTGACACCGGTGTAAAAAGGCTGCGGCGGAGAGACTGTCGACATGATCCCCGTGCTTTCGTCCACCCAGTTGCGCGTGCCCTCGGCAAGCGATACGAAATTGCCCACCGTCCTTGGCGTTTCCACATAATTGAGTTCGCAAGTGAAATCGCCAGCGGTGGTGGAGAAGTCGGCAAACAACTGCGCCCGACCGGAATTTGCTGCGAACAGCAAAATCATCAGGGTTGAAAAGACAGTGCGCATGTTTGGCATTATGACACGGAAGGCTTTGATTGACAAAAGAATATTTCTTGAAATAGCGGCGGGGTGAGGGTTGGTGCTGGCGGGAGGCGACTTTTCCGCGCGCTTATTTCGCATTTGAGATTTCCGATTTTCCGTGCACAGTGGCTCGGACGATGAGTGAGGGGGATCAGCAGCAGCGGGGGGTATTTCGCAGGGATTTGGCGGTTTTGACCAAGGTGCGCCTGAATACCTTCGTTCTGGTCACCACTTTTTTCGGCTACTATCTGGGATCCCGCACATTTGGTTGGAATGGCATGACCTTGCTGAACACCCTCGTCGGCACGGCGGCGGCGGCTTTTGGTTCGGCGGCATTCAACCAGTTGATGGAAATCGACGAGGATGCCCGCATGAAGCGCACGGCGGATCGACCGCTGCCATCAAAGCGGATGGGTGTCGTCTTCGCATTCCTCACGGGTGTGGTGCTGTGCACCTTCGGGCTGACGCATTTGTCGGTCACGGTCGGGAATCGACCCGCCGTGCTGGCGTTGATCACGGTGGTGGCCTATGTGTTCATTTACACGCCGATGAAACGCAAGCATTCGGTCAACACTCTGCTGGGCGCGATCCCCGGGGCGATTCCGCCGGTGATCGGCTGGACCGCGGCGGGTGGGGGGATCGATGCCGTGGCGTGGTTTTTGTTCGCGCTGCTGTTCTTGTGGCAGTTGCCCCATTTCATCGCGATCAACTGGATGTGCCGCGAGGAATATGAGGATGCGGGATACAAAATGTGGTCCAACGGCGATGTCAGCGGAGTCAAGAGCGGAAAGCTGGCGCTGATTTTTTCTTTGTCGCTGGCCTTGCTGGCCTTCTGGCCCTGTTTGCTGGGTCGCGCTTCGTATGCATGGGGAGTGGTTGGATTGTTGCTGGGTTCATGGATGGGGCTGTTGGCCTTCCGATTCATGAAACGGGGCGACAGGGCGCATGCGCGGAAACTTTTCCTGTTCACCTTGTTGTATCTGCCACTGGCCTTGACGATGCTCGCGGTGTTTTGGAAAAAGGGCTGAGTGGGCTGTAACTACATGCCTGATCCGCCGGCGGCATCGAGCAGGTTGCGGAAGGTGCCCGGCTGCTTTTCCAGTTCTTCGAAGGTGCCGTTGGCGACGATCCGGCCTTTTTCAAGCACGACCACCCGCTGCGCCATGCGGATGGTGGAAAAGCGGTGTGCGATCAAAAATGTAGTCCTCCCGGCGCACAGTTCGCGCAGGTTTTCGGCGACGGCGGCTTCAATTTCGGCATCGAGCGCGCTGGTGGCTTCGTCCATGATCAGGATCGGCGCGTCCTTCAGAAATGCCCGGGCCATGGCGATGCGCTGGCGCTGGCCTCCGGAGAGGGTCGATCCGCGCTCGCCGACCACCGTGCCATAGCCCTTGGGCAGGCGGCTGATGAATTCATGGGCGTGGGCTTTTTGTGCTGCCACTACGACTTCTTCATCGCTGGCATCCTGCCGCCCGCAGCGGATGTTTTCCATCACGCTGGCCTGAAACAAGACCGGCATCTGTGGCACGACGGCGATCTGGCTGCGCAAGTCGTGGAGCGACCACTCGCGGAGATCGATTCCATCGATGGACACCTGGCCTTCGAGCGGGTCGAACAGCCGCGGCAGCAAATTGACCAGGGTGGTTTTGCCCGATCCGCTGGGCCCGGCGAGCGCCACCATTTCGCCCTGCCGGATTTCCAAAGTGACATTGCGCAGCACCGGTTCGTCGTCGTAGGAAAAGCTGACGTTTTTCCACGAGACGTTGCCTGAGATCTTGCCGTGCGCACGAATCTTTGCGGGCTCGGGTTCCGAGACAGTCTCCTCGGCCTGCATGATCATTTCCAACCGTTCGGCCGCGGCGCCGCCTTGTTTCAGCAGGGCATTGACACCGCCGAGTTTTTTCACAGGCTCGTAGGCCATGAACAACGCCATCCCCACCGACATGAATTGTTCCAATGACATGCCGCGCTGCACACCGAGATACAAGGCCAGCGCGAAGCCCACCGAGGCAACCACTTCAATGGCCGGGGAGATCATCGCCTTGTATTTGACCACTTTGAGCATCAGTCGCAGGATCTCCCTGACCTGGTTCGCGTAGGTTTGTTGCTGCCGTTGTTCCAATTGATACACGCGGATTTCCAGTGGCGATTGCAAGGTCTCGTTGATTGTCGATGACGTTTCGCCCATTTCCTTTTGCACCGCACGACTGCGCTGCGAAATGCGCTTGCCGGCTCTTGAAATGGGGATCACGCAGATCGGGATCGAGAACAGACCGATCAGTGCGATGGTCATGCTGTCGTTTTTGAGGGATTGCATGATCAGATACGAGATCGCCGCAATCAAGGTGGCGGGTTGTTTGATCAGGTCGTTGCTGCCCTGGGCGATGGCATTGCGAATGACGTCGGCATCGTTGGTCAAGCGCGACAACAGGTCGCCTGATTTGTTGCCGTGATAGTAGCTCATCGGCAGGCGCTGGAGTTTTTCAAAAGCCTGAGCGCGAACCTTTTCGAGGACAAGATATCCTGATTTGTTGATCAGGTAGGTGTTTAAATACGCGGACACTCCGCGCACCAGGAAAACCAGCGGGATGAAAAGGCAGACCAACATGGTCAGTGCGGTTGTCGAATTGTGAAGCCAATCCCTCTGGATATGCAGCAACCAGCCGGGAACTTCCTTAATGCCCTTGCTGTCGCGAAAAAGCAGAGGGAAAACATATTTGACCATCGTGGGCAGCCCCAGCCCACTGGCGACGCCATAAACAATTCCGGCCAAAATGCCCGCGCCGAAGGTCGCACGAATGTCCCAAAGCAACGGGTAGTATCTTCGCAAGGCAATTTGCTTCACCGCTCCATCTTACTACGGGCACGGGCGCGCGGCAATCTCCAATTGGTCTGTCAGATGCGGGTCGAAACCAGAACTGCCGGCTGGGATCTCAACAACCTGAAAATCACCGGTCGCGACCGCGCTCCGGAACCCACATGCGTGAACATGGCTGGTCATGCCGCGCTGACTTTTTTTTCGCACCGCCGCCGCCAATCATGATCGAATTCCCATGTCCCGGAAGTCCGCCCTATGCTGCCGGGCTGTTTTGAATCCGCACGATTTGACTCTGCTACCGCGCGGGAGGCATTTTATTGATAAATCCCATTCATTGCCGCAGTAGGGGAGAAAACCATATGATGAGAAAATTGCTTTATACATGTTGTGCGCTGGCAAGTGGCGTTTTCGCCCAGGCTGAGGTCAAACCGTTGAAAGTCCTGCTGGTGATCGGTGGCTGCTGTCACGACTATGCCAAGCAGCAGTTCCTGATCGCGGAGGGAATGCAGGCCCGGGTCAATTGCGAGGTGAAGATCGAATATTCGGCCGATGGCTCGACCAAGCCGCAGTTTGCGATCTATCAGGATGCCGGTTGGGCAAAGGCGTTCGACGTGGTGATCCACGACGAATGCGCGGCCGATGTGACGGATCAGAAAGTGATCGACAACATCGTCAACGCCCACAAGGACGGTGTGCCCGCGGTGAATCTTCATTGCGCGATGCATTCGTATCGCAAGGGCGATTTCAAGGCCCCCATGCAACCCGATGCACCCGAGGCTGCCTGGTTCAACCTGCTGGGACTGCAAACCTGCCGTCACGGCGCGCAGAAGCCGATCGCCGTCGCTTTCACTGACAAGGAACATCCGATTGTCAAGGGCATGGCCGACTGGACGACGGTTAATGAAGAGCTTTACAACAACGTTCACGGCATCGAGGGGAATTTCAAGACCTGGCCGACCGCCCATGCGCTTGCGGAAGGCAAGCAGGATGCGGGGGACAAGCCCGGCGACAACCATACGGTGGTTGTCTGGACGAACGAATTTGGTCCGAAAAAAACCAAGATTTTCAGCACGACCCTGGGGCATAACAACGACACCGTCGCCGATGCCCGTTATCTCGACATGGTTAGCCGCGGCTTGTTGTGGACCTGCGGAAAACTTGACAAGGATGGCAAAGCGCTGCCGGGCTACGAGGGCAAGAAGGTGAAATAATCATTCGTTTTCATCGTTCGCATTCTAACAAAACAAGCTCCCCGGTCGGGGAGCTTGTTTTCGTACAACAGGGCGCTTGTGGTATCATTCCTTGCCCACGTCTAGCGAGGCGTATTCACCATCCTTGCGGCGGTAAATGATGCTCAGGCAGCCGCGGCGGGCCGATTTGTAGAGCACGAACGGCCGGTCGCCCAGTTCGAGTTCCATGATCGCATCCTCCTTGTACATGGTCCGCAGCTTGTAGTTGTCGGGGTGAATGATGAACGGTTCGGGATCGTGCTCCGAATCCTCGGGGTGATCCATCGCCTCCTCGGTGTAAAACCGCTCTTCCAGATAACGAATCGATTCGTTGCGGTGAGGGCGGCTCTTTTTCATCAATCGCGTCTTCTGCTTGCGCATGCGGCGGGCGATTTTGTCGATCGTGGCATCGAGAGCCGCGTACATGCTGCGCTCCTCGCTATGGGCATCGATGGTGATGTGGTTGGCGCAAAACAAAACGATCTCCGCAACATGGCGGTTCTTCTGGACATCGAGCACGATCTTGGCCTCGATGATTTTCGGGTAATCGAGATGGAGGCTTTCAATTTTCTTTTCAGCGTATTCCTTGATAGATGGGGTCAAATCTTCATGACGTACGGTGATTGTGATCGGTGGATTCACATTTGCGGTTTGCATTGTTTTTGTATTTGTTGTTTGGTGGAAACGGACCCATTCCTTTTCCACTCGGTACTATGCATGAAAGATCACGAAAGACCATGAGAAAAATCGGGATTTTTTCCATGAACCGAAAACGAATCGCATGGTTTTCACCTCGGGGTTGACACAGGGGAGGATGACAAACCTCAGCCGTGACGGTTCCTTGGTTGACGGACAGGCGAATCCCTTTCATCATGGCGGTGATGATTGCCACGATACTTACCCATCCGGGAAGCGCCCACAGGGATGAATTTCTCGCCTGTTGCCTGTTGGCGGCTGTTCACGGGGTGCCGGTCATCCGGCGCGAGCCAAGAGAAACGGACCTCGACGACCCTTCGGTGGTCGTGGTTGATGTTGGCGGTCGCCACGAGCCCGAAAGGATGAATTTCGACCACCATCAGTTTCCTGCGGATGCTCCGCCGATCTGTGCGCTCAGTCTGGTGATGATGCATCTCGGGATCTATGACGATGCCCGGATGTTCTGTGAGTGGTTGGAGCCAGCCGAGTGGTTCGACACCAAGGGCCCAGTCAAAACCGCCGAGTGGCTCGGCATGCCGCGCGAGATTCTGAGCAAGTTGCAATCCTCCATCGATTCCACCGTACTCCGTCGTTTTGCTGTTTCCACCCGACTGGAGCCCGGCGACATCATTTGGGAACTCATGCATATGATCGGTAGCGACCTGATCCACTACCTCGGAGCCATGCGCGGAAGGTTGAAACAGTTGGAGGGGAATTTGCATTTCTGGGATATGGAAAAAGGCGGGGAACGATTCTGTGCGGTGTTTTTGCCGCGCATGGAGTCGCCTGTCGACGATCCATCCAGCGCGCTCTCACATTATCTGCGCAGCATTGGCCGTGATGCCGAGGTCGCGGCGATGATCTATCCGGATCGTCGTGGTATGGGCTATGGATTGAGCCGCAACAATGATCATCCGCGGCTCGATTTCACGATGATCGAGCATCATCACGATGTGCACTTTGCACACCCGCGCGGTTTTGTGGCGAAAACATCGGCGTCCGATGTCGAACGCCTGCGCGAACTGCTGGCGGCATCATGGGTGTGACAAGTCATGAATCGTGATTTTTCACATTCGCCGTTGAGCACCGAGGTTTTGAAGGAGGTTTCCCGCTCGTTTTACCTGAGCTTGCGTCAGTTGCCCGGGGGGATGCGCGATGCCGCAGGCATTGGATATCTGCTGGCACGGGCCAGTGATACGATCGCTGATACGTCTGCCATTGCCGTCGCGGACCGCTTACGCATGCTGGATGAATTTTCCGCAGCGGTGGAATCCGGCACATCGTTTTCGGCCCCCATGGCTATGCTGGATTCTTGCAGGGACGGCGAGAAACGGCTGCTTGAGCATTGCGGAGAAGTGATCGCATGCCATCGTGCTTTGTCGGGAGAGAGGCAGGAAATGGTGTTGGATGTTTTTCGGGAGATCGTCTCGGGCCAGCGTCTGGACTTGCTGCGCTTTGGCAATGCCAATGCCGATGGGGCGGTTGCAATACACGATGACCAGGAGTTGCTGGACTACTGTGACCGGGTGGCGGGCAGCGTCGGTGTGTTCTGGACCCGACTTGGCTATTGCAGTGAAGGGGAAAAATTCACCGATGCCGGCAGGGAACAAATGCTCGTGTGGGGGAGAAACTATGGTCGCGCGCTGCAACTGGTGAACATACTCCGCGACCTGCCCGAGGATGTGGGTTCGGGGCGATGTTATCTGCCGGGCACCACGTTGCATGACCAGAAGGAGCAATTGTTGATCGCCCATCGCAAGTGGCTGGGAATCGCCAGGGAATTGCTGGCCGACGGCTTTCGCTATGCCTCGTCATTGCGAGGGCGACGCCTGCGCGTGGCATCGGTTCTTCCAGCGTTGCTCGCCGAGGAGACCATGGAAAAACTGGGTTCCGCCAGTTGGGCCGATTTGAGTGGTCGGGTCAAAATCAGCCGCCTGACGGTGTTCCGCTGTTTTGCCGAGGCGTTGTTGTTTTGAGGGTTTACGAAAGCCGGATGACATACCATAGTGCGGGACGATGTTGTTGATGCGAAACAGGGATGATTTGAACCGGATGGCAAAGCCGCTGCACCTGGCACTGGGTGTGTTTGATGGCGTGCATCTCGGCCATCAGGCAGTCATCGCCGCGGCCCGGCAGCGGGCGGGTGCTCTCGGGGGATCTTGCGGTGTGGTGACGTTCGATCCACATCCGATCCGCGTGCTGGCTCCGGAGCGGGCACCCCGACAATTGCTGGCATCGCTCGAACACAAGGCCCGTTTGTTGGGAAGGTTGGACATGGCTTTCCTGCTTGCACTTGAATTCAACCGCGCCCTCGCGGAAATGAGCGCGGAGGACTTTCTTCAATGGCTGGTCGGCGAAACTAACATCGCTACGCTGGCCGTGGGCGAGGACTGGCGTTTCGGCAAGGATCGGGTGGGTGATGTCGCATTGCTGCGGAAGGCCGGTGTGGCGCGAGGATTTGAAGTCGTTTCTGTCGCCCCGGTGATGCACGATGGCGAACGCATCAGCAGCACGAGGATCAGGCAGACCATCCGCGATGGCGCGATGAACCGCGCCGCGGAGATGCTGGGGCGCTCGTACAGCGTCGAAGGACGCGTTGCGGAAGGTCGACAACTTGGTCGAACGCTGGGATTTCCCACGGCCAATGTGGTTCTCGGTGAGGAGCAACTTCCGCCCGACGGAGTATGGGCGGTGCGCGGGTTCCTGGAAGAGCAATCCTGGAATGGGGTCGCGAATTTGGGAAATCGGCCGACAGTGGATGGAGCCAATCATACGCTGGAAGTGCATTTGTTCGACTACTCGGGAGACTTGTACGGCACTCTGCTCGAAGTGGAGTTTGTGCATCATTTGCGCGATGAAAGGAAATTCGCCTCACTCGATGAACTCCGTGCGCAGATCAGCGTTGATTCCGAAATGGCGCGCAGGTTTTTTTCATAACCAATCCGCCGCCGGGATGATTTGTATTTTCTTGGAAGAAACGGTGGCAATTCCCACGTATCATGGTTAGTTACCGCGTCGCTGATTCATGGAAAGATACGATTTACCCATTGCTGTTCCATTCATCCATCGCGTGTGTTCCACCCGCGATGTTTTTGACGCGGGCAATCCGTTGCTGCACGATCTGTTGGCGGAAGGAGGCGGTCGAAGGGTTCTGGTGTTTATCGAGGAAGCCGTGGACATCGCCTGGCCCGACCTGGCATCGAAAATCCTCGGCTATTTTTCCCACGGCAGCGTGATGCTCTGCGGTGTGGAGGTGCTTGCCGGGGGTGAACCAGTGAAAGCCGATGACCGTCTGGTCCGTGCGGTTTGGGATAAAATCGAAAAGGAAAAAATCGACCGTCACTCCTACGTGTTGTGCATCGGTGGCGGAGCGTTCCTCGATTGTGTCGGTTTTGGAGCCGCCACGGCCCATCGCGGAGTTCGATTGCTGCGCTTTCCCACCACCACCCTTTCCCAGGATGACAGCGGGGTCGGTGTGAAAAACGGCATCAACGCGTTTGGCAAAAAAAACTGGGTCGGTTCTTTCTCGGTACCGTACGCCGTGGTGAATGACTTCCTTTTTCTGCGCAGCCAGGACCCCGAGGTTGCCCGCCACGGTCTGATCGAAGCGATCAAGGTGGCACTGGTGAAGGATGCCGATTTTTTCCAATGGATCGAAGCCAATGCTGTGAAACTGGCGATGTTGCAGGAGCCGGTACTCGAGGAGTGTGTGAAGCGCTCGGCGTTGCTGCATGCGCGCCATATCGCGTCGGGCGGCGATCCTTTCGAAATGGGAAGCAGCCGACCCCTGGATTTCGGTCACTGGGCGGCGCACAAACTCGAACAACTGAGCGGTTTTCAGCTTTCCCACGCAGCAGCCGTTTCGACCGGACTGTGGTTGGATGTGAAATACTCGGTCAAAGCCGGCTTGCTGGGCGAGGCAGAGGCGGTCCGGGTCCGCAATGTTCTCGAGACGATGGAATTGCCGATGTTTCACGAAGCCCTGCTTCACCGCAATTCCCATGGCGTGCTGGAAATTCTCGCCGGCTTGGAGGAATTTCGCGAACACCTGGGCGGACGACTCACAGTGTTGCTGTTAGAGGAACCTGGCAAGGGCGTGGATGTGAATGAAATGAACGCGGAGTGGATCAGTCAATGCATCGATGAAATGCACGACGCCGCAATCAGTCCCTTTCCAAGTGGTCACTGAGCGACTCCCGCAAGGAGGCCCGGGCGCGAAACAGCAGGCTTTTGACCGAGGAAACGCTGGTGTCGAGCGCGCGCGCTATGTCCTCGTAGTCCAGGCCCTCGAACGTGCGCAGGACCACCGCCATGCGCTGTTGTTCGGGCAATGCGGCGATCGCCCGGTCGATGCTCTGATGCAATTCCCGTTTCTCAATGCCCTGATCCGGCTGCATTCCGCCGTCGGCTTGGGTCAATGCGGGATTGTTTTCCTCCTGCTGGTTGAGGGAAATCTCTTTTTTGCGGCTGCGGCGACGGCTTTCGTTGAACACCAGATTGCGGGCGATGGTGAACAGATAGGTGGTGAATTTCGCTTCGGGTTTCCACTTTGCCGCTGCGTTCCAGACCCTGACGAACACCTGCTGGGCGATGTCCTCGGCCTCGTGCGGGTCGTTCAACATCCGCGCCACGGTGCCGATCACGGCGTGTTGATGCCTTTCGATCAATTGGCGGAATGCCTTCTCATCGCCACGCGCAACCTTCTCCATCAACGCCACATCCACAGAGTCGTCGACATCGATTCTGCTGGCTTGGCCGGAAGTTTGCTCGGGTATGGATCCAGGCATGGATGTTGCTGCCCTCATGCTTCATCAAATCAAACACACTGAAAAGCGATAAGTTGCAAAAAATGGCTTGGTGGGTGGGGGGAATATCCATACTTTGACTGCGGTTCCCGATGAGCAAAATCCGCATACTTCCCGACATTCTCGCCAGCCAGGTGGCGGCGGGGGAGGTTGTGGAAAGGCCGGCGAGCGTTGTAAAGGAGTTGCTGGAGAATGCGGTGGACGCTGGTGCCCGCGAGGTTCTCGTCGAGGTCGAGCGCGGCGGATCGCTGTTGATTCGCGTCACCGATGACGGCTGCGGCATGGAAAAAGAGGACGCGATGTTGTCGCTGGAGCGACACGCCACCAGCAAGATGCGCCAGGCCGGGGATCTGCACTCCATTCGCACGCTGGGGTTTCGCGGTGAGGCGATTCCCAGCATCGCCAGTGTCTCGCGATTCCGCATGGTCACCTGTGAAAAGGGAGCGGTGGCCGGGACGGAACTGATCGTCGATGGCGGGAAACTCAAGGAGGTCAAAGATGCCGGTGCCGCGCCGGGGACCATGATCGAGGTCAAGCAGTTGTTTTTCAACGTACCGGCGCGCAGGAAGTTTTTGAAAGCCGAGAGCACCGAAGCCGCACACGTCGAGCATGAAGTGCGGATCCATGCCCTGGCTGCCTGTCAGGTGCGGTTTCGATTGCGCCGCGACGGCAATGAAATGTTCGACCTGCCTGCGGTGTCGGGCAGGGGCGACAGGCTGCGGCATTTGCTGGGTGTGGAAACCTCGGCGGAATTGATCGCGGTTCCCCTCCATGCGGGCAATGGATTTTCCGTGGAAGGATTTCTCCTGCCAGCGGCGCACGCGCGCAAAGGGCGTCGCCACCAGTGCTTGTTTCTCAATGGCCGGCCGATTGAAGATGCCGCGATCTCCCGCGGTCTGGCGGAGGGGTTCAAAGGCGGGATTGTCGATGGCATGCATCCCGCCGCCTGGTTGTGGATGGAAATGGAGCCCGAGCTTGTGGATGTCAATGTCCACCCGGCCAAGCGCGAAGTGCGCTTTCATCGGCCCCATGAGGTGCGCGATGCCGTTGCGCTCGCCGTCGCGCAGGGATTGTTGAAAGAGCGCCGCAGGAATCTTGCTCCGCCTGCGGAAGAAGCCGGCTTGCGAGGTCGGCAGACCATTGAGGATCCTCCCGCCGCCGCCGGGCAGATCAAAAGTTTGTTCTTGCGCAGCCCGTTGCCGCAGGAAAATTCCCCGATCCCCGATCCATCGCTGCGCTCCTGGCTGCCACCAGCCACTCAGACCGATCTTTCTTTTCCCGTAGCGGACGGGACACGACCGCCGCATTCCGTCAACCCCAGTGGTGCGGCGTCGTTTCGACTGCTCGGTGTGCTTGCCTCCCGTTTTGTGGTTCTGGAAAGCGCCGACGGACTGGTGCTGTTCGATCCCCGGGCGGCCCGCGAGCGCATTGTTTATGAACGATTTCTTCAGGGCGAGCAGAAAGGAGTGGAAACGCAGGGCTTGTTGGTACCGATCCTGATCGAACTTGGACCCCGCGAGCACGACATGGTGATGCGCAATCACGACCGCTTTGCCGCAGCCGGCTTGGAGCTCGGCGACTTCGGTGGTGGCACTCTGCAACTCCGCAGTTTCCCTGCTTTCCTGCAAGTTGCCGATCCGCGGACTTTTGTCAATGAGGTCATCGATGACTGTTCCGCAGGCGGAGGCGGTGCCCGGATTGCCTATGACCGCATGGCCCGCGCTCTGGCAAAACGAGCAGGTTTGAACGAGATGGCCCGCGTCGATGGTGCGATGGTTCTGCTGGACGAATTGTTCCGCTGCGATCTGCCCTACTGCGCGGCGGATGGTCGTCCCACGCTCACGGAATTTTCCCTTCGCGAACTGGAGCGACGTTTTGGCAATCGATGATCCGGGAGATTGTCTTGCCTTGCCCTGCGACACTGCTATTCTCCCAACATGCGTGAAATTTTCGGCAGCAACGATGTCGCCATGGTCGGGTATTACAAGTCGATCCTCGATGCCGAGGGCATTCCCTCCTACATTCGCAATGAACACGCCGCCGGGCTCAGTGAATTGCAGGGTCCGGCCTTCTACCCCGTGCTTTGCGTCGATAGTGACGACGACTACGAGGCAGCCATGGCATTGTTGGGGCCAATGAAAGAGAGCGCCGCCAACAATCCCGAGCAGAAGGAATGGACTTGTCCGAATTGCCACGAAGGAGTGCCTGCGGGTTTTGATGTTTGCTGGAACTGTGAAACGCCACGGCCTCTGGCGGATATTTTGAGCAAGTGAAAAATGACAGCGGAGAGGTTAAGTCGTTGCGCCATCGAAGGTGGCGGGCGTTTGGGTAAAGCAACGGAACCGCCTTCAAATCAACAATCCAAAATCAACAATCCCCAATCGGAAATCCTTCTCGTCCCCGCCCCACCAAAACAATCCGCCCGGTCCATGCGACCCCTCTGGCGTGACCTCATCCTCAAAGTATGGGGAGCCGACCCGCTCCAATGCCCGTGCTGCAAAGCTCCCATGAAACTCGTAGGTGCTGTAAAACGCCCCGAGCAAATCGAAAAATGCCGAAGGTTTGTAGGCGTTTTGGACGGAGGCGTAGCCGGAGCCCGAAGGGTGAACCCGCCGGCGGGGTGGGTGAATCAAACCATGGAACCCATCGAGCCGCCCTGGCAGGCGATCAAGGAGTGGATCCCCGACGACGAACCGAACCTCGACTGGTTCAACTGTCTCCGGAATCCATCAAATCCCGATCCTGACGGCTTGGACCAGCGCCATACGTGGCAGGCACCAGAAATCCAACTGGACGACGGACGCACCTTGGTTCTCGAATCCAGCTGAAAGGCAAAAAGCCCAACCGCGGAAAAATCGCTGCAAAAAAATTTTGCAAAAGCGGGCGGGAGAGCTACGCTCGCGCCGAGTGAAAATTACCGAGAATTCCGCCAAACCGGCCTCTTGAGCACTCTCCTCAATCGATAATTTCAGATTGCAGTGTTTCAACTTCACCAAAAATCCCCCTTTCCCCCCGCAACCCCCTTTTCCCCGCTCTTCGAACCTCTCATTTTCACGCCCATGCACATCAACCCAAAAGCAAATTCCTAGCAGTAATCCTAGCAGCTACACCATCCCATTCCCCATGAAGAACTTACGCCACCTCGGCCACGTATGCCACCTCATCACACTCGGCCTGCTCGCTAGCGCCGCCTCGCTGCAAGCCCAGATCACTTGGGTAGGCGAGACCAGCGCGAGTTGGGGCACGGCGGGCAACTGGGACTTGTTCCGGGTCCCCAACACCAATGAGCAGGTGATTTTCCCGTCGTTCGGGTTGAACAAGACGATGTCCAACAATCGGACGGCGGGAACCGTTTATACGCGGCTTACTTTTTCCGGCTCCGGCTACACCTTGAACGGAACGAACAGTATCGCATTGCTCGGTGCCGGCACGCCACTCATCGAGACCACCCATACTTCCGGAACCACCACCCTGAACTGCCCGATCACTCTCAGCGAACCGGCCACCTTTAGCAGTTCTGGCTTCTCCGGCTTCCCATTCTTCACTTCCGGCACACTGGTGGTCGGCGGCACCGTGACCCTCGGTGCGAATCTACTTACGCTGAGCACCACCACAGCCATCGATATCGACGGCACCATCAGCGGCACCGGCGGCGTCACCACCACGGGCACCGGCCTCGTCCGCTTTGATGGAAACCAGCTCTTCACCGGACTCACCACCGTCGGCAGCACCAGCGATCTACAGGTGAACGGCAGCATGCCGGGCAGTGTTTCGGTGGGGTCCACCGGCACCTTGAGCGGCAGCGGCACCATCGGTGGCTCGGTCCTCGTATCTGGCGACGTGACCCCCGGCCGCGGTGCGAGCGTCGGACGCCTCACCATCACCGGCAATCTGGAATTCCAGGCGGGCACCGAGGACGATGCGTTCTTCAACCTGGACTCCACCACCGTCGCGACCGGTTACGACCAGTTCCGCGTCGGCGGCAGTGTGACGCCGAATGCTGCCCGGATCAATCTGGACCCGCTGGGGGGCTTTCCGGTCGGCAGCAGTTTCATCCTGATCGATAAAACCAGCGCCGGTGCCATGACCACCGGCTTCCGGACTGCGGGAGGCTTCACCTTGAGTGAAAACACGCTGGAAACGATCGGAATGAACGTTTTCCGCTACAGCTACACCGGCGGTAATGGCAATGATTTCACCGCCACCACCGTGCTCTCTACCAGCAGCGGCAGCCGGGAGTGGGACGGCGGCGGCGTGAACACCTCGTGGGGAACAGTCGCAAACTGGAGCGGAGACATCGCTCCGATCGCCACCAATACCGTCATCTTCGGCCTGCTGGCAGCTTCGGACAAGCGCTCCGTCGTGAGCCCCAGTGGCAACGCATTCGCCCTGTCCTTCACTGGCGGCGGCTACACCATCGCGCCCGGGCTTGAGTTCACCCTGAGCAACGGCATCACCGCCAGCCACGCCAGTGGCACCAACACCATCACCACCGGCCTGACCCTGGGCGCGGCGCAAACTTTCGCCCTCTCCAGTGCCGGCAACCTCACCGCGACAGATGTGGACACTGGCGGCTTCGCCCTCACCGCGAACAACACCGGAAGCGGCAGCCTCGGATTCAATGGCGACATCTCCGGTGCCGGCGCTTTCATCAAAAACGGCAGCGGCCTGAGCGTCTTCTCCGGCAGCGTCGCCAACACCTACGCTGGCACCACCACCATCAACAACGGCGAGTTGCGCGTCACCAAGTCCGCCGGTATCGGCATCCCCGGCAATGTCACCGTCGGCGATGGCGCTAACACCGCCAGCCTGACCACCACCGTCGCCGAGAAAATCGCTGATACCGCCGTGGTCACGGTCAAGCCCGCCGCCACTTTCGCCCCGGCCGCGCTCGAAACCATCGGCGGCCTGGTGCTCGATGGCGGCGCGGTCAACAGCGGTGCCAGCATCCTCGCCATCGGTGGCAACATCACCGCCAATCAATCCACCACCATCACCTCGCCCGTCCAGATGAATGGTGTCGTGCGCGACTGGACCGTGGTCGACGGCCAGACGCTCGCCCTGTCCGGGCCGCTCACGATCTCGCCCGCCAACACCGGGACCACCCAGAGGAAAACCGGCCCCGGCACCCTGGTCGTTTCGGGAAACGCCGCCGTCACCAGCTTCAATCTCGAACAAGGCACGCTCCAGCTCGACAACCCCAGCGAAACCCTGACCATCGGCATTACCCTCAACCGCGGCACCCTCACCGGCAGCGGCCGCGCGGTCCGTGTCACCGCCGCCGCCGGCGGCGTGATTTCCCCGGCCACCGGCTCCGGCACTGCAGTTTTCAAAGCCTCGCGGCTCACCGCCAATAACGCCACCACCTTCGAATTCGATATCAACGGAGCCACCGCCGGCAGCGGTCACGACCAGCTCGACATCGCCGCCTCCTCCATCGACCCCAGCTCCAACGGGGTCACCCTCGCCAACGCGGCGCTGGTCATTCGAGACACGGTGTCGCTGCCGCTGAGCACCACCATCACCCTGATCAAGAACGACGGCACCGACGCCGTCAGCGGCACCTTCACCGGTCTCGCCAACTTCGCGTTCGTAACCACCAACTTCAACCGCTTCATAATCAGCTACAACGGCGGCGACGGCAATGACGTGACCCTGACCGCGGTGACTCCCCCCGACAGCGGCACCACCCGCGTCTGGGATGGCGGCGGCGGCAACACCAGTTGGCTCACCGCTGCCAACTGGGCGGGCGACGTCGTTCCTGCGCCCGGCGACTCGCTGGAATTTCCATCCGCCGTGCACGTCACCAGCACGAACGATTTCCCCGCAGGCATGATTTTCCAGTCGCTCACCTTCAGCGGCAGCGGCTCGAACGGCAAGACCCGGGCCATTTCCGGAAATGCCATCCAGCTCACCGGAGACATCACCTGCAGCGTCTCCGACTCGCCCAGCCGCTTGGTGGAAGTTCTCTTGCCCATCACGCTGCTCGGCGATGCCAGCATCACGAACACCAACCAGCGCTCGCTCAGTTTCAAAAGCCCGCTCGTCACCACCACCGCGAACCTGCGATTCCGCGGCGATGGCAGCGCCATCCAGCGCAACATCTTTTTTTCAACCGGTGGCCTGCTGAGCGGTCCCGCCAAGGTGCGGGTGGAAGCGAACGTCAATGTGAACCTCGCCAGCTCCATCGCCCATACCTATGCGGGCGGCAGCTTCGTGGATTCCGGAAATATAAGCGGCCGTGCCGATGTCGTGACTGCCAATGGCTTGACGCTTGGCACCGGTGCTTCCACCGCCACCGCGTCCCTTGTTCCGATCGACTCGCCGCTGTCGGGCACCATCATCGTTAATTCGCAAGCCACCTTGCAATTCAGCGGAGCCACCAACCAGATCATCCAGAACCTCCAGCTCAACAACGGCAGCATCGTCGGGGAAAACCTCACCCTCAGCGGCGATCTAACCATCGACGGCAGCGACTCCCTCACCGTCGCCACCCTTGCCTGCCAGAACTTCAGTTACAGCGCCGGCAGCTGCGCCATTTCAACCGCGCTGACCTGCAAGGACTACACGCAGTCAGTGCCCACACTCACGGTGCCAAGCGTGACCCTTTCCGGCAACCTCAGCCTCGCCGCTGGAGCCTCCCTCGCTGCGACCCAGTTCACCGCTCCCGATGCGGTCGGCACCCACACCCTGGCCCTTGCCGCAGGCAGCCAGATCACCACTGGCTCATTCGGAAACCCCACCCTCGCCAACCAGAACTTCCTCGTCACCGGCAGCGGCTTGCTCCAGGTGAATACCCTGCTCGCCACTGATACCCTCAGGGTCGCCGGCCCCGAACTCCGCCACAACGGCAGCGTCCCCGGGTCCTCGCCATCCGAAGGTCAAGCGCGCCTCGACGGCGGAAAAATCAGCGGCAACGGCCTGTTCCGCAACATCGAAGTTCTCGCCGGCGGCGGTCAAATCGCCCCCGGCACCAGCCCGGGCAGCCTCACCTCGCAGAGCGCACAACTCAACTCAGCCACGACCGTCGTTTATGAAATCAACGGCGCGACGGCGGGCACCGGCCACGATCGGTTCTCCGTCGGAACCATCGTCCCTGGGAACGCCACCATCTCGCTGGTCCTCGCCTCCGGCTACGTCCCGCTGGTGGGTCAAGAGTTCATCTTATTGCAGCACAATTCAGATTCCATCCCCTTCCCCGGCACCTTCGCCGGCATCAGCGAGGGCGGCACCCGCACGCTGGCTCCCGGCATCACCGTCGCCTTCAGCTATCAGGGTGGCGATGGGAACGACTTCTCCGCCACCGTCACCAGCTCCCCCGCCGGACCATTCCGGGTCTGGGACGGTGGTGGCGGCGATAACAACTGGACCACCGCCGCAAACTGGGTGGGCGACGTCGCCCCGCAGCCAGACGAAGCCCTACGCTTCGCCGCCGGTGCCGCCCGCACCGCCAACAACAACAACAATTTCCCGCCCAACACCACCTTCCGCACCCTCCTCATCGAAGGCGGCTACACCCTCGGCGGCAACGGCCTGCAACTCAGCGGCGACCTCAAGGCCAACATCAGCGGCTCCTCCACTCTCAATCTTCCCGTCCGCCTGCTCAACGATTCCGATTTCGCCACGCTCGTCGAACTGCAAGGCCCCGGTTCGCTGGTTGTCGCGGGAAATCTAACCATCGCGGATCGCACGCAGCTGACCCTCCGTCGCGTCGATCCCACCGGCACCATCATCGGCACCCTCGACATCGCGGGGGTTCTCAAGGATACCAACGCGACCTCCATCGGCGTGTTCGTCGAAGGCGGCGGGAAAACCCGCTTCACCACCGGCACCCGCAACTACGACCTCCCCACCGAGGTCACTCATGGGATTTTAGACATCACTGGCGGCATCCCCGGCGATCTGAAAATCGGCGGCGGCGCTTTCCCCGCGTCGGTCGAAAACCCCGGCGTGGAAGACCCCAGCGGCTTCAATTTCGGAGTTGGCCGCATCCGGAACACCGCGACGCTCACCCTGCTCAGCAACGGCACCCACACCCTCGTCGGTAGCAGCCCGATCGAACAAGTCGGCACGCTCGTTTACGCCGGTGGCCTCCACGTCCAGCCGGGAGGAGCAAAAATCCGTGTAACGCACTCAGTCGAGATCAGCGCCAATACGAACATCCAAGTCGGGCAGTCCATCTTTTACGACTTTCCCTCTGGCGATACCGAGGAGTTCATTCAGGTGGCTGCAACATCCTCCGCCCTGCTCACTGCTGCTATTTTGGCGGATGAGTATGCGGGAAGTCAGTCCCTTGTCCTCGGGAAAACCGGCGGCGGTTCACTGTTGGTCAGTGGCTATATTTTTGGCCGTGAACTCCGCGCCTACGAAGGCTTCGTCGGCCCGGTGGACGGCGGGGTCCTCGCCATGGGCGTTAGCCTGCGCGGCGGCACCCTTGGCGGGAATTCCGCCATCAGCGGCGGCCTCACTGGCACCAACTCCGGCGGCACGGTAGCACCCGGCGGCATCACCCCGGCCACCCGCTTCGGCATCCTCTCCTTCGGCGGCAACCTGCTCCCCGCCCCCCAATCCACCTTCTCCTTCGAGATCGGCGGCACCACCCCGGGCACCCAGCATGACCAGATTTTCATGCAAACCCTCGGCTCCAACGTGGATTTGAACTCCGCCGCGCTGGTGATTGAGCTTGCCAACAACTTCAGCCCGACGACCGGCCAGACCTTCCGCATCATCGACAAATCCACCGCCGGTCCCACCACCAGCAACTTTGCCGGCAAGCCGGAAGGCAGCAGCTTCCAGGCCGCCGGCTTCAACTGGGCCATCACCTACCGCGGCGGCGATGGCAACGATGTCATCCTCACCGCCGGAACCCCTCTTGCCCCCGCCGCTCCACTTGCCTTCAGAGGAGCGCCGGTCATCCAGCCCGCCAACGGCGTCGATGGCGCGCGGATCACTACTGCCGTCAGCGGCCCGCCGGGTGCTCTGGTCAGGCTGGAATCCTCCGCCGACCTCGGGCGCACCAGCCCGTGGCTCACCATTAGCCAGATCACGCTCGATGGCTCGGGCAATGGAAATTTCACCAACGTCGCCGACTCCCGCACCGTCGGCACCACCCCCGCACCCAAGAATTTCTTCCGCCTGGTGATCGACTGAGTGCTGGCAGGAGAGGGTCGGCCTGGATGGCATCGAGACGACCGAACGCATCCGCCTGATGGAATCCTCCTCTTATCCTAAAGAGGAAAATAGAAATCTCGCCAAAACGCCCCAAATGAAGTAAGCACAAGGTCATGGACGCTTCATTGCCCGTGATTTCTCCTCACCCAGCGGGTGAGACTAAAACTCCCCCTCAATACCCATCCGGATCTTGG
>Ga0114972_10000129_pt1 | contig 51964 bp, 42 predicted proteins | sample M_140807_EF_Meta_FD_87354 | JGI IMG/M metagenome (GOLD analysis project Ga0114972, IMG submission 87354) | Freshwater microbial communities from Lake Montjoie, Canada to study carbon cycling - M_140807_EF_MetaG | ecosystem: Environmental > Aquatic > Freshwater > Lake | place: Lake Montjoie... | reverse complement strand
CAAGGAAACAAAAGTGATTATTTAACAGAAGGCAATTTGAAACGAAATGAAAATAAAATTTGGGAATTCTTTTTTAGAACTGAGCGCAAATGTTTCCATAAAAAACATTATGAATTTCACCATATGATAGAAACAGATGGAATTAGTTGTTCTTTGTTATTATTACGAAAAGACCTAATTGGAAAAAAACTACCTATCCCTACGGGTAAAAAAGGTTTATCAACTGAAATATATATTGATGAACTAAATGATTATTCACAATTACAAAACAAAAAGATTGTATCCATAGACCCTGGTAAATGTGATTTAATTTATTGTGTAGATGCTGATAATAAAGAAGCAAATAAATTTAGATATTCACAAGACCAACGCAGAAAAGAAACCAAGAAAAAGAAGTATTCTAAAATACAATTGGAATTGAAAAAAGAAAAAATACAGGGTAAAACAATTATAGAATGGGAAACTGAATTATCAAAATTAAATAGAAAATCACTTACCATATCAAAATTTAAGGAATATATCCAAAAGAAAAGTGAAATAAATGGTATGTTATTCAAGTTTTATGAAAAATATATTTTCAGGAAATTACGCTTACAAAGTTATAGAAATACCAAGAAAAGCGAACAAAAAATGTTAAACAATTTCAAACGAATTTTTGGTAATGAAAAAGAAGTTGTAGTTTGTTTTGGTGATTACGAACAGAAACAACAAATAAAATACAAGGAAGCAACCAAAGGAAAAGGAATGAGAACTTTGTTTAGAAAAGCAGGTTTTCAAACTTATTTGGTTGATGAATTTAGAACCAGTTGTAGATGTTCCAAATGTGAAATAGGTATTTGTGCGAAGAATATGGTAATGGAAAATCCAAGACCATACAAAAGAGGAAACATTCTCGTCCATGGACTGATTTGTTGTAAGAACGGATGCGGTTATTGGAATAGAGATGTGAATGGTGCAACAAATATTTATAAAATTGCTTATAATGCGATAAATAATAAAGAAAGACCAAATTATTTATCAAGAAGCAATAACTTATCAGGGTTTTTAGAAGAATTCCCAAAATCAAAATTTACATGCCTTGAAATAGGCAAACCTTGAAGTATCCTTTCATTTTATACCGAAAGGTGCGGTTTTAAATCTTCAAGGGTGTAAACTATAAACCAACATAATATAATAACTTAAAAACAATTCAAGTTATAAAAATAAATGAACATTGTTAAAAAAATTAACCAATATGATGAAAATAATGTATTATTCTGTGAACCTATTAAAAATAATGTTATGAATGATGGAAATTTTATTAGAATATTATATTCTACACAATATCTTACATTAAATGGTATTTATTTACTTATAAGTTTGTATGATATTACATGTGAGAAATATTATATGAAATATAAATGTTCTTTTAATTATTCTATACATAAAGATACTATTGATAATATTAAAGTTATAGAAGAAGATATTTTAAAAAAATATGAGATTAAAGATAAAATTGCACAATTCAAAATATTTGAACAAATGAGAAATGGTAATATTAAAATTTTTTCTGAAGTTATTAACAAAAGTGTTTCTCAATTTATTCTTAAGATATCTGGAATTTGGGAGACACAATACAATTATGGGTTAACATATAAATTTATTAAAATAAATTAATATTTATATTTTATATTTTCAATATTCCACTTGTAAATCCATCAGTAGTAAAATATTTCAAAATAGTGTGTAAAATATTAGTGCTAATTGCTGCTAATATACCAAGTAATAAAATTGCGCTAGAGGTTACTTGATTAATACCTTTTTCATCAAAAGTACTACTTGAAACTATAGAATATACTATTGACAATTGTATCAATAATAATATTATAGATATATTGCTAAATGTGTAATATCCGCTAGAAACATGTCCATCTATTATAATAGATTTATACTTTATGGTAAAATATAATAAAAAACCAACAACAAATAACATTAATGCAAATGGCGAAACAGTTAAAAATATATTTCCCATTGATGCAGATTCTTTGTCTTTTTTCAAATATTGATTAAGTAATTTAATTAAAATTAACATAATAGATGTAGCAAATACTACATATCCTGATTGATAACAACTAAAAGATGTTGCACCAGTTGTAGAAACACCAATTGAAAATGCTATTATAGTTGCACAAATTAAACCTTTATAAATACTTGAATACAATTCAGAGAATTCTTTTGCCATATTAATATATAAATATATTATATATTTATACATTATAAATTACACTTTTAACATTTACATTTGTTGTGTATTACATTTGTCGTGTATTACATTTTTCTTTTAACTCATCGATTTCCTTTTGCATAGAATTTATTTTTGATACAAGCAATGGTATAATTTCTATATAATTAATTGTCTTGTAACCTAAATCGCTATTCTTTACTAATTCTGGATATATTTTCTCCACATCTTGAGCAATAAACCCAAAATGTTTTTTAGTAGGATCTTCTTTATAAATAAACTCTTTGGGTTCTAAATTATTAAAATCACTACATCTATTTTCAGTTATTGGTTCTATTTTATCTTTAAGGTGTATATCAGAAGGATTATATATAGAACCATTTACATATAAATCACTATCTATGTATACTGAAATTTTTTTATTTGCAGGTGTTTGTACTTTTGTACCATTTAGCAACCTTTTATATACCCATACAGCTTGTCCTGTAATACCTTCAATAAATTGTTTAGTATTTTGAAAATTATCAGGTTGTCGGCCTCCATAATTTGCAACAGTTCCAATTAGAGACATAATATTATTATAAGATTAGTTTTTAATATTTTATTATTAATCATAAAAAAGAAATAAAAAAATATTATATTATAATAATATAATATGTCTAACACTAATACATTTCTAAATCATAATTTTAATACACAAACAAACCATCCGTTAATATCAAATTTACAAGAATATATATATTATAAAAAGTATGTATCAATCCATTCAGAAGACAGGAACATATTAAAATTTCCAAATGCATCAGAATTTGAAATCGAATTACCAGAAGATATATTAAATGTAATGACACTCAGATTAACACAATGGACTTTTCCATCAAACTATAATACATTTTCTATATTAAATGGAAATATTACAATGACTTTTAAAATTAATAAACCTTATAATCCGAATGAAAATGGTATAACTAATTTACTTGCACAAAAAGTTTTTGAATTTTTATTCTTAAACCAAGCTAATAATTATGGTATAATTATTGAACAGGGGTTTTATAATCCACAACAAATGGTTACTGAATTAACAAATAAATTTAACAATATAGTTACATTATTAATATCTAAATATTTTAATGAAAAAATAATTGATCCTACATTAACTCCTACTGAACAAGATGAATATAGAGTCGCATTGACACAATTTACTCAAAGTGGTGGTTATTCTAATTTTATAATTGTATATAACAATGTAAGTCAAAAAATATGGTTTGGAAATGTGTGTGATGGGTTTATATTAACTAATGAAACACAAATTAATCGAAATACAAATATTGATAATTTTATTTGTGTTACTAATTCAATTAGTCCTGATTTCAGTGATTGGGGGTTACCAGGTAATCTTGGATTAGACAGATGTAATGTAGAATCTGTAAATTCTATTACTATATTAAATTTTACTGAAGCAGCCATTTATAATGGTTCAATTGTTCCACGATTTTTTTATGGGGATGTATTTCCTGGTGATGATGGGTTTTGGTTGGTTCCTAAAACAAGTTTACCTAATTCAAATGTAGAATGGGTTGAAGCAGGTTATAAAATTAATTTAATGGGGCCATCATTTATGTATATGGAAATTGAAGGACAAAATTGCATTGATGAAACACAACCTTATAATATTAGTGAATTTACAATTAAAACAAACCAAACAAATGGTATTGTAGATGCATCTTTTGCTAAATTAGCAGTTCCTACTACACCCATTTCACAATGGTTTGATAGAGATTCATTGCCATATAAGTTTTATTATCCACCAGCAGAGAGAATGAGAAGATTAAAATTCAAATTAAGATATCATAATGGCGAGTTAGTTAATTTTGGTGTATTTAATTATACATTTGTTATTGAGTTCACAACTTTTTTACCACAAATTCTAAGAACCACAAATATTGTTCCTTATTCATCAATTATTACAAAATAAATATTAATATAATTTAATTGTTTTTATTTTAATTGTTTGTTCAAAGGTGTAAATTGTATTTCTCTCGTATCCATGATTTTAAAATATCAGTATTGCATATTTTATAGTCTTCATTCGTTTCGTTTGCAAAAGATTTAATATCATAAAATTGAGGTTTCTTCATTCTTGACGTCTTGTAAAATAAATAATCACCTTTTGAACCCTTTCTTATTGACATATTTGTATCTAATTCTCTTATAAATGGACTACCTTCATTCAAATATTTTTTTATCTCATCAAATGTTATATTTTCAATAGGTCTATTACCTAAATCTTTCAATGTCTTTGAATTGGTCCCCCAACTAATATACAGCCCATATTTACCTTTCTTCAAAATTACATCTTTACCTTCATGTTTTCCTAATATATAACTACATTTTTTACTCGTTTTCTGTGTATCAATAATATCTTCTACTTTACATTCAGTATTTTCCAATATTTTAATATCTACATCACTTCGTACCGGCTTAAACATAACCGATTCTTTTCCGTCTTCCAAAATTTCGGTACATTTTATAACTGGACCATACTTGCTAACAATATATGTGTTATTATCATCTATTTTTTTGTCCATTTTAGACTGTGGACCCATAATACCAATTAATTCGTCTATTTGGCTATTACAATCACGACATAAATCATGCCAAACATTTGTACCTTTTGCTATTTTATCCAATGTATCTTCCATTTTGCAGGTATAAGAATAGTCAAACAAATCGGCAAAATGTTTTTCTAAAAACTCCATAACAATAACACCCAATGGCTGAATAATAAGCTTACTTTTTTCATTTCCAAATTCTCTCTTTGTTTCTATTTCGAAAATCTCGTTATCCTCTAATTCATAATCATTGCACACTATTTCTCTACCTTTCACATCTTCTTTTTTTACATAACCTCGTTCCTGTATCTTGTCAACGAGAGAAGAAAAAGTAGATGGACGACCTATTCCTTTTTCCTCCAAAAGCTGCACAAGTCTTGCTTCTGTATAATGCATTTTGTTTCCTTTTACTGTCACTTTACTTGTCATCTTCTTATAAGGAATAATATCATTTTGTTTAATAATTTGTAAATATGTGAAATCTTTATTCGTTTTCTGTATTTCGTCTGCATTTTTTTTTGACACTATTTTCCAGCCAGGAAAATCATTCAGTTCGCTCTTATATGTAAACTTGCAATTATCAAATGCAGTTATAGTTGCAGTTATTTGGTAAAAAATTGCCTGTGACATACAGCTTTCCATTGTATTCTCCCAAATAAGTTTATACATACGTCTCTCTTTTAAATCTATACTATCAGGCAATTCACGTAAACAAATGTTTGTTGGATGAATGGCTTCGTGTGCATCTTGGGTTTTGTGTGCATCTTTAGTATTCGTGGTCACAAATTGTTCTCCGATATATTTTTCTCCGTTAGCATATGTGGTCATAATATATTTATGCACATCAGTTAAAAACTCGCCACTATATGTCTTCGAGTCAGTTCGCATATATGTAATAAAACCGGCTTCGTATAGCTTCTGACAGATGCACATTGTTTCTTTAGGACTATAATGCAACTCATTTGAAGCAACTTGCTGTATTCGCGATGTAGTAAATGGTTCTGGAGGGGCTTTAAAAACCTTTTTAGGATCAGAACATGAATACACGTGTTTAAATTTTGTAGAACCATCTAAAAAATCTGTAATGTTATCTTCTGACTCATATTCTTTTGACAAATTAAATGGCAAATTAGAATTCGTAAAGTAGCCTATCGTATTATACACTTTTCTCTCTTTTGCTTCCTTTATCTCTTTCTCATTGTCATAAATAAGACGCAACGCAGGTGTTTGACAACGACCAGCTGATAACGCATTCGTTTTACTTGGTGTCGTTATACATTTCCATAATATAGGCGTCACTTTGAAACCAACTAGGATATCAAGTATTTGGCGAGCTTGCTGTGCACTGACTTCGTTCATATCAATCGTTGTTGGATTTTTTATAGCATTTTGTAATGCCTTTTCTGTAATTTCATTAAATATGATGCGTTTTGTTTTGTTTATATCTAACTTAAATAATTCACATAAATGAAAATTTATTGCCGCACCTTCTCTATCATTATCACATCCAAGTATCACTTCTCTTGCCTTTTTTATTTCCTTTCTTATTAATTCTATTTGTTTTTTCTTTATGGTATTGTCTGAAATCGTATAAGTTGGAGCAAAATTATTTTCAATATCAATATTCTTGAGAGAAGACAGCTCACGTAAATGACCAAAAGATGCAATACACTTATAACCAGGACCTAAATACTCTTCTATTTTCTTACATTTTGATGGCGACTCTACAATGACGAGAGATGTCGTTGTACTATATTTTCTTGACATATCTGTATATACATTAAATATATACAGATACATTTAGGTCATTTATAATAATTTTATAAAAATATATAATTAAAATTGTGGTAAATTAAAATTGTGGTAAATTAAAATTTTGGTAAATTAAATAATATTTATATAAATCATAAAATGCCAAACGGAGAATCTACTATACTTCGAATACAAGAATCCTTATTTAAAAGGATTGATCCAGCTATTAATACAAGTATAAATAATGATAATACAATTATAACAGCATCTAATATTAGCGAAAAAACATTTCCTAATTTAGTATTTATTACTAACAATCCTGGTTATCAAAATTCATATATGTCTTTGATAGACATAGACGTTTATTTAAACAATCAAACTTTACCTACTGAAATATATGGTTTGCTTCCAATAGTTCAACAAAAAATTCAAAATTCAGATGCAGAAGCTTTTATTGATAACAAACAATCACATAGTCCTTTTAAAAATGGTTTCCAAAATGGTATTAATATAGGAACTTTAATTGATACATTATCTTCTTTGAGTATAAATACACCTGATACATTTGAAATTGTTAAAAAATTTACTTTAAAATTAGATCCCAAAATTCCGCCCCCACCCATCGCCACGGTGGAAGCTCTCAACGGCACGATATAAAAAGAGGGGCTAATCGGCACAGTGAAAACAAAAAGAATGTCTATTAGACAATTTTCTTATATTGTTTCCACGATATATTATTTTCTGCTCGTTTAGGTTCAGGTGTTGTTTTTTCAGATTGTTCATCCAACTTCTCTGCTTTTTTTAAAGCACTATCAACATATAATTCTTTTAGCAATGTACCGACTAAAAATGAACCTTCGTGTTGATCTAATTCTCCATCTTCTATTTTCCTCAATACATCCAAAAACTTATTTAGGATACCAATATCTATCTCATCTTTTTTTACTTTGTTGAAAATATCAGTATAATATGTATATAAAAAACCACATTCATTAATACATTCTTCGGAAATCTTTGCATCATCACCACGATATTTAGCCTTTATAAGAATCATATTATTGATTTCGTTTCTTAACACTTGACTATGCTTTAAATTACGTATTAAATCAGTTTGATCTTCGACATTGTTTGTCTTAATCATATTTGCTAATTGCAATCGTTGGCTATCGTTCATTCTATTTAATAATGTATATTAAGTATTTTATTTTTAAACCTAAAAATAAATATATTTTAAAGGATATAATATATTTATATATTATATCCTTTAAAATATGTCAATAGAAACTCCAAAACAACAAATAGCTGCGCTTCCACCTGGCGCTAATAGTCCTCAACAGGCAGCTATTATAACTATGCAAAATAAAAATATAGAACAAAATAATGCTAACCAAACTTTGGCAAAAAAAGGTGGCGGAACTGAAATGAAACCTGTTTATCCTCAATCTGCAGCTTCTTCTGGAGTTAATGATCAAGCAAAAGCTAATTTTACAAATATTAGTCAAAATAACGAAAATACAAAAGGAGATGCCGGAGCATTTACTAAAGGAGGCAGACGTCGTAACAAATCTAAAAAAGTAGGTAAAAGAAAGTCTAAGAGACATAAAACACGAAGACATAAAACACGAAGACATAAAACACGAAGACATAAAACACGAAGACGTAGATATAGAAAATAGGCATCATATAGAAATAAATAAATAAATATAAAAGAATGAATAATTTTATATTTATAATATAAGTCATGCCAACAGGGAAAAACTGGTTGAATTTTGTTTATATAAATGTAGCATTCATATTATATATTCTAGGTGTTTTTTATTATGGTCAAGTTCAAGAAATTCAAGACAATTGGCCGTTATATCGATGCAATCCTATGTATATGCCTTTAGCAGATGATGTGAATTCAAATTTTACATATTGTATTCAAAACATGCAAAGTAATTATATGAATTACTTGTTAGAACCACTGTCATTTATTACTAACATGTTAGGATCAATGCTTGGTAGTTTTGTAGGTCAATTTCAGTCTATACGCGCCATGTTCGACAAAATTCGTAGTTCTTTACCTAACATTTTTGGAAATATTTTTAGTTCTTTTTCTGTTTTAATTATAGAATTTCAAAGAATTGCAATTGGAATTAAAGATACAATGGGGAAGATAACAGGTATTATGGTAACTGTTATGTATATATTAGAAGGAAGTATCAAAACAATGACGTCTGGATATAATTATGTTGCAGGAATAGGTAAATGTTTTCATCCAGATACTTTAGTTGCATTGCAAAATGGTGAAAATAAAGCCATGAAAGACATTGATTTAGGAGATGTGTTAATAAATGGTTCTATTGTAGTTTCTGTTATGAAAATTGACAACAAAAAAAATCCAATACCTTATTATAAAATAAAAAGCGCTGGTGTAAATGGTAATGATATATATGTAACTGGATCACACTTTGTATATGATAAATCAAAATCAAAATTTATTAAAATAGAAGATTATTCAAATGCTGAATTAACTGATATAAAAACAGATTGGTTCAGTTGTTTAATAACAAGTGATCATAAAATACATATAGGTAATGAAATGTTCTGGGATTGGGAAGACTATATAATAAGAAATTTTGTTTAGATATACTTTTATAAAGTTATTTTTTTTTAAAAGTATATTTATATGGATAGTAGTCCTGAATCATTTAAAAAAACATTAGACAAAGTTAAAACTTTATATGGAAAATTAAGTTATTTTGATCAGTATGGTGGATCAGTAGTATTATTTATATTTATAACTATTATAGTATTTATACTTGTTTCATATTGCATTAGCAAAAGTAATTCACAAGCTGTGATAGATGATTGGCCTAATCAAAGATGTAAAGTTAGTGTTTTACCATATGCTGGTTATATTACCCACCCAGAAGGAACAACTGCATTCGATTATACGCAGGAGAATTTTAATTATTGTGTGCAAGAAATTTTATCTAGTATTGCTAAACCTGCATTAGAACCATTAACATTTGTTACAAACACAATGACTAGTTTAACTAGTGCAATACAAAGTTCATTACAAGCAGTAAGGGCTGTATTCGCTAGAATACGTTCTGCCATTCAATTAGTTGTTAAAAATGTTATGTCAAGATTAATCAATGTATTCACACCTATGCAAAAAATCATTTTAGCAACCAAAGATATTTTAAACAAAATGCAAGGAACTACAACTACTATTTTATATTCAACATTAGGTGGATATTATTCACTTAAATCATTATTAGGTGCAGTTGCGCAATTTTTTATTATTATGTTAATTGCTCTATCAATTGTTATTTTTATCTTATCAATTATTCCAATAACAGCATGGATGTCTGTACCATTTATAGTATTATTTATAGCTATATCTATACCCATTTCTTTTTTGTTAATATGTATGAAAGAATATTTAGGTATAGAAGGGTATGTTATTCCTAATATGAAATGTTTCGATAAAAATACTAAAATTACTATGAATAATGGATCTAATAAAATTATTTCTGAAATTAAAGTAGGTGATATATTATGCAATAATAATAAAGTCACTGGAGTTATTCGAGTTGCTACTAAGGGTTCAAACATGTATTATTTAAATAATATTTGTGTATCTGATACACATATAGTAAATTATAAGGGAAAATGGATACCTGTTGCAAAACATCCTCAAGCTATTAAATGTATTGAATATAATGAACCTTATTTATATTGTTTAAATACACAAAATAAGACCATTGTTATCAATGATACTACATTTACAGATTGGGATGAAATTTATGAAAAAGATATTGAACATATCCTATTTAAGAACCCATACGTAAAGTTAAATAGTATAGAATGTATTCATTCTAAAATGGATAGTGGATTTGTTGGTTCTACTTTGATAAAACTTTCGAATGGAAAAAGTAAGAAAATTAAAGAGATACACATCGGCGATGTGCTTGAAAATAATGAGAAAGTATATGGTGTAGTCGAAATAAATGGAGTAGATGTAAGCGATCAATTCAAGTTTATTTTAGGAGAAAATGTAATAGAAGGAGGAGAAAATGTAATAGAAGGAGGAGAAAATGTAATAGAAGGAGGAGAAAATGTAATAGAAGGAGGACCAAATTTAGTTATTTATAAACAGACTGGAAAAATATCAACACTCGGAGTTAAAAATAAAACTAAATTAGAGAGAAAACATAATAAATTATATCATTTATTGACTGATAAAAAAACGTTTAATATTGAGAATATTCAATTTTGCGATTATAATGCTGCAATTGACATATTTTTAGAAAAGAACAATGAAAAATTATTATCTATGAAATATGTATAATATGAGTTTTTCCTTATTCGGATTTAAAATGAATATCATGACACTTCTTTTTGTCGCTATTATTGCAATTTTAGTTAGTCATACTTATTGTGGTTGTAATCACAATCCATATGCTTTAATTGAGGGTATGGAAACTACTACACCTTCTACTACTACTACTACTACTACTGCGAAAAAATCTAATTCAACACCTCAACCTACTGCAACAAAAGAAAAATTCACTATAGGGAAAAAAGAAGGTTTCACTGGTGCTAATATTAATTATGGACAATCTTCACCTTATGACCTTGCGTCAAATACTCCTGTTGATACATCCTCTTGGGGAAATCAAAGTATGGTTGTTACACCTGGACAACCAGTAAGTCCTGCAGTAAGAAAATTTTTAGATAGACCTGAACAACCTATACCCCTACCTGAAGGTCAAATGAACCTCTTTTTTAATACACAATTCAAGCCTGAATGTTGCCCTAATACATATTCAACCGGTAGTGGGTGTGCATGCATGACTGGAAAACAATATAATTATTTAATAAATAGAGGTGGAAATAACGTGCCATATTCTGAATATTAATTTTCATAATACAAATAAAACTTTATTATTTATATATAATTATATATATATATTTATATATATATGCCATCAACATTAAAAAATAAGAATAAACACAATGTAACAAAGAAAAACAAAAATGCTATAGTTGTTTGTCCAATTGGATTAAAACCTTTTGAGGAAGAATTTAATAAAACTTTAAAAAAAGGTGAAAAAAAATCAAGTACTAAAAGAAAACAAGAATTTGTCAAACAATTATTAAGTAAATTTGCACCAAATAGTATTAAACCAGAAAATAATTTTTATGCATATATCAACTACCAGTGGCTTAAAAACGTAAGTGTTCATCAGCAACAAAAATATATTGTTCAAATTGACGACTTTAGGCTAACTCAAGATCAAGTCTATCAAGAATTAGATGAAATAATTGTGAATTATATTAAAACTCACAACGATAGATTAGCAAAAAATCTAAAAAATTACCGCAAATCTGTTATAGAAATGAACCCAAAGCCATATTCAAAAAAATTAGCATTAGAAGCTGTAGCAACAATTGAAACTTTATTCAAAGAAAATAAACCATGGAAACTACTCGCATTTTTTAATAAAGATGAGATGATTAGCAATAGTGCACCATTTGCATGGTCATTGAACCCAGATGAAAAGAATACTAAAGTATATTGCTCATATGTTACATCACATCAATTTGGACTAGTAGATTTAAATGTATACTATGATGATGGTACTGAAGTAGAATATAAAAAGAAATATAGGGTTGCATATAATAGATTTATTAAAGAAATATTCAATATATTATTGGGTAGAAATGATTATAATCCGCAAGACGTATTTGATGTTGAAGTTGAACTTTTTAATGCGTTTGTTTGTCCAGGTATTTCATTAAAAAATCAAGATTCTACTTATAACAAGGTTACTGCAAGTGAATCATTATCTAAATATAATTTTGATTGGGTTGAATTTACAAAAGAATTAGGTTATAAACGCGCTCCATCATTTTTTGTTACCGGAAGCCTTCCTTATTTAAAATGCGCGTCTAAATTATTTTTAAAAAATTGGAATACTCCAAAATGGAAGACTTATTGGTTATATATTTTATTTAAAAGATTAATAAGAATTACACGTGGTTGGGAAAATATTATTTATAAGTTTAGAGGTGCATTTGAGAGAGGACAAGAAGAAATTAATAAAAGCGATTCTGTTAGTGCTTCGCTTTACATGTCTGTTCCATTTAATACTTTTTTAACTAACGAATATGTAAAGAAATATGAACATCCTGGGTCAATGCAATATGTAAAAATATTATGCGATGATATTAAAATTGTATTTAAACGAATATTACAGCGTAATACATGGTTGCAACCTTCTACCAAGAAATATGCATTGAAGAAATTAGAACATTTTAATTTTGTATATGGAAAACCAGAAGGTTTGAGAGAAGATCCTGATTTAAATTACGGAACATTGTTATACGATAATATGCAAAAAATAAATGAATGGAGACATAAAAAATTTATTCAATTAGAAGGAAAACCAATTATTGATATCCCTTTGATGGACTGGAATATGTATCCAGTTAAAATGGTAGGCACACAAGCATATATTGTAAATGCATCTTATACACCTGCAAAAAACTCAATTTATATTAATTTAGGATATATTCAGAAACCATTTGTCGATTTAGATGAAAGAGGTATTGAATATAATTTAGCTCATATTGGAAATACAATTGCTCACGAATTGTCGCATGGTTTTGATGATACTGGTAGTAAATATGGTTGGGATGGTAATTTATATGACTGGTGGACACCATCAGATAAAAGAAAATACAAATTAATACAAGAAGATGTTATTAAACAATATGAAGAATTTGCTGCAAGAGATGGTATTAAATATGATGCATCAATTGGTATTGGTGAAAGTCTTGCAGATATTTCTGCTTTGGCTATTTGTGACGAATATTTGAAGGATTTTCAAGATAAAAATGATGATTTAATACCTATTCGTCATTTATCGTATGAGGGTTTTTATACTTATTTTGCTTTCCAACAAAGACAAGAAGTTGGAAAGAAAGCATTAATGGCTCAATTAAAAACAAATCCACATCCACTTAGTCAATATAGATGTAATGTACCATTATCTCGTTCTGAAATTTTTAGAGCATTGTATGATGTTAAAAAGGGAGATGGAATGTGGTGGCATAATACGAATACAATCTGGTAAAGTCATTTATCAACAAACACTTCTTTAGCAATTTTTTTAATAATTTTCTCTTCTTTTTCGTAATCATTATCACCTTTTCCACCCATTGACTCTATAACGATCTTATTAAATTGGTCTGAATATTTGGAAGAACATTTCTTCCAATCAGGGTGTAGCTGTTGAAATTCTGAAATAAGGTTAATATTTTTGTTTGCTACTTTCCTAACCATTTTATGCATTTTCACATGTTTTTCATCTTCCTTTTCCCACTTATCTTCATCTTTTATATACATTGTTTCTCTCTTTTTATCTGTGCAATGAATGGGTCTCTCTGTCACATCCATTGCATTTAAATTCTTTATAATGATGTTGGATATTCCTTCAATATATCCAACATCTCCAACTCTTTCTAAATCACTCAGTTGTAATTGGAGAGAATCAACAAACTCTGTAATGTTCATTGCATTTTTACATGTTTCGTTTAAAAAGAATTGCAAATTGAAAGACTTGTTATGCGAATTTATATTACTATTGTTTATATTTATCTGACTGTTCTTAGTCAAATCAATAATTGTTTTGTTCTGCTCAATAAGCATTTTTTGAAATTCACTATTTTGATTTAGAATATTTAAAATATCATTCGATGTTAATTCAGGTATTTTTAAAGTTTTAACATTATTATCTGTATTTGTACATTTCTTTTTATGTCTCCATAATCCTGAATTGTCTTTATATTTTTTTCCGCACACACATGCAAATGAGTTTTTTTGAGTTTTTTCCATTGAAAAACATTGAAAATCATTGCCATTGTGTTTTTTGGTAAGGAGATGTCTTGTGTAATCATTTTTATTACACGTAATAAAGTCACATTTTTCACAAACATATTCAATGAGTTTTTTTGAGTTTTTTTGATTGCTAATCATTGCTATATTTTGACAAAAGAAAATATTTTTAAGTATTTATAAAAAAAATTATCGTAACAAATTTTGCTTTATTTTTTTGGTAACCAGATCATAAAAATCATTTATGGTCACAAAGGTCCATTTTTGGGTAAAGTTTTTTCCGATTTTCAAAAATGGACAAAAATAAATGTCCAAAATCGAAAAGACAAAAAAACTTTCCCCAAAAAATTTGAAAAGTTTGATTGAAGAACCTATTTTTCTTTTTCAGGAATTCCCTATAAGTTCCTACCGCCTTTAAGTCTGAATTAAATATATATTATTTAACTACTTAAAGACTTCATTTAGTTCGCATAAATGACAATAAGATATCGTCTTTGATTTATCTGGATCAATATCAATATCATCGCTTACAAATTCATGTTTACATAAAGAATAAATAGATTGGTCACATAAATTTTTTAAATATTGAATTTGTTTTTTTCTCTCTTCAAAGAACTCTTTGTTTGAATTTGGATTAAAAAGAATATGTAGTTCTGTCTCTTTATTTGATAGAATTAATTCTTCATTACATTCATTTATGATTTCACATGTTTCTATCAGTTTATCTATATTTGATAACATAGAATTATAGTTATCCTTCAACAATAAAAAATAATTTATATCATTCATTATTTTTTATTTTATACAACAAATATTTTTAAACTAATTATTTTATAGATTTATAGATTTATATATTTACAAATACATACCATATAATGCCGAATTAACAGCAGCTTCTCTTTTTATTAATTGATCTACTACATCCTTTGTAACATTAAATGGAAATTCAACCTTTAATGACATTTCATTTTCAAATAGATTAGAACCTGGCTTCATCAGTCTATATAAATTTAATTTTGTATAAATAATTTCTAGACATCGTTTCAGATTTCTTACACCATCTTCTTTGTTGCAATGATTTTCAATAATATGACCCACAACATCATCAGGAATAATAATTTCTCCTTCATTGAAACGCACTTGTTCGCGAATTTTTGGAAGCAAGTAATTATTCGAAATACAATTCTTTTCTTTTCCATTATAACCCTTTGTTTTTATTCTGTACATTCTGTCCTTTAAAATTGGATTTACTTTAGACTCATCATTGTAGCTGAAGATAAAGAGACATTTACTCAAATCGAAATTAATCTCTGCAAAATACTTGTCATGGAATTGCGAGTTCTGTGAAGTATCCGTCAAGTGTGTCAAAATACCCACGATTTCTTCACCTCGAGGTGTATCACTAATTTTATCTAACTCATCAAAGTAAATAACAGGGTTCATACATTTGCAGTCAATTATGATTTGAACAATTTTACCCCATGTACTGCCCTCATAAGTATATCCATGTCCTTCTAGAAAACTACTATCTGTCGCACCACCAAGAGCAATAAATGCAAAAGGTCTGTTAAGAATTTTACTAATTCCTTCTTTCACTAAACTTGTTTTACCAGTACCAGGCGGACCATGTATGGCAATAGCTGTTCCAATCGCTTTTGGATTTGTCAGAAGCTGACCGAGCATTTGCATAATTTGCATCTTAGCATCGCCTAGACCATATACAGCTTGATCAAGAGTTTTCTGTGCATTTTCCATAAAATCGTGACATTTTTCTACACCATCTTCGATTGATAATGGTAACTCTTTAAATGTTGTAAATGGAATATGCATAAATGTGTCAACCCAGTTTTTAATTTTGTAGAAATCACCACTTCCTGGTTCCATGTATTTTAACGTATTAATTTTTTTCATTGCTGCGGCTTTGAATTCAACTGGAATATCTGATTCTAGAAGTGTCATTCTGTATGGCTTTTCAATTCTAGTAATTTTATTTATTTCTTTTAATTCTTTAATCAACTTCTTCTGATTATCAAGTTCTAATTTTTCATAGAATGCAAAATCATTTAATATGTTTTTGTCGCGAATAATTTTTCTGAATATACGCAAATTCTTAGCCTTTTGCTTCTTTTCTTTTTTCACTTTTTTTACTTTTTCTTTTTTGATTTCACTTTCATAAACCTCAATACATTTTTTTATTGATTTATCTTTTGGATTTTTTAACAATAGCTCTTTTAATTGTGCAAGAGCTTCATTTGTTTCTTCTTTTTTATCTTCATTTACGGTTTCTTCTTTAGGAACTTCTTCTTTTAGTTCTTCTTTATTCTTCTTTTTATCATTCTTCTTTTTATCTACTATTTTTTTTGAAGATTTTGATTTCTTCTTTTTAACAATTTCTTCTTCTTCCTCCTCTTCTTCTTCCTCCTCTTCTTCGTCTTCGTCTGACGATACTTCTTCATCTTCATCTTCGGTTTCTTCTTCATCATCTTCATAGTTTTCATAGTCGGAGTCATATTCATCTTCGTCAAATTCACAGTCTTCATCTTCACCAACACCACCTATGGTAAATATAATATTTACTTTTTTACCATGATGATCATGATATTCTTCTTCGTCATCTTCCTCTTCATCAGAAGTTTCATCTTTCTTTGATTTCTTGTTTTTCTTTGATTTTTTATTCTTTTTTGATTTCTTTGAAACTTCTTCCTCTTCTTCGTCTTCCTCTTCTTCGTCTTCCTCTTCTTCGTCTTCCCATTCAGATTCTTCTGAATCCGATTCTACAATTTGTTTTTTCTTTTTCTTTAAAGTTTCTTCTTCTTCAATTTTTTTGTCAATATACTTTGACGGAAATAATTTTGACAAGAATTTACGATATTCTTGAACATCCATTTCGTTTTCAGTGTCGCTACCATCATTACTGTCACTATCAGATTCATCATTTTTTTTCTTACGAAGTTCTTTCTTAGAACGTCTTTGCTCTTTTTTAGATAATTTGGTTTGGCTATCACGTGGCATTCTGTATGTATTGTATTATATAATTATAATTTTAAATCAAAATCAATTTTATTTTAAATTAATTCACACTCAAAAATGAAATAAGTATAAATCTAAAAACCTATTTAAAAAGCATCTAAATTAAGTATTTGAATTGTTATACAATTATTCTTATACAATTATTCAAAGAATTAATATGTAAAAAAACTGAATTAAATACACACCTATATTTTTAAAAAAAATTGATATAATAAAAACAATATAAATATAATGTATAGTATAAGATATGTCTAAGTTTGCAACTTCCAATATTAATTGTTCAAAAGTGATTGGAATTCAATTTAGTATCCAGTCCCCTGAAGAAATTCGTAAGGGTTCTGTGGCTGAAATTACCAGTCGTGATACATATATAAATAATAAACCTGTTATTGGTGGCCTCTTTGATCCGCGAATGGGAGTTTTAGAGCCTGGTTTAATTTGTCCAACAGATGGTCTTGATTATATGCAAACTCCTGGATATGCAGGACATGTTGAATTAGCACGACCTGTATTTTATATTCAATACTTAAGCACTATCTTGAAATGTATGAGATGTGTCTGTTTTAAATGCAGTAAGCTTCTTGTCAGCAAGGACAAATACAAACAGGCTCTTAAAATGCAAGGCGAGGCGCGATGGAAATATGTGTTCTCATTATGTAGCAAAGTAAAGCGTTGTGGTGATGACAGTGAAGATGGATGCGGATGTTTACAGCCAAAATCAATACGCAAAGAAGGTCTGGCTACTATATTTGCCGAGTGGAAAAATGAAGGTGGAGATGCGGAGCCGATTATTATAAAAGTGACGCCTGAAATGGTTTTAAAGAATTTTAAACGCATTTCTGACGATGATGTTACATTTATGGGTTTCAGTCCTGTGTTTTCCAGACCAGATTGGATGATTTGTCAAGTCATGTCAGTGCCGCCTCCTGCAGTGCGTCCATCTGTAAAGCATGATGCACAACAGAGATCTGAAGATGATTTAAGTCACATTTTAGTAAATATCATCAAGACAAACAAGACACTTCAGGAAAAAATCATGAATAATGCGCCGGCAAATGTGATTGATGATTGGACAACAGTTTTGCAATATTATGTTGCGACACAGGTAGATAATAAGATACCTGGTGTGGCAGCAGTTGCACAGCGTTCTGGACGTCCATTGAAATCTATAAAAGACCGCTTAAATGGAAAAGGTGGTCGCATGAGAGGCAACTTGATGGCAAAACGTGTAGACTATAGTGCGCGTTCTGTCATTACTGCTGACCCCAATATTTCTATAAAAGAGCTAGGTATTCCTATGAAGATTGCCAAGAATATCACCAAGCCTGTAGTTGTCAATCAGATTAACAAGGCATTCTTGACCAAGCTAGTGCAAAATGGCGCCGATGTGTGGCCAGGTGCAAAAACCTTGGAAAAGAAAAATGGCGAAGTGATTACCTTGCGATATTATCTAGACAGGAATTCTATTGCAATTGAAGAAGGTGACATCGTTCATCGTCACATGATGGACGGAGATGCCATCCTATTTAATAGGCAACCCACGCTTCATAGAATGAGTATGATGTGTCACATTGCTCGCATCATGAAGCGTGGGGATACATTCAGAATGAATGTCGCCGATACTAAACCATACAACGCGGATAAATAATTTGTGACGACAAATGGTCACAAAACTATTTCAAATAGTCAATGTCCGCAACAGGGAGCATTAAAAGTGTGCAACTCCCTAGTGAATAAATCAAATAATTATTTGAGGCAAACAACTTAAAAAAATATAGTAATAATATATAATGACTACAAAACCAGAAAATGTCGCGTATAAGATTTGCACTAAATGCGAAGAAGTTAAAACTTCAGAACAATTTTATAATCGTGGAGCCATTTGCTGCGAATGTAATAATTCTAAAAGACGACAAAAATACAAAGAAAATGAAGAACATAGAAAAAAGCTAATTCAAATGGCGAGTGAATTTAAACACAAAAAAGTTGTTGAAAGACAACAACTCAAAGAAGAAGAACAAAATAAAATAGGTTTAGAAAACAAACAATGTAAATATTGTAATGAAGTTAAACATCAAAATAGGTTTCGTCATAATCGCATGAAGTGTAGAGATTGCGAAAGAGATGACCCTATTGAAAAGTTTAAGCGTTACATAAGAACAAGGATTTACAATTGTTTAAGATATAAAAATAAAACTAAACACTCTGTAGAGTATTTAGATTGTTCTTCCGATGAATATTTTAAATGGATCTTCAATTATAATAATAATTGTAACTTGGAAAATCATGGTAAAGAGTGGCACATTGATCATGTAATACCTATTTCCAAATTTGATTTATCTAATGAATCAGAACAACTATTAGCTTTTAATTGGAGAAATACCATGCCTTTGTCGTCTAAAGAGAATTTAGCAAAAAATAATAGAATTATAAAAGAACAAGTAGAACAACATTATAAAAAACTAGTTGAGTATCATATAGAAAACAAACTTGATTTGCCTCAAGTATTTATTGATTTATTTGCGAAACATCTTGTTGCTTGAAGTTCCTTAGAGCCTTCACTACCACTCACAACTGGAAACATTTGTGAGGAACACGATTAATAATCGTACCCAATGGTAATAATGTGAAGGATTGGATAATGAGCAGTGTTACAACCTAATGTCGCTTGGCAGACTATGGTTGGCATTCAGAGACTGAACGGATGTTGGTGAGCGATGAAGGATTAGCCATCCTGAGCTTGCTTAAGATACAGTCCGGCCCTCTGGGAAACCTTAGGGATTAACCGTTTGACGGGGATGAAATGAATTTACACATGCCGCAGGACCCAGAGTCCGAAGCAGAATTAAGAAATTTGGCTGCAGTACCATATCAAATAGTCAGCCCAGCAAATAACTCGTCGATTATTGGTATTTATCAAGATTCGATGCTTGGTTCATATCAATTCACTAGGCCACATATCAAATTCAATCCTCGCGAAGCCATGAATTTGCTAATGATGTGTGACTGCGTGAATGAGAACGAGTTATTAGAAAATATTAGAGAAAAAGGTGGCATTACCAATTTCGACATTATGAGCCAAATCATGCCACCGTTATCAATGAAATATAAAATTAAACCAGATATAGATGAAAAAATTAATCCTAATATGGTTTTAGAAATTAAAAATGGTATGTATATTCGCGGACAAATGAATAAAGGAGTATTAGGCTCTGGAACTAAGGGATTATTACAGCGTGTTTGCAATGATTTCGGCAATATGGCATCTGCCAAGTTCGTGGATGATTTGCAAAATGTAGTGACCGAATACATGAAGTCTGCTGGTTTTAGTGTTGGAATTAGTGATTTAATTTCAGACCAGAAGACCAATGATGAGATTGTTCAAGTTATTACCAAGAAGAAAACCGATGTCAAGAATTTGATTGATCAAGTGCAAATTGGTATCTTTGAAAACAATACTGGCAAGACAAATGAAGAGGAATTCGAGACACAAGTGAATAGTATTTTAAATCAAGCCACGTCTGAATCAGGAAAAATTGGACTCAAGTCTTTGGATAAAGATAACCGTTTTGTCATTATGGTAAATGCTGGTTCAAAAGGGTCAGACTTGAATATTTCACAAATGATTTCTTGTTTGGGTCAGCAAAATGTAGATGGTAAACGTATTCCTTATGGTTTTGAGAACAGAACATTGCCACATTTTACCAAATATGATGATTCGCCAGGTGCACGTGGATTTGTGGAAAGTTCTTACATCAATGGACTAACACCGCAAGAACTATTCTTCCATGCTATGGGCGGTCGTGTTGGTCTTATTGATACCGCGGTGAAAACGTCAAGTACCGGGTATATTCAGAGACGACTTATCAAGGGCCTTGAAGACTTAATGGTTAGCTACGATATGACGATCCGTACAAATAAAAATAAAATTGTACAATTTGCTTATGGAGATGATAACATTGACACTACAAAAGTGGAAAATCAACCAATTCCTTTGGTATCCATGAGCACCCAAGATATTTATGCGCATTATCTTGTTCCAGAGGAAACTGGTAAAATCAAGACATTAAGCAATATATTCTTGAAGAATGTGAATGCGAGATACAAGAAGCAACTTGTCGATTTTATGGACAAGACACAGAAATATATTGATATGATGATAGAAAAGCGCGATGAACTTATTAAATATGTATTCAAAAATAAAAGCGATACTGTAGTGAATTGTCCAGTTGCATTTCATTATATTATTGGTAATATTCAAGGACAATGCAACATTTCCATCTCTTCATTAGTTGATATTACATTATTGGAGGCATTGGAAATGATTGAGCATTATTATGATAATTTGACAAAGAATTATTATGCGCCACCCACTGAGCTTTTCAAGACAATGTATTATTATTATTTATCTCCAAAGGATTTGCTTATTGTAAAGCGTTTCAATCGTGCAGCACTCACATTGCTTCTTGACACTATTACAATGAATTATAAAAGAGCTATCGTTGCACCTGGAGAAATGGTTGGAATGATTGCAGGTCAGAGCATTGGCGAGGTATCGACACAGATGTCTGTTGCATATGAGTCACAACATAAAATTGTGATTAAGAATAAAGAGACACAAGAATTTGAAGTTATGTCAGTGATTATGGGTGAATTTTGCGATGAGTTAATTGCAACAAATTTAGACAAAACATTTAATACTGGACATGTGAATAGCGTTGAAACTTTATTGAATGATTTAGAAAATGAATATTATATTATTGGTGTTTCAGAAGATGAGAAAACATCATGGAATAAGATTTCACATGTTAGTAAACATCCAGTCAATGGTCAAATGATGAAAGTAACTACACGTTCTGGTAGAACTGTAGAAACAACAACAAGCCATAGTCACCTTATTCGTAAAGACCATAAGGTCGCTGCAATTAAAGGTTCAGAAATGGTTGAAGGAATGCGTATCCCTGTTTGTGCTCATATTGATAACAAAATGTTTATTAAAAATAAATATCAGAACCTCGAACTAAATGAATTAATGGGCTGGTTCATTGGTGCTTATTTAGCAGAAGGTAACTTGAATTATCATGAAATTGCAATCACGAATGTTTCTGAACATTATATAGAAAATACTAAAAAAGTTGCAGCATTGTTCGGAAAAGAATGTCGTGTTACTGAAAAACAAGGAGCTTATGGAAAATCAGTGACTACAAAATTTACTTGTAAAGAATTAGCTACCATTTTATTGAATACATGTGGCACTGGAAGTTTTGTGAAAAGAGTACCAGATTTTGCATTTACTGCACCCACAGAATTTAAAGCGGCGATGTTCCAAGGTTATTTCGATGGAGATGGCAACTTCCAATGTGATGAAAAGCATCACCAAATTCGTTGTTGCAGTAGAAGTTCTCAGTTAATTAAAGATTTGGCTCTCATATTAAATTATTTTGAGATTTTTGGGGTTATCAAAACTGAAGAAAATAAAGGAAAACAATTGTATCATTTAAATATTCCATCAAAGTATGCAAAGATGTATCAGGAAACTATTGGAACACAACTACATAATGAAAAATTGTCTAATCTTGTTCAATATATCGAGCGCAATGATATTAAATTCTTATCTGAACAAATTGATAAAATCAATGGACTTGGAGAAATAGTAGCTCATTGTGGAAAAACTCTGAAATTACCAGGTCAAAGTAGAACATATGGTTTCTGGAAAAACAAAGATAGTATTGGTCGCCGAACTTTGGAAAAATATTACAAGACTTTTAAAGAAAATGATACTCAAAATCTAATTAGTGAAGAACTAAAAATAATTGAACAAGCAATCAACTCGAATATAGTGTGGGATGAGATTGTTCAAATTGAATATTATACTCCAAATCAGACAAATTATGTTTATGATTTTACTATTCCAGGTAATCAAACATTTATGACTGATTATGGTGTCATAGTTCATAACACGTTAAACACATTTCATTTCGCGGGTGTGGCTTCTAAATCCAACGTCACTCGTGGTGTGCCGAGAATTGAGGAAATATTATCCTTATCGAGTGACATTAAAAATCCTTCACTAAGTATTTATTTGAACCATGAAGACGAAAGAAGTAAAGAGAAGGCACAGACCATTATGTACATGTTAGAGCATACAAAACTTGAAGAAATTGTAAAGTGCGTACAAGTTTGTTTTGATCCAGATGATTTGAACTCGCTAATTGCAGAAGACAAGGACACTATTGAGCAATATAGGGCTTTCGAGAATATGGTGGAAGAGTGCAACGAAACCTCTTTACAAACAGACGAGAATGAAAAGTCGAAATGGGTTCTTCGTATGGAGATGGATCCAGAAGTGATGTTAGAGAAGAATATTACGATGGATGACGTAAATTTCACATTAAAAAGTTGTTATGACGATCAAGTTAGCTGTGTATACTCGGATTTCAATGCCGACAAATTGATTTTCAGAATAAGAATGAATGAGGTGATAAAAAATGGCGCAGGAAAAGGACAAAATAAATCAAAAGTGAACCCTCTTGATCAATCAGATCAGATTTATATTCTTAAAAATTTCCAAGACCAGCTGTTACAAAATGTTGTTTTAAGAGGTATTAAAGGTATTGGTAAAGTAATGCTACGTAAAGTAGTCGATAATATGGTAGAACATAATGGTATCTATAAAAAAGAGGATATTTGGGTACTTGACACAAATGGCACAAACTTGCTGGATGTACTTGGATTGAGTTTTATTGATAATAAAAGAACTATAAGTAACGACATTGTAGAAATATACAATGTTCTCGGTATTGAAGCTGCAAGACAGGCTATTTACAACGAGTTGGTAGAAGTAGTAGAGTTTGATGGAACTTATATTAACTTTCACAACTATAGTGTTTTAGTAGATAGGATGACATATACAGAGAAACTGATTTCTATATTTAGACATGGCATCAATAACGATAATATTGGACCAATTGCAAAGGCATCTTTTGAAGAGACACCAGAAATGTTCTTGAAAGCAGCAAAACATGCAGAGTTAGATACTTTACGCGGTATTTCTGCAAATGTAATGTGTGGTCAAGAAGGTTTCTTTGGAACAAGTGTATTCCAGGTTATATTAAATGTTGAAGAAATGCAGAAACTAGAGGCATCAAGTGAGTATAAACCTATAAATAATAATGAAGAAATAGAAAAATTCTTTGGAGAAACACAGAATGCAGATGATAAATGTGGTACAAATAAAATTGCAATTCAGAATAATGTTATTACAATTCATGCAGAGGATATGGGTAATGATAATGATTATAATCCAGGTTTCTAATTAAATAAATTCAATCATATAAAAATATATGGTGAATATAGCATTTAATATTTTATAAATTTAATATTTTATAAATTTAAAATATTAAAGATTTATCTTTTATTAAATAAATGAAGTTCAATATTAAGAAGATTATATACTTTAATATTTTATCACGATTCTTCTCAGCAAGCCAAATTATACCAAAATTATGTATTGATTGTAAGTTTTATAAAAACAATTTTTTTACTATTAGTAAATTTGGAAAATGCTCATTGTTTCCAATAGAGAAATACGATGATTATTTTTGGGTAAATGGAAAAAATTATAATAACACAGAATATCATTTTTGTTCTACATCAAGAAAATTTGATGATATGTGTGGAAAAGAAGGCAAATTTTATGAAAAAAAATAAAAATTATTCTTCTTCATTTACGATTACAATACTAGGTTTCTTTATATTCTTTTTTGTAACAGATTTTTTTTCTTTAGCAGGTTTTTTTTTAGTTGGGTTCTTTGGTTCTTTTGGTTTCTTTGGTTCTTTTGGTTTCTTTGGTTCTTTTGTGTTCTTTGGTTCTTTTGATTCTTTGGGTTGCTTTTTTTTACGTTCTTTAACAAGAGAGGCAATCACATCATCTTCTTCTTCTACTATAATGGTTTTCTTTTTTCTGCCAACTTTTTCTGTAGGTTTAACAGGTTGTGTATCTTCACTATCAGATAGAATTAAAATGGGAGCAGCAGGTTTCTTTTTAACGTAAATAGTCTTTTTTGGTTTCTTAAAATCCTGTAAATAAGATTGAATTGTAATTTGATTTTCAATTGCTTTATATATTCTCTCTACACAATTATCATTTAATTTGTCGAGAGAAATGAATGCATCACCATTATTACTTAAAATAATTTTATATCCAGGAATATTTTCTGGTCTAAGTCCAGGTATAACAATAAATACAAAATCATCATCCCTAGTTCCATAACCAAGAAATTCTGTCTTTTCATGATTAGCCTGCAAAATTGATTTTTGAGAAATAAAAATTGTTGGAATTTTGTATTTTACGACTAATAACCACAAATCAAATGTTGTTAAAAAATAATTTTCTGTATAAACAAGATTTGCAAAAGAAAGAACACCACTATGAACTTGATCACCAAGTATTTTTTTACCTTCAAGAATTAATATATCTACAATTTTATCTATATATTCTCCCAAATATATTTTATATTCATCAAACAATTGATTTTTAATCTGACTAATAGAAAACCTTGATCCATTTCTGCGCTCTATTAAGTCGATTATAAATTCAAATGTACATATATTATTTTTTCCATATGCAATCTCATAATAGTTTTCCGGAAAACAGGAATTCCATACACTAGAAATGATTTGTTTATTGGAAATTTTTTCACAAGTTATTTCTATCGTACTATCAAGAGCTTCTTTTAAAGATGAAAATGTATTGTTATATACTTGTGATTTTACTGGTTGAACTTCATCATAAGATATATTCTTAGCATATTTATTTGTATTAGCAGGAACTAAGCTTTCAAAATATTCTTGTGTCAATAGTGATTGCATTAATATAATTTCATTGTCTTTTAAGTTATATCCTATATTTCCAAAAGAAAGATATACTTGAGGTTGAAGCATAAACGATTTAATTCTAGCATAACGTATCAATTCATCAGATAAACGACTGTAATAAATAGGCTCATTAAGCTTCTGTGTTATTAAATTTTTTTCAGGTAAAATCATATTGCATTTTCCATTTTCAGTAACTGCACATAAATTAGGCATTGCATTACATGATTCTTTGTCTTTTACAATACATGTAGATACCTCACTAATTAATTTGTAGTAATTTTTGTCGCCAATAAATTGTATTTTATCTTGCACTAAATCTCTAAGATATTTGTCAATATTTTTAAGTTTTTCAGAATAAATAATATATTCTTTTTCCATTTCCTTTTCTATTTTCTCTCTTACTGTAATATTTTCATAGTTATTTATTAAAATACGTATTGTATTTCTAAAAACATTGTAAAAACTTGTTTCGAGACGTATTTTTTTTATATAATCAACTCGTTCTTCGTCTACATTTGTTTTTGTTGTAATCTCTACTTCACTCTGAACCATTGGTGATTTACTCACATCAATAATATAATTATTATTACTTAGTGTTGGAATATCTAAATCGTGCGGCACATCATCTAAACGCAATGGTTGTGATAATTGTATAAATTGATTTGTATTTGTAAGTATACCAACAACATGTTCATCTTCAACAACTTTAAAAGCAGGTTTACATGGAATATCAGGAACCTCTCTACGTTTTTTACTTCTTTTATCTAATTTATTTAAAAAATTTATTGTATTTTGATAAGTATTCCATAATCCCAGATCAGTCATAAATACATAATCCAAATCCTTCTTTAATGTTTCATCTATTTGTGAAGGATAACATGGCACAAAACCTGTTTTCCCAGATGTCCCTGGTTCTTCTGCAACTATACCAATCACTTTGTTATTAAAGTTGACAACTAATTTTTTTATTGTATAATCATATTTATCTATTTTTTTAACCAAGTCATAAAGAAGTAATGCACGTTTTGCTTTATAAATATTTGGCATACTGTCTAATGGTCTGCATATTAGATTAAAAAATGGTTTAATTATATCTTTAAATATAGTTTTCATAGTAGTTGAAAGTTTAGGATCATATTCTTTAAATTCCTTAGAAACTAATATACTTTTAACTTCGTGTGTATTACTATTCGTATAAGAATATATTGGTTCATAGTACTCGTCTTTTTTTAACAAGAGTATTGTAGGTTTTCTTGCTTGATAAAATTCAGATGAATAATGATTTGTAGGACATAAAATACTAACATTGTTAGTAATATCGTCATTATTTATTTGCATTATAATAAGATTTACACCATTTGGGAATAAATTTTTATTAGGCATACTAATGATATCCCATAAATATGTATGATCAATAAATACATCAGGGTCTCTTAAAAAGTCAATAAAATTTTCAAATGATGTGACAACTTTAGTAAAATAAGCAATGTCTTCTGTTTTTTTCATATTCAATTTTGAAAATAATTTTGTTTCTCTATATGTATTTAAATCAATACTTTTATCCAAATCTTGAAAATCTGTAACCAAATTACCGTTTTGATATTTTATAAAAGTATCTATTGATATAGCACTAATTATATATTCTTTCATTTCTTTTATACTCAAAATAGATGACAATCCTGATTTTGCTTTTTTAGCAAAAAATATAACATCTGATATACAACTAATAAAAGATTGTTTTTGACTTATTTCAATACCATGACGCAATAAACAAGGATGGTTCTCTTTAATATTTGTATTTGTTTTACTAATTTGACAATCCGAATTTGAAACGTTTAACATAGTTTGAATTTCTACTGGCAAATAACCCCATCTACCTGGTTCTAAGGGAAATTTCTCAGGGGCTTTTATATACACATCTTCTTCTTTTTTAGATTTTTTTGAGTTATCTTCACCTTTTTTTTCTTCTGTACACTTTTCCATTGCTTTTACACGACCTTCAGTATTATATTTATCAAAGCAACACGGCAAACAATATCCGTCGGGATGTGAATCTGGGATTAAACTAGGATATTTTTTTGTGTCTTTTTTGCCTGGTTTTGGTTTATAAAATTCGTAAATATAATAACCAGGTTTTACTTTTTTATCATTTTTTGATAATACTTTACCACATGTTGGATGAACTAATTCTATTTTACCATCAGCCCCTTTTACTTCTTTTAAATCCTTTGGATCTATAATAGTTTTTGTTTTTAAACACCAATAACGAGGACAAATATAATTGAACTTATTCTCTGGATTTGAACCATATTTAATAACGTCTTCATCTCTTAAAAAGCCTGGATGTTCTTTGTTTATGTCTTCTAATTGAGTGTCTGTTAAAATAACAGGTTGTCGTCTCATATTTGAACTACATGTTCTAGGATAAGAGTTGAATTGTGGTGTATCCTCTTTTAAAATTAACACATGATCCATTTTTTCAATACGCGATTGGAAGTAATATGGTTTATTTAATTTCATTCCATCAATATTTCTTACTTCATCTTCTTCTTCATCTTTATCTTCTTCATCTTCATCTTCTTCTTCTTCTTTTTCTTCTTCATCTTTTTCTTCATTTTCTTCTTCTTTTTCATCTTTTTCTTCATTTTCTTCATTTTCTTCATTTTCTTCATTTTCAATATTTATATTTGAGACATCTTGTACAATAGGTTCATAAATTTCTTCTTCGTTTAAATCAGAAGGATTACTAACATCTAATAAAGGAATTTTTTCTGAAGTATCATCTTTGTTATTTTCAAAAGAAACTAATTCCTTTACAGGTAAAGATGTATCATTATCAAAATTCTGTGGTACATCTGAAATAGAAGATGCACCAAAATCTTCTAACTCATTAGCACTAGATAGTGATTCTGGACTATCAATAACTTCTGGACTATCAATATTTTCTGGACTATCAATATTTTCTGGACTATCAATAACTTCTGGACTATCAATATTTTCTGGACTATCAATATTTTCTGGACTATCAATATTTTCTGGACTATCAATATTTTCTGGACTATCAATAACTTCTGGACTATCAATAACTTCTGGACTATCAATAACTTCTGGACTATCAACTGCAAATTCAGATTCAATAGATGATTCAGATGAATCACTACCTACACCACCTTTTAAATCTTCAGAATTATATTCATCTTCATCTTCATCTTCATCATCAAAGAATAAACTTAATGCTCCTTTGGGTTTTTCAACTGGTAAAGCAATATTTGTATTATCATATATGACATCTTCATCTTGAATAGTAACAACTTCCGAATTAGAAGCAGATTCTTCAACAGCTGAAACAATATCATTAATAGATAATTCACCTTTCTCTCCTGTTGAACAAAAATGAGTAATTTCTGAAACAGGATACAAAGTAGATGTTTTGTCTTGTGTTAAACGAAGCATTGTATCTAAGTAAATAGGTAATGTGTATAAATAATTAATATTATTTATATTTTCAGTTGTAATTGTAATAATTCCAGTTTCTTTATCAAGTACAATATTTGTTTTAAATCCAGGATTATTTTTTATTTTAATGTCTGATTTTCGTACACCTCTTTCAACCTCTAATTCATTTGCAATCCTCATAACCATCTCAACCGCACCTTTTCTGTCTAAGTCTTCTGAAAAGTTTTCTAAAAGAGCTTCAATAATTTCATCTCCTCTTAAGCCTTGACCTGACTTTTCTAAAATAAAAGCTTCTTGACTAGTAAATTTACTATAATTTGATACCCGTTTAAATCGTAAATCTATATTATTTCCTCTAAATTTGTTAGTTTCATTAATAAAAATGCTCGATATACAACTCCTATATGAATCCAAATTAAGAGGTTTTTTAATATAAATTTGTGTTTCATATGTTAATTGTTTGATTTCAATATTTTCATCATTTAGACTTTCAAAACTATCTAATTTATACCCACTTTGTTCTAAAACAATTTTAATTTCTTGTATTAATGGATTTATAGCTGCCTTAAACATTTCATTTATTTCCTCTACACTGACAATAGTCTTAAAATCAGTGCTAATAGTTATGTATCCTTCTTCATCAAATTCGCAAACAAATGATTGTTCTCCTATTTCAATATACACACCAACACATTTATTTCGTGAAATATTTTTCATTAATTTAAATATTGCAGCCTTTTTAAGGAATGGTATTTTTCTTCCATCTGTAGCAATTTTGTCGGTAAAAAGTCTGTATACGTTTTCTTGTCTAGATGATGGATTATATTTAATTAATGGATTTTCTTTAGTAGCATGTATAATTTTAAAAATAATTTCCAGAGGAATTTTAATATCAAATTTTGGTGTTATAACAGCTTTGATAAATTTTATACCTTTTTTAACATATTTTAATTCAGTTTTTCTTAGTTTATAAATATTATAAAACATGTCAATTGTTTTAAATGACTCAATAACACGCTCATTTAATATTTTTTTATTGTTTTCAATAAATTTACTTCTTTCTTGACTAAGATCAGACAAGTTATTGATATTTTTATTATATAAAAAAGGATAGTAAATCTTAATAGTTGACTCTTCTGAAATATCTTTACTTGCAACAAAAGAGAGAACGTCTTCTGCAAGACATAAATAAATACTATCATCAAAAATATTACCGCTATTTAGTAATAAATGATTATTGAGTGTTGAAAGAGATTTTCGTGCTGTTTTTTCTAAAAGTTTGTCGTATTCTTCTACTGCAAATGGATTGCATACAAAAGGGTATTCATTTTCAACAATAAAAAATTTTTGTCCAAGAACTTTATTCACAATATATTTTTTATTATCAAATTTCATTTGAAAAATATCATCAAATGTATAAATTTCTTTTTCTTCTGGTTTCTCAAATAGTTCACCGTTTTCATCATTAACTATATTTGAAAGAAACTGATCTAATCTCACTTTTGTCAATTGTAATTTCCCATTTTGAGTAAGTGATTGATAAACTGCCACTGCATTTAGTGTCTCTGCTTTTTGACAGTACAAATATATTTCCTCTATAGAAACATCTCGTTTAAGCTCATTAAGTATTTTAATTTTAATTGTTGCAATGGAATCATCAAAATTAATCTGTTGTTCTGAAAACATTATTGAAATTTCACCATTTTTTATTTGAGTAATTTCTTCAGGAGTAAATATTTTTTGAAACAATTCTTCTTCGTTTTCAGAAGCTATTTTACCATTAAAAATATATATTATAGTTACCTCTCCATTGACTAATTGTTTAATTTTATATATTTTTTGATCTAAAGTAGTAATTTCTTGTGACATATATATAAAGCTATTATTATTTTAATTTCATTATCTTAAACAAAATTAAAATACTTATCTTTATAAATATAATTATACTAAATCATAATAGGGGTTATCATTTATGGTCATACCGCAATAATTTTGTGGGTTTTTCTTATAGTCGATAGGGTCATAAATACCAGCTTCTTTTGCATTTTGTAATAAAAATTTAAAGTTTTGCCAAAACTCTTGTTTGTGACCAACAGATTCTGTCATAATATGTGATAATTCATGAAGCGCAACGAAAGTAAGTGTATTAATATCAATAAGTCTATTACCATCTTTAGTTGTATTTAAACAAAATGCAATTTTCTCTCCTTTGTTTTCACTATATGCAGTTAATTCAGATGTAGGTAGTGTTTCGTTAATGACTTTTGGATTAAACCCATCAACAAGACGTTTGGTGCGAGGATCTTCTGGGTGTTTTTCTTTCATATAAGCGACCATTTCCTTCATTTTCTGAGTAACATCGGCTAAAAGATTAGCAGCCAATTCTAGTTTCTCTCTTTCACGAACACAATAACGATTTCCATCTTTTGAAGCAATAATACATTTTAATTGATAAGCGTCTGATTGATAATATATGACTAAACAAAAGAAAAGTATAAATGCTATAAATATATAAAAAAATATACTATGTTTCTCCATACAATACGTTTAGAAAAGGTATTATAAAATATAATTAAATTAATTATATTTTTTAAATTAAATTTAAATTATTTTATAAATATAAATGAATAGTGAATTAAATACTGAATTGAATACTGATTTGGGAAAACGCGGTAGTATATCAGATGATGAAGAAGATGAAGAATATAATTATGGAAAAAAACTATCTACTACTAATAATAATGATTATGATTCAGATGAAACGACGATAGGTGAAGGACCAATAATAACAGCAGTATCCGAACCATTAGCATTAAGACCTCCTTATAAAGAACCTAGTATCAAAAAAATCAGTTCAACATCCGCAGAGACAAGTTCAACATCAGCAGAGACAAAATCAGATAATTCATCATATATTGTTTTATATTTGTCAGCACATGGTAATGAAGATATTGGTTATTATGGCGAAATAGAATATCCTTTATCAGATGATGTTTCTATCTTTGCTGACGAAGAAGATATACATTTTTTATCTTTTGTTGGTAAAACATGTAGATTAGGTATAATAAATAAAAAAGATGATTTACCACCAATAGATATATTTACTTTAAATGTTTTAGCTGATAAATATAAAGAAGCTTTAAGTGAAGGAAAAAGTGCTGAAGATGTTTTTGTTGAATGTGGACCTTTTTTAGAAATCTTGTATGATAATTTTTACGAAATTAAATATGGTGAAAGTTCATTTGTAATTCAACTACCAGAATATGAGAGAGAATTTATTTTCAAAGCAAATGAACATGAGAATTGTATTAAGTGTACAACTCGTAATTGTTTATCTTGTAAAGAGTTCAGAGATAAAAGTCAAAAATTTTGTCCAAATTATGGTGTCCAAATTATAGTCAGTTCTTTTGAAGATGATCAATCGTTTACTTTAGTAGGTAATGGTTCTGTTGAAGATGTTAATTTATTAAAAAAAACTGAGTATGGTGAGAAAGAAGAAGCTGAAGGGAAAACTGAAATAGGCGAATATTCTAGAATAGCACATTATTGGCTAAATAGAGCTGGTGTAATACTAGATAAATCAGGTAAAATAGATAATCCTGATAATTATAGAAAAGATAAAATAGGCGATAATACAATGTACACACAAGCAAGACTTCAAAGAATAGCCCGAGATTTATTTGATAACAAAAAAACTTATTATACTGATTTAGTATTTTTTTTTAAAAAAATGGGTTTTAAAGATATATATATATTTGATCCATCATGTAGATATGTTGAAGATAAATCTATACAGGATTCTCAACCAACAGACACTTATTTGTATGAAGGGATCCTTCATGCTGACGATCCTTCTGTACAAATAAAAGGAACTAATATGAGGGAGGCATTGGAAGAATACAACAAAGCAAACCCACAAAAAAAAAAGGACTTGGTTTCATTTTCAAATGAGTTTGATGACAAATGGAAACTTTATAGAGCTGAATGTAAAACAAATACGTTAAAAGGTATTAGAATACGCAAATTTTCTCAATTTTTAGCTGACCCAATCAATAGAAACATTAGTCAATATTTTAGTAAATTTAGAAATTGGATTAGTAATTGGATCAGTACGTGTATATCTACAAGAAGTTATGAAGATACAAAAGGTGGAAAAAAGAAAACAAACAGAAGACGGAAAACAAACAGAAGACGGAAAACAAACAGAAGACGGAAAACAAACAGAAGACGGAAAACAAACAGAAGACGGAAAACAAACAGAAGACGGAAATAATTTATAAAGGGTTTTCAAAATATAAATTAATTATATTTAATTATATTAATGAGTAAAAGAGGTAGAGAACCAGAAGAAGAAGTGGAAGAAATTGATCATGAAAAACAAAAATTTAAATATTTTCATGCGGCTGAACCTGGAAAAGGTTATGGTACTGATTCATCATATTATCCTGGGTCAGATGAATATGATGATGATGATGATGATGATGATGGTGAAATGTATGAACCAGAAACAGATATACCTTTATATCCTTCACCGTCATCATCATCATTACTATCGTCATCATCATCATTACTATCGTCATCATCGTCATCATCAAAAGATAATAGTATAGTAATATATTTATCTGCACATGGTGCAGAGTCTATTGCAGAAGATATAAAAGTAGAGAGCAATATATATACAAGTGGTGTGAATATTAATTTTTTATCATTTGTTGGTAGTTCATGTACATTCGGAAATCTCGCACAAAATAAAGAATTACCACCAATAAACGTTTTTGTTTTATTATTTTTAGCTGAAAAATATAGTAGTTTTTTGGAACAAGGACTAAGTCTTGAAGATATTTTTCAGTTATGTCCATATTTTTTGGAAGTTTTATATGATCAATATTATGATGTTAACTATGATAATGGGTTTCAAATTCAAATACCAGAAAAACAGAGATTTTTTCAATTTAAACCTGGAGTTCATGAAAATTGTTTAGAATGTACAAGAAAAGGAGACACGCGTTGCATTGAAATTCGTGACATTGATTCACGACCATGTCCATCATATGGTATCATAGGGGTTGCGAGTTCTAATCAATCTGATAAAGAATATACAATAGATTCATTAGAATTTGAAGAAAAACATTCATCATTTACTGAAAAAACAGAAAAATTTAATTTTTTATCAAAAACTAAAGAAGGAAATTATTCTGAAACAGGTCTTCATTGGCTACAAAGAGCTGGTGTAAATCTAGATGATGAAGGTAAAATAAGTCAACGTACGTTTAGCAAAGAACCATCGATTCAAAGAATAGCTCATAAATTATTTGAAGAAAAAGACATTACTTTTACAGAGTTAATATTTTTTTTTAAATCAATGGGTTTTAAAAATGTATATATATTTGATCCATCATGTAGAGATGCAGTCGAATTTACAGATGATATTGCTAATCCACATTATGCTCTTTCACAAAAAGACCCATATAAACAAACAGAAGCATTACAACATTTAAAAGCAGCCGATAAATTTGGAATAAAACATACGGATATTGTAAAATTTGCAAAATCAGTTAGAGGTCGATGGGAAAGTTATAAAAAAGAATGTGTATTAAGAACACAAAAGGGAGAACCACTACGAGAATTTGACGAATATTTAGAAGCTAATAAAACTATGGGTGAAACTATTAGTAGTTTTATGAGTGGTATGGTTAGTAGTTTCTTTAATAGAATGTCCCATCATAAAGGAGGAAGAAACAAAAATAAAACAAAACGTAAATTCAAAGGAGGAAAAACAATAAGAAAAGTTAAAAGCAAATCTAAACGCAAATCCAAACGTAAATCCAAACGTAAAACAATCAAAAAAGTTAAATATTAATTGTGATAAACATATTTATATATTAATACATAAGCCAAAAATAAACCGAAAAAGTTCTTTGCAAATAGATCTAAAATATTATACATAATATTTTTAACTTCATAACTCATTAATGCAGCAACACCATAAAGTCCCCATATAAACACAAAGTAATAAAAAGTTGTTACACCAATCGGACTGTATTTAGCATACTTTTCATAAATAATGTAAAACATTAATGTAAAAGGTATAAATCCTAAAAAGGTAGATAAATTTACACTCATTTTACCTAATTCAGCAATATAACCAAAAAATAACATCAACCAATCCAATAATATGATGGTTATTAATGTATATTTTTCATCATTGATAAGTTTGAATAATTCATGATTTTTATTTTCTTCAAGATTCTTGGTATGTAACAAATACATAGAATATGTAAATAACATAGTTGGTGTTGTAATTACCCAATCATAATAACGTGTTATAGTAATGTTCTTAATTTTAGAAAAATTACTGATCATCCATATGTAAAAAGTCCCTTCTACAAAATTAATAATATATTCTATCCACAATAAATTCTTAATAACATCGAGAGAAGGTGGTGTTGTTATGGATAATGCATAAGTATCTACTATTGTTGTTAATATCTGAATAATAAAAGATGCTACACCTGTTGTATAAATAAGTTCGTTCATATATTCTACTTATAAAAAATCTACTTTTACACCTTTTAACATTTCAAACGCCGATTTTCTCGGCATAAAAAATAATGATAATAAAGATATATAAAATAAATTATGTTTATAATAAAGATCTAAAAACATGCCATGTAAAGCTATATTTCCTATATTATTACACATTTGCAATAATTTCTCAATAAAATTTGGTAATAAAAAGTAATAAAACATATATAGTTATTACTATATATGCTTTAAATGTATTTTATATTATAAAAATTTGGCTCCACCTTTTAAAAGGTGGATTTATTGATTTCCGCTGCCAATTTCTAAAGGAGGACGAAGAAAGTCAGGTTCAATTGTGCTTTGGTTCCAAGGTCCAACACTCAATTGTGGATTAGGAGGTTCAGAACGGATTTGCAAGTTAGCATTTCTCAAACTTTGTCCGATGGTATCAATACCAATGTGGTAACCAGCCTTGAGTAAGTTAACATTTGCAAGCTCACCCTTACCAGAAGGGTTTAATTGAGCCCATTGGTTATCAGAGCTCTTTGGTAGAAGCTCAGCAGGGTTTTGAATATTTGGCTTAGAGCATGAAGAAGGAAGACCAGGCATGCTGGTTTGAGTACCATTTGCAGAAGCATACACTTCATTGCCGTTAGGGTCGGAAGGGCGTACAGAAGCACTAGCTTGAACATTAGTATTTTTGTATTGTTGTTGCATTTGAGAGTTGGATTCATACCCAGTTGTTCCCTTAACACCTAAATAATTGGCAAACATACTAACGCCATATGCAACAATTAATAAAACCAAGATGGCTCCAATTCCATAGTCATTCCATAGTTTCTTTACAGAGACACTCATTATATAAAATTAATGATAAAATAATTTTCAAAATACATATTAATTATTCTAAAGATTTTGGATTAAATAATTTAAAAACCTTCTAATTCGCTTTCCGAAACTTCATCAATTTCAGCGTCAAAATCACTATCACTATCAATCAAATTTTCTACCATATAAGTTTTCTTAATATTCTTAGCCTCTAAATAAGCAATAATAGCATTTTTTTTTGCTATTTTTGCTTTATTTCTAGCTTCTTTATATAATTCAAAATAGACTTGATTAGGTTTTTTTAATTGCATTGGAGTAGAGACATCTAAATTGTTTTCTAATGATAGATCAAAATTTGCAAGTTCTCTTAAATCATTGTTGTTTTCCTCAATGTTATCTTCTAATTCTTCAATGTCCAATGAAACGATTTCTTCTTTTTTTTCAGGTATTGAAATGTCAAATGATTCTAAATCATTTATTTCTTCTAAATCATCAATATCTTTTTCATTAATTGTATCTGTATTGGTATTTGTTTGTACATCTTCTTCGATTAAAAGTTCATCTAATTTAACATCTTCTACTAAAGAAACTTGACTTTTGTCTTCAGTTTGACTTTTGTCTTCAGTTTGACTTTTGTCTTCAGTTTGACTTTTGTCTTCAGTTTGACTTTTGTCTTCAGTTTGACTTTTATGTTTATTCGATTGATTTTCTATTTTAATCAAACAACTATCAAATATTGGTTCATTATTTAATACCATCATTTGCTTAAGTTCTATTTCAATTTGAAAATTTCTTGTAGTGAACTTTATACCTTGTATTTCTAAGATAGAAATTGTGTTTGTTTCATTTATAACATCATCAATTGTCAAAGGTGTTTGTTGTTCATTGTAAATTTTAACTGCAGGTATGTTATTATTATTTTTAACATTTGTCCTTAATAAATAGAATTTTCCAGACTTGTAAACACGAATGGTTGAATTAAAAGCAGTTTCAATATCACTTTCCTCTAAACCATTTTGAAACCATGTATCCCTTCTATCGTAAATTAAACTTTGACATCTTGTTTCTAAATTTTCAAACCATTGAATAAGAGATTCAGCATTTTTGTCAAACATCAGGTCAATATAATATTTTTTACCTGTTTTAATAAAACCTTGTCTTGATTGTCCTTTAATAGTTTGAATATACAACGGTTTTTTATTGTATTCTATTTTAGTAAAATATGCTCCCCCTTGAATTCCAACAGGATGTGCTAAAGATAATTTTGAAAAATCAAATGTTTCATTCGGTTCAACAATATTTTCCATATTATTGAAAATATAGAAAAATATAAAAATAACAACACGCACAAAATTAATAATATTTATATTTTGATTAATTATATGAAAGATTCTTTAGTTCAACAATGTTTAGACATATTAAAGAGAGAGGATATCAAAAATGAATTAAACTTGCTTTCTAGTTCTGTAATAAATTATATTTTACATGAAATAAAACCATTTGTTTTAATATCCATTATTTTTATTTCCACAATGTTTATTATGAATTTGGCTATAATAATTATGTTAGTATTATTGTTACGTAATAAACAAACAATAACAAAATTGTTATGAATATAATTTTAATAATTTTTAATAATTTTATACATTTAGGCAAGTTTTAATTTATATACTTTTGTGGTTAATTATATTTTATTTCTCATTAAATAATATAAATGGCAAGAAAACATAGTCGTAGACATAGACATAGACGCAGTCGTAGACGTAGTCAAAGAGGTGGAAACTGGACTAGTGGGTCCACTTATGGTATGCATGTAAACGGTACAGGTATTGATCAATTCAATAGAACTTTTTCTACATCAGGCGAGTATGCTAACAGAGTAGGATCTGAATATGTCGGTGCTCAAGGTCAATGGTCACATCAACCAAATACAGCTTCTGCTGCAAACCTCTCATTAATTCAATCTGCAGGTAGACGCAGAAAGAGGAGGGGTGGATTTTTAGGTCCTGTTATAAGTCAAGCAGTTGTTCCTGCTACTCTTTTAGCATTACAACAAACTTATAGACGTAAAGGAAATCGTAATAATAAAACTTTTAGACACAATAGATTTAGTCGCCGCAGTTATTAATTTTATCACTTAAAATTCACAATATTAGATGCATTGCATTTTCTGGATTTCTTTTTATTTCTAGTTTTTCTTGATTTATTTTTATTTCTGGATTTCTTTTTATTTCTGTATTTCTTTGATAATTTTTTAACATTTTTGTATTTATTTTTTTTACCATTTCCTCCTTCTTCATCATATGGATTATCCATGAATTCATTATCTGTATCATCGTCATGATCAGTTATAAGAATTGGTGGTCTTTCTTCAATCGCACGAGGTGTTCTTATTAAAACTATTTTTTCATTAGATGGATTAATCCATTCAAATTGATAGTTTCCTTTATCGGTGCCTGTGTATTGATCTTTTTCATGATGCCCTAAATTATAATATTTACCAACAATCAGTTTATTTCCTAAACTATCCATTATAATATATTTTTATTTTATATTTAAACCTTGTATAAAATGAGAAAAAATGTAAATAAATTTATATTAACTATATTTATAAATGAGTTTTGAAAATCATATCCAACAATGGGTTTCAATTGATAATAAATTGAAACAATTAAACGAGAATGTTAAGGAAATGAGAGAAAAAAGAAAAATATTAGAACAAAGTATTACAAATTATGCTTCATCAAATAATCTCTCTAATGCAACTATTCAAATAAGTGATGGTAAAATAAAATTTGCAAATACAAAAGTTCAAGAACCTATCACTTTTAAATATTTAGAAAAGACACTAGTTGAGGTTATAAAAAATGAGTCACAAGTAAAATTAATTATGGAACATATAAAACAAAAAAGAAACATTAAAATTGTTTCAGAAATAAAGCGCTTTTCTAACAATTAATTAATATATAAATAAATTATATATGACAGAAAATGAACAAAAAGATATGTATATAGATTCCAACGAATTAGTATTTAATAAAAATACAGGTATTCAATCAGGTGGTTTTAGTGTTAGTAATATTATGAAAAAATCTGGAATTTCACCCATTATTACTATGTCAAATATACAATCAGGTGGAGGAGATAAGGTGTCAGAATTATTTGAGCATTTAGCAGTTCCTAATTGGGCGACTAGGTATAATATGCATGGTGGTGAATATAAAGGTGATAAAAATGATAGTGATAGTGACAGTGATATTGATGATGATTTACATGACAAGTTATTAGGACTTGTAAAAGAACATGAAAATAAATTAAAAACAAAACAAAAAAAATCAAAAAAAAATATTAAAGGTGAAAAGAAAAATACAACAAAAAAAAATAAAAAATAAAAAATAAAAAATAAATCATATTAGTTTATTAGAACAAAACTAATATGATATAATTAAACTGCGCCCCAAATATTATAATTAAACGGAGATAAAAGTATTTCATCTATTCTACCTTTCCAAAAATCTACACGCTTTTGAAATAATTGATCTTTTGCAGTTTCAGGATATGGTGTAGAAGTTTTCATTAATTCTTCTTCTGCTTCTCTTATTTTTGGTTTTAAACCATAACAATTTATGCCAAAACGCACTTTAGGATTAGCAATATATCCACCATTTATACCTGGACGTCCACAATCATTTTCATGACCTTTTATGGTTTGCAATTGTTTATATGTTTGTAATTGTGTAGGAAAATATACTTTTTGGTCAGCAGACCAACCATAGTTGCACCATTCAGCACCATTATTATAAGCTTTTTCTATTTGTTCATACGTTGCTAAATCCGCATCATATGCTTTACAAACAGCTTTAGCATTTTCATAATTATAATAGTTACCAGGAATATTAAAAACCTGTCTTTTTAAACCATAATTTATAGGTTCTTCTACTGGTGGAGGAGTAGTATGATCAACTACAATATCAACTTGAGTTTCTGGTGTAAATAAACCTTTAATATAAGCAGTTAAACTAATACTAAAAAAATATTGAAAAGCATTTGCTACAATTAATATAATAAGAATAATAATAATAACAACTCCCATTGTAGTAGAACCAGAACTAGAAGTAGATACCGAAAATCCTTGATTGTTTCCTAAAGATGATGAAAATACATAATATGCTATAATAATCAATAATATTATAACAAAAATCATAGGATTCATGATAAATCCATTTAAATAATTATACATATTTACAGGGTCAGTTGTTGATGTTGTGCTTACTACTTCCATATAATATATATATAAATAGTTAAAATAATATAATTATAAATAGTTAAATTTTTCAAAAAAATATAAATTAAATAATTACTTCATAATTGGTTTACATTGATTTTTTTCTATAAAACAAAACATATGCTTTTGATGAAATAATAGAATCAATCACACCAACTTCTGATACACTTGTATCATTAAAATGATACCATTTACCATTTGCATTTTTTACATAGGCTGTATAATGACCTCCCATAACTCCACCGCTATGATTACATACACCATAAAGCTCATATTTATAACTTTCACTCTTATATCCTATAACATATTCAGATAAATCTAAATTATCAAATGGAAATGTAATGAGAATTTGATTTTTCATGGAACGATTATTAAATCTTTTAAAATCAATAACTAAAATATTTGGAAATGACCAAAATTGAATTTTTTTTCGAATATCTATTTTACATTTTTTAGTTTCATTATACCATGCATTCTCTCCTTCTAAAACTTCACCTTCTACATAAAGATTAAAACAATCAATTAATGAAGGTGATTTAATATTTGTAGGTATAGGTAAATCAATCATAAAATAAGGTTCTGGTGTTATTTGATACTGTTTTCCTGTTACTAAATCAGTTATTTCAGAAACATGTACCGCATAAAATAAATTCCAAATTTCGGAATATTCTTTTGAATACATCTTTTTAATCATTTCAAAACATTTAACTGCAATTTTATCTGTTTTATTTTGGGTTTCACCTGAAATAGTCATTTTTATTTCTCTAGAGATTGAATTATGAAAACAATCTATTAAAAATAATAGAAATTCCGGTAAATCATTCTGTGAATATCCAGTAAACATTTCCATTCCTTTAAATTGTGCTACCTTTTGAATTGTCTTGATATATTTTCCTGGTGATATAACACAATTTGAATTCCACATAATTTTTCTTAAATTATCCCATTCTAATAACAAAGCAGAATCACATTTATTCTTTATTTTTTTTTTATAAGTTTCTTCTTCCAAAAAATAATTTAATTCATATGTATGAGAAAGTACTTGCATACATGAATTTATAAAACATGTATTTCCTAGATTAGCAAGACCACTTAATCCTTTTTCTTTGTATTTTTCAGTATCCATTGTCTAATATTAATATTATATTAATGCATTTAAACAGATTTAATATATATATTATAATGAGTCGAAGTAATGAGCGTGTTATACTAGTTGATATCTTGAAAAAAATGTATAATGATAATATTCGTCAAATAAATAACATGACAAACTCTATAAATAATATACGAAATACTAATAATCAAATAAGAAATTTGCTTATGCAAGTATTGCTTTATCAAAATACTTCTACTAATTTAAATAGAAATACTTCTACTAATTTAAATAGAAATACTTCTACTAATTTAAATAGAAATCAACGTCAACCAACTACAAGAGAGAATTTAGGAAGAGTTATTTTGGATAATATTCCTTATGTGATTGACAATGTTCAACGATTTACAATACCTTTAACACAACAAACAAATAATACGAACACAACACAACTTTCTAGACAAATACAAAGTTTTTTTCAACCAGTTGACGTTTATCCTACACAATCTCAAATTGAAAATGCTACAAGAAATGTTCAATACTGTGATATTGTTAACCCAGTTAATAGATCTTGTCCTATTAGTTTAGATACTTTTACAGATACAGATACGGTATCTATTATTATGTTTTGCGGACATATATTTAAACCAGATCAATTAATTACATGGTTCAGATCTAATTGTAGGTGTCCTATATGCAGATATGATATTCGCAGTTATAATGCAAATTCTTCATCATCTATATTTTCTGAGCCAACCAATGTATTTAATGTTGATATATCAAACAATTTAACAAATGAAAATAACTCTTCTGAACCAACTGAAGAGAGAACTACTAATTCACTGACTTCTTATATAGATTTAATTTTAGATACTACAAATATTGATTTTTCAGAAACTACTGACGCAAATGCAATTCTTTCTCTCTTAAACACATTTCAAAGAAGGTATTGATAATATATAAATACAATATAAAGATTTATTTGTTTTACTATTAAGAAACTATGCTATTACGTAGTAGAGAGATTATAAACGAAGACCCAAATTTATTACGATCATGTTGTAATGATGGAGTAAATTCTGAATCTGAAACTGATGATAAATCATATTCTATAGTTTATATTTTGAAAGAGTTTATCATGACTATTTATAATGTTAGTATGTTTTGTTTTGAGTATTTTTATAAAGGAATAAAAGTAATTATTAAAGTATCAGGTGTTTATTTAGCATGGATTTGTTTGCACTATTTTGCATCACAATTATATGTAAAGTTATGTGTTCCAAATACAATTGTCGGTTTTTTAATGTCACCATTTATGACTGCAACTCCACATTGTCAAGGACTGCGTTGGGTTGTGTATAATGCTGCAAATGTCATTAATAATATGTGGCTTATATTGGGAGGTTGGATTTGTTCAACATTTTTAATCATAAATAAAGACAGTATGAGTTCGTCTATACCAATGTCTTCAAGTTAGATGAAAAAATGTTTTATAAAAAGATTTAAAGGTAACACACCTAATATAGTATACTACAATGACTGACTGTAAAAGTATGACTACCGATTGTAAAAGAAATGGAAATAAATGGACAACTAATGAGATTTTGTCTCTTGAGAGAGAATACGATCTTTTAGAATGGAAAGCACAAAAGATTGCTCTTAAGCATAAGAGATCCGTAAAATCTATTTTATTTAAGCTTCATTCAGAGGGAATTTCAAGTTCATTTTATGAACCTAATTTATGTGGTCCTGAGAGAAAGAGATTTAAAGCTATTAAGGAAGCTATTAAGGGTAGACAACATGAGGATACTTACGATAATGACGATGATAATGATTCTTCATCTGATTACGAAGAAGAAGATGAAGATGAAGAAGAAGATGAAGATGAAGATGAAGAAGAAGATGAAGACAAAGAAGACGACAAAGAAGATGAACCTAATGATACTTCTGTAGATAAAATTGTTGATAAATTTTCAAAACGTGTTTGGAAATTGGAAACAAGTGTTGGAGAAATTAATAATGTATTGAAGCAGTTGTTTGATCATTTGACTGATCAACCGAAGTTAGCACCTCTTAAAAAATCTACAATTCAAGAAAAATAAAAAATAAAAAATAAAAAATAAAATATAAAATATAAAATATAAAATATAAAATATAAAATATAAAATATAAAATATAATAAAAATATGATTAAAAAATTATAATCATATTTTTGTAATTATTTATTGAAATACTTTAACGTCTTCGTGACTTTCTTCTCTTTTTATTTGAAGGCCGCTTTTTAGTTTTTCTTCGTTTTTTTCTTTTTCCTCCTAATAATTCTCTACCTTCATAAGGCATTAACACGTCAACCATACCAATTATTGCAATACAACTTTTTTCTTCTATAGATATATTTCTCCCAAAAAACCCTTTTAATAGTTCAAGTTGTAATAATTGATTTAATTCATCAATTTCTTTGTCGGCTTGTGCTTTATAAACTTTATTCTGCCATTTAAAACCTTGTCTATTTTTTATTTTTTCATTTATTTTTTTATTTATTTCTTCAAATCTAGTTTCAGTAATTTTAAATTTTTCTTTAGAACGAAGAATAAGAGAGAGAAATGTATCTATTTTATCAATATTTTCAAGTGCATGTATTAGAAGATTTTTAAGATTTGTTAAATCTGTAGGACTATATATTGATAAACTAGTCATTATTTTAGTTATTTCATCTAATAATTCTTTTTCTTTTAATGGAACTTCATCATAATTATCATCATTATAAGCATAATTATCATCCATATTAGCATCATCATCATCATCATCTTTTTCAAGAAAAATTTTAATCATAGATAACGCAACTTGATATTTTAAAATTTGTATTTTTTCTGAATTTTCTTTTTTAAATCTTACTCCTTTAAAATAATTACTTTCATCTTCTTCATGTGCATTTTCAAAAGAAGCTTTAGAACTAGTAGACACAGACATACGTAAATCTTTTAATTGCATTCTATTCAATTTTGACAATCTTTCAATTAAATCATATACTGGATTATAAATAGTTTCAATTATTTCTAATTGATTATTTACTTCAGGATATTTTCTTTTTTCTTTTTCTAACGGTAAAGAAGTTGATGCAATAGGTTCTTCATATCTAGGTTCTATATAAGTTGTACTTGATAATAAGGGGTTTTTCAAACCTTCTTTCACAAATTGTTCGTTTTCTTCTACAAATTGTTCGTTTTCTTCTACAAATTGATCACAATTCGCTAATTTTGGAATACATTTACATAATAATTTACCTGCATTATTTAATTTTGTTTGTTCATCTTTTATAATTTGAAAATTTTTTGAAGTTGTATTATTAATCTTTTCAAGAGGATCATTAAGAAAATTATATTTTTCACCGATCTCAAACAATAAATCATGACTAACATTATTAAAAAAACTGTTAAATTTTTTTGTAATTTTTTTACATAATTCTTTTTCATTAGTATTATTTTTTTCAATTAATTCAAATAATAGTTTTAAATTTTTACTATATGTCTTAGTTAATCCTTGTACAGTATCCATATATATATATAATAATTTATTTCTTTTCAAAGAATTTTGTAAGACTTTGAACTCCAGATCTTTCATTATTAGTTTCTCTTAAATATTCGTCAAACAGTAACCCTTTTATTTCTTTGCAGCGCATTGCCTCCAACTTTTCTTCAAATTTATCTGGATATTCTCTCTTTAAAGTTTCTATAGATCTTTTAAATTGTTTTATCTTGGGTATTTTCTTGTTCATTTCCCATATTTTCTCAAGTACTAATGCAAATACTTGCTGAACAGGCTTCATTATTTGGTTAGTAATATAAAATGAATAATCGATTTTCAAATTGTTTTCTATAATAAATGTAGGTGTTTCTATTTTCTCCCCTTGAAGTGCTTTCTTATCCTTTGATGCTATATACACAAATGGTATTCTATCTCCTGGTCCTGGCTTATTACCAGGATCTCGCGCCGTAATCCTATCTGCCAACACTTTATGTGCAATTGCATTTGGATTTTTATATCCAGAACGCAATGATTTTGTAATAATTAATTTATCCATTGTATATTTTTCTTCCACAATATTTTGCAGACACCCTTTTAAAAAGTCAATTGCCTCTTGAATATTCTGATTCTTCATCAATATGTCAATAATTCCACCATAAATATCTTTCACAATAGGCGCATTATCACGACGTTTCAAGACAATCCCCATTTCTTTTCTTTTGCACTTATTCGGATCAGTTTCATAAAGCATACCTACATATCGCTTCTTGGACAGTAAACAAAATGGCATAAATGTTTTCTCATATTCAAAATCATGAGGTCCTTTTAAGAATTTTGCAGACACATCACCGACTTGCTGAGCTAATTCAATTGTAATTTCCAGCGCTTTTTTTCCGCGAATAGGTGCGCCATTAAGCTCCTCTAGATTAAATGTATAAAATACCGAATCTGTGTCACCATATATATACTCGGCACGCGTCTTCACTTTTCCATAATTTTTAGTTTCACATATTTTGTCGCCATAACATTCTTCAATAATTCGCTTACCATATGTCAGTAGTTTTCGTCCTGTTGCAGTTGTGCACGCAGCAATATCTTTTTCATAAAATGTGCTGGTTTTTGCTCCACACTGTCCATAAAGAGAATTAGCTGTAACCTTGTAACCGAGTTGACGCTGATCTAATACATTTTTCATGAATTCATCTTTTTCTTGCGGTATCAACTTTCGTGTATCTTTACGCGCTTTTAACAACTCTTTTAAAATAGAAGGCATAATTCCTACACCTTCACCATTTGGCAATGGTTGCACAAACCGGCACATTTTGTAACCATTAAGAACCTTTTCAGCAGCCGCCTTTGGATGTTTTCTTCTGTATACATATGTATCATAATTTACATCTACATATTCGTAACCTGGTAAATTGTCATAAATATAATTTCCTTCTGTGTCCTTTTCACCCCATTCTTCTACCAAATTACCAGCTAAATCATATTCTCTAGTCCACACCTTACTATCATGTGATAGATTTTCACTAATCATAGAACTAGGATACAGAGAAGCATAGTCATTACATGCAACCGGATTGTCCAAATATAAATCGCATTTTGGATCCAACACGATAGCACCTTCATAACCTTCATCAAGACCTCCTTTTTCTATGACAGGCATCAAAGTACGTTTTTCTCGGCACTTCTTAGCAACATAACTTGTCAACTTAATTCCCTGACCACGCATCACTAGGAAATTAATCGGCACACTACAAATCTTAGCCATCTCAATGTAACCAGTCAATATATCAGATTTGTTAAACAAATAATGCACTAGGTTACAATCTTGAATACAATATTTTGCAATTATAGCACGATCATCTGCTGATCCATTTGTCATGCGGAAAATATCCTTTGGAGTTACATCATCTTTAGCTAAACACCATCGAACTTTTTTTGTAATTAGATCTGGTTCAACTATACCTTTGATTGTAAAAGTAGACGATGTTTTATCAATACCTGTTACAATAAACTTTGCACTATCTGCATAATAATCGACTGAATGTCCGATTTCTTCAAAATGCACATAGCTACCAACCAATAATCCAGTCATGTTACCGGTTTTAATAACACTACAATTGTCTTCAGGATAATCAATAGATTTAATAAAATCACCAATAAAATAACCAGCAACATAATCTAATTTATAACTTGTTAAATTTTCACCACGACGATAAAAGTTATATAAATCCACTTGAAGACGACCATTCATCTTAATAAATCGCAAATCATGTTGACCACTTGCAATCTGTAAAGTGCTTTCTTCTATTTTATATTTTCCAGTGTTATACCCTCGTTCATCTTTTATAGGAGTTGCACAAATTTCATCTGTATTACGTGATAGTTTTAAGAAATCATCAACACATCCTGTTTCTTCTGCTCTTCTAAACATAAATTCATAATCAAACCCAAATATATTGTAGCCAATAATAATGTCTGGATTTTCACGCTGTACTAGTTGTTGCCATGCTAGCAAGACTTCTTTTTCTGTAGCATAACTTTCTAATACAGAGTTTTCTAGAGGTATATCAGAACATGTATTTAGTGCAATGCAGTGATTGAAATAAGGTTCTGTATCACCATATTTCATAAATGTAGAACCAATAAATGTACACTTGTCGCCTTCCAACTTGGGAAACACTTTTTTAAGCGATTCATTTAATTCATTCAACTTTCCTTCTCGCTCAAATTTCTTATCACAAATAATATCTGAAATAGTAGCTTTTTTGTCTGTATATTGTTTGACATGATTATTCATATCAAATTCATCTTCCTCTTCTATTCCCATTTTTTCAAACAATTTCTCTATAGATGTATCTAAATTATTATTGTCATCCGTTTTTAAATTGCGAACAGGCTCTGCTAACCATTTTTCACATAATTTTTTCAAGTCTTCTTTGGATTTTGGTGCAATTTTAGGATATACTAAATCAATTTGGTTCATTTTTTCATATCCAAATGATGCTAATATAATACGACGTAATATGTTCTTACAAAGCTCTTGTGTTATTTCCATTTTTAAACTCTCGAAATACTCTACAATATTGGTAGCCAGCTTCTTGTAAGTTTTAATGGGAACAGGAAAATCACCATGACTACTGCTAGCCTCTATATCAAAACTCATAATTTTATAAGGTACCCTTGTTTCCTTATCATTGAGAGGTATAATTTCTTTATAATCAGTTTTTATTATAAAATCACAATTAACTTTTTTATCATAATTAGAAATGATAATTCCTTTCTTTTTAGGAACTGCAACCCATCCAGAAGGACTTATATCACGAATATGAAAGAACCGCAAAAGAGGTGGTATATTTGCTTCATATAAGATAATATTGGTGTCTTTAAATTTATAGCCATTTTTTAATAAAGTGTGTCCTGCGTAATAATTAGAATACCATAAATTCTTTGCCTTATTAAAGGCAGCCAGGTTTGCAAATTCTAAAAGTATAAATTTATGCTCTTTACCACCATCGAAACCATATAATTTTTTTCTTTTTATTATTTTACACTTTGTTATTGTATCTTGATAATAACTTCCCATTTTTTCTTTTAAATGACTTAAAAATTCGTCTTTTATTTGTATAGTCCATTTATTATTTACCATGACATAGAAGAATGGTTTAAACCCTTCGGCAGTTAAAGAATATGTCTTACCTAATTCATCTACACCAAACATTTGAATAACGAAACAAGAATTATCCACTCTTCTATCTACGGTTTCATTATCTGAAGATTCAGAGGTTTCATTATAAACATTAAAGTCGACAATTCTAAAAATGTGTTCCATTTGGTTATTATAATAATTTGTATTTATTTCCTTTATTTTCATTCAATTTTTATTTACACAAATAAATTATATAATTTATTTATCTAGTATACATAACTATAAATTTAATCCGATCTTAACAAGTATTCATTAATAATTTTGTTATTATATGTATTTCTGTTATAACAGTGTGATATTGTGATACAATACCATTAGTATGACTATCGCCTATTATAGCATTCATTTTGTATAATACAATAAATATACAAAATGAATTCTATAATAAAATTCTATAATAAATTTTTTTAATTTTTTTAATTTTTCTCATAATATGCAGAAATCAAAAAAATAATACCAAATATTATACTAATATATCCTGTAAAATATTGAATATATTTATTACTTAAATTATATTTTTTATTGAGAACTATTTTTGAACCTAAATAACTACCTAAAGTCACATTAATCATAATTGATAATGCTAATGACCAATTAATTTGATTTGATTTATAAAATTCAAAGAATGACCCTATAGATATAGGGAACAAATTTAAAACCATAAGGCTACCTAAATTACTTTTATAGTCTCCAATATTTAATAAATTTAGTATTATTAAAATTGAACTGACTGGGTTAAAACCTGTTGTTCCTAGACAAAACCCAGATATTAGTCCAAATACTATATAAATTAAATAATTAAACATATATTATTATAATATATTTATTTTACACCTTTTCTCAATTAGAACAACGCGTATTTTCAATTTCAATGCTTTTCACATATTCAATGCTTTTCACATATTCAAGTAAAAACAAGAAGGATGCAAATATATTCTCATAAATGATTTTTATATTTTACACCCTTGAAGATTTAAAATATACATTTTTATAGGTTCATTTCAATTCTGTTTTTAATTATACTTTGTTTTATTATATCTAATACTTTAAAATAATCACTTGGGTATTGATCTGATAATTCTAGAGAAAATTGGTCAACACTGCGTTTAAATGTGTCATTATCGATTTTATTGTTTAATAATTCAGAAATTTTTTCAGTAATAAGTGAAAGTATAGATTTTTCTAATTTAATAGCTGTAAAAAATGCAGTTAAACTATACAAAATACTGTCAAAAATTTTTTCTTCATATGGAATATTTTTTAATTCATCAAATATTCTAGTAATTGATTCTTCTACATAATTATTCTCTAGTAAATTAACTAGTGTTAGTTGTCCTGGAATTGTTTCAATTGTTTTTATAATTACGTTGTCATCATTTAAAAAATTAGTTATCAATGATCCAGCACCTTGAGATGTACTTGTTGCAACATATTCACTTGAAAAATATGTTTTTTTACAATTTGATGGCAATGTTTTATTTAATTTATCTGCTATAGAACCTGATGGTGGTGGATTAGTAGTATTATAAGAATAGTAAGTTATTTCTTGCATATTTGTACAACCTTCAAAAATATCTTCTCCTACTAAATCTAATTTTAATTTTGAATAATTAGCAATTATAACTGAAGTTAATCCTGTACAACCAGAAAAACAACAATCTCCTAAATATTCTACAAGATTCGGTATTATAATTGAAGTTAAATCTGTATATTTTTCAAATAATTTTACATTTAAACCAGTTATAGTATTGCTAATTACTGCACTTGTGAGATTTTTTTCGTATGGTCCAATGTCAGCGAGAGACCCTCTATAATATATGTTATAAGAGGCATCTCCTATATAATAATTTATATAATATTCAGTCGGAGTAGGAGAAGCATTGGGCGATGGGGGTGAAGTATACGGCATATTATAAAATATATAAACATAAAAATAAACGCAAAAAAATAATTATTTTCTACCATATTTACAATGTTGTTTTTGTGAAAAACCTTTTGGTCTATTACAATTTATACTACGTTTATATTTTAGAGACCATTTACCACCTGTTTTATGATGTTTATTTGTTTTATGATGTTTATTTGTTTTATGTTGTTTATTTGTTTTATGATGTTTATTTGTTTTATGATGTTTATTTGTTTTATGATGTT
>Ga0114972_10000125_pt1 | contig 52004 bp, 42 predicted proteins | sample M_140807_EF_Meta_FD_87354 | JGI IMG/M metagenome (GOLD analysis project Ga0114972, IMG submission 87354) | Freshwater microbial communities from Lake Montjoie, Canada to study carbon cycling - M_140807_EF_MetaG | ecosystem: Environmental > Aquatic > Freshwater > Lake | place: Lake Montjoie... | reverse complement strand
CATCAGGAGCACTCGAAAGCAACAGCTTCTTCCAATCCACAATCTGGCTTGGGTGGACCTGGTATTCAGATGCAAGCTCCGCCAGAGTCTTCACACTCTTGATAGCCTCAATCGCCACCTTCGCCTTGAACTTGTCCGTAAATGTTCTTCGTTTTTTTACCATTTTCATGCGTCCCTTTTTACTAGTTTTCAGACGCAGATTCTACTTAAGCCGGTGGTCCAAAATATGGGGGTAAGCGCACTTGGAGGAGCCAGACCAAAGGCAACAGTTATTTGGCAAGACCAGCCATTTCTCGCAAAATTTTCCACATCGCTTGATTCTCGAAATGAGCCCGCGCTCGAGTACGCAACGATGGCACTCGCTAAACAAGCAGGACTAAACGTTCCTCCGATAGAGCTTCTGCGGGCGAACGGGAGGAGTGTTTATCTTATAAAACGATTCGACAGAGTAATCGACGAGCGAGGGAGCGAACGGCCTCTCCATTTTCTCTCCGGATTGACTGCTATCAACTGTCGCGAGACTGACTACAACGAATGGAGCTATCAACGGCTCGTTCAAGCGATAAATAGACAAAGCGATCAACCCGAGCTCGACCGCCGAGAGCTTTTTCGGAGGATGGTGTTTAATATCCTCGTGAACAACGATGATGATCACCCCCGGAATCATGGCTTCATCTCCCCTGACACATCCACCTGGCGGCTCTCTCCTCTGTACGATGTAGTCCCTCGCGATCAGCGCACCTCTACCTTTCGACTAGCGCTCAACATCGGAGCGTTCGGCAAGGAGGCATCACGTGCGAATGCAATCTCGGCGGCGAACTATTTCATGATCGACAAACAAGATGCGCTCACTCTCTGGGATGAACTGAGCTCGATAATCAAGGATAATTGGGAGGAAACCTTTAGTTCAGCCGGCCTCTCTGATGAGTTTATCGACCGATTTAGAGGCAGCATCGGAAATAAGGAATGAAAGAGGAAGCTCATTCCTCAAATCGTCTCAGATACACAGTCACTTGGATACTTATGTCCCTTTTGCAGCTCGTTGCGTGGAGTTTCTCTGACACTTAATCACCAAGGGAGTGCAATGGGACCCACTACGGTTCCTAAAACATCGACTCTTTAATGGCTTTTAGTTTGAAGCAATTCGCGCTGAGGGCTTCCTCATATGTTGATTACTATCATGATAAATGCTATTTTTAAGCATAAACAGACATGTGACATGCTGGATTTTGGCAAATTCCAGCATAGCGAGGGTCCCCCAATATGTATTTTCAAAGGGTTATCGATCTTGATAGCGTTCTTGCAGAAAAGTCTTGCTTTCTCCTCGGAGCTCGGCAGACCGGAAAATCCTCGCTTGTGCGACATCAGTTCCCTGACCATCGAGTCTACAACCTGCTTCAAGTTGACGTACTCCGTCGCCTCAGTCGCCAGCCGTGGCTAATCAGAGAGCAGGTACAGGAATCGGATAAGCTGATCATTATCGACGAAGTACAGCTCATACCCGAGCTGCTTAACGAAGTTCATTCCCTGATCGAGGAGAGAGGCATCAGATTTCTTCTCACCGGTTCAAGTGCTCGAAGGCTCCGTCGAAAGGGGGTGAATCTTCTGGGTGGTCGAGCTCGGTGGAAACAGCTGCTCCCCCTCGTTCGGTGTGAGCTAGGAGATAGTTTTGACCTACATACAGCACTTGCCCGCGGACTTTTGCCCTCTATCTACCTATCTGACAATTACCGGGAAGAACTTCAGGATTATATCGATATATATCTGAGAGAAGAGATCGCTAACGAAACTGAAATTCGGCAGTTGCCGGCTTACAGCCGCTTTCTCGATATCGCCGCCCTCTGCCATTCTCAGGTCGTTAATTATGCCAAGATCGCAAATGACGCCGAACTGTCGCCTTCAACAGTTCGAGAGTATTTTTCAGTCTTGATCGATACTCTGATCATTTCGCGCCTCCCCTGTTGGCAAGAATCCAAGAAGCGAAAAGCATCAGCAAAGGACAAGTACTATTTCTTTGACAATGGAGTAGCTCGATATCTTCAGGGCAGAGCAGAACTTATTGAGACAGATGATGACATCGGAGTCGCGTTCGAAAGTTACCTGTATCACGAACTAAGGGCCCATTCGGTTTATAAGAGTGGGCTGCCGCTTGCATATTGGCGCACCAATTCTGGTATCGAGGTCGATTTCCTCTATGGTGATAAACTCGCGATCGAGGTTAAATCAACAGCTCGCGTCACCGAAAAGCACCTCTCGGGGCTTCTCGCGCTCAAGGAGGAAGGGGCTTTTGCGGACTACCTCTTGGTTAGCAGAGATCCAATAGAACGTCATGTAAATGGAATTCACCTTCTTCCGTATAACCTCTTCCTTGATAGGTTGTGGGGTGGGGAGTGGAGCTAGCGGCTGCTTGGTGAAATTGAGTTGCCTCATGGAGATCCGAAACGATTCCTTGACCTAATCGCATAACACCTTGATAACTCAAAGGTTTCACATAGTTCATCAAGAATCAATCCCCTCTTTTTCTTATCACTATTATGGTACCTTCGCACTATCTTACTGATATACTTCCGCTTATCTTTCATCGTCATCTTATCATGGTCCTTTTCAATGACCACTTCGATGAGGCAACGACCTTCTCAGGTTCCCAAAACACCGACTCTTCAATGTCTTTTAATTTGAGGCAACTCGCAACTCGACTCGGGATTTGAAGCGACAATTGAGTGAAGGTTGGGCATAACCAATGTCGGTGCTTTAGGGAAAAAGGTGTGTTATGAGTCAGTCAGTCAGTCAGGAAATCAGTCAGGAAATCAGGAAATCAGGAAATCCTCCAAACCCTCCGAATCTGGGAAACTCTTGGCTATTGCTAGACCCGCGTTTCGACTTTTCAGCCGTCAACCGCTCCGCGCTTGCAGGTTCCGTAGAGCGTCCCATAAGTTCCTCGGATGCTTCGCCCGCTCCCAAAAACTCGACCGTCACAGTTAATGATGGGCGGGGAATTGATCGGCCTAAGCTCATACGCGTGAGCGAATTATGGGGTAATCAGACGCCCGCTGTGCATGAAAAGTACGGTCAAACCGCTGGGGAGGTGATGCCCGCAATTGCTGATGACTATCAATTCAGTATTAAGTTACGGATACGCGATGATTGCTATTCAACGGAAGCTAGGATAGACGTAAGGGTTACCGATAATGAAGTATGGTTATGTGAAACCGTAGACCTCAGAATGAAAATGATCGATAGGGATCGACATGATTTTGTTAGGGCTTCTATCAGAGCAGCAGTTAGCGAACATCTCGATAATAAGCTCGACATCGTTGAAACTCAAGGAAATGTTCATACACGCCGAAGACTTCGTTTAGAAGTTAGGTTCCTAGATAATTATGATGGTGTCCAAAGCGAAATTTACCCCATTACAGTGAGCCCGGGGAGCGGACGGGCGGATGCCGCTACTCTCTACTTAGAATCCAGCAAAAAACTCATCGCTCACGAGATAGCGCATCGTATTCTAGCCGCCCCTGATGAATACGAGGATAGTGAGTCAAGGACGCGGGCCCCTCTTCGCCGCTCGGCTTATGAGGGCATGGAAAAGGGGTCGCTGACAGGACCGCAGCCTTCACTCATGAATGATCACGAAGTTGGGGTGCTATTGCCGAGACATGGCCTCGCCATTGCAGGCATACTTCGGCACGCAACAGATTCTGGCGGCGAGCAGACAAAGTTTTCCGTGGCATTTTCGTTGGATGTAGAGGATGAGACAAGTGAAAATTTCATCTGGAAACGTTCCTACCCTGACTTATCTCTCTTGGACTATCAATTTGAGAATGTCCATAAATTTCTCGAGGTCGGACCTTACATTCAAGGAGAAGTAAACCTCCTCAGACTCCTTGTTTTGGCCGAAACCTTCAAGGGAGAGGAGGGGGCACAACTCCATGCCGATATAATATCGACGGAGTATACGAGAGAGAGACACCTCAAAATAATCGACGCCTTTCAGCATCTTGTCGACAATCTGCCAGGACTCCCCCCTCGCGACCAGAAGGTAGTGGTAAGGTCCATTGCCATGTTCGCGTGGGAATGTGATAGCTACCGTTTCCATTACTTCTCCGAACTTGAATTCTTATCGGACATAAAAGAGGAGCTAGAGGACTTTCATCCAGCCGAATTTATGCAGGCAGCACGTGATAAGGTGGCTTACAGTGGATGGGTCGATCTAGGTCGTTTCGACATGACGATCGAATTGTCCGCTCAGGAATTTCTTGAACATGATTCTAAGTGGCTGATCGGGCGCGGTGCTCCGACTTTGGATGAATTGCCTTCGGACACAGTCGCATTCCTCGAGGAAAAACGACCGGGCGCTTTGGCTCGCCTAAGAGAAAGGCTCAGTCACCAAACCGATGAGATAGTGAACGCCGTTCGGTCCTCAACTCTCGACACGGAGACACTAGAAAAAGAGCTCGGCCTCATCGTCGACTTACCCCAAGGCATTGTAGAATATGACGTTGGGCACGAATTAACTGAAGTCCAAAAAAAGGCAGCCTATTCCAGTTCGGACTTTCGAAGGGAGGACCTTTCGGAATGGCAGAAGTCACAAGGTTATACACCTCCCCCTCCAACCGTCGAAAGCCGTTGCTCCCATCTGGCTAAATTAACCGGACGTCTGGTTTCTGACATCGAGCCACTGAACTCTATTTCGGAAGAAACATGGCTTCAGCATTATCTGCGCAGGTACGAGCAGGCGGATATCTTGGAGACGGTGCATCAACTGAGCCGAGCGGGCCGATATTCTCCGACACGCGCTCCCGAGAGTTGATTATGTTTGTCAGGGCCATGCGGGGAGAGCGGAGCACAGTATAATAATGGCGGTCACGCACCTCCCCCTTCCCCACATCCATATAGCTCCAAAGCCGTAAGCCGATGCGGAATTTTTAGCTTAATCAAGAACGGTCCAGGAGCTGAGATATATATCATGGGCGGAGTAGCCTTCACGCTCCTTCACTGGACCGAACCAGCGCGCCGGGGCTATTACTCTCTTAGTTGGATTTTTGTTTAGATAAGATCCCCACCAAGAGAAGGTTGAATTGCAGATGATCTGGTGTGTGCAGCGCGAGAATAGAAACAGGTCATGAGCAGCACTTTGATTTCCCTGTTCCCTATCCTGAACTGATTCCGAGAATACAAAACGATCTCCTGTAAATACCTCCTTACACCAGGCGATATCATTGCTCACTATGATAAATCTCTCTGCGTTTGGAAAAATTGCGACAGCTCTTCGATAGTAATCAAGGTCTACCAAAGGGTGGTGATCCTGGAGCTTTACATAGTCCCCTCGCCTTACATGAATTCCTACGGTTTCCCCTGTTAGTATAGCTCCGTAATTTTCATCAATCTCTTTGGCAATTGTCGGGTTTGGTTGGAGACTATCGGAAATAACATCCCTAATATCATAGAAGTACTTCTCCGATTGGAAGTAACCCAACAAATTTACCCCTTTTGCAAGTGGGATCGCTGCATAATGAAAGTGCGGCTCCTGGTACACGAACTGAACATCGATATTGCTGGAGGTACGCGGGTTTACCCGAAAGGTGTCTTGAAATTCCCACTCGGGTAGGATGACCTCATCACCAACCCGAGCTGCATATGCCAAAGCATTTGCGAGCATAAACATCTTATTGCCCAAATACCCAGATTCCGCATCAATGTTGATGTTTGAAACCGTTATCATGGCTTGTTCTGCATTTTAATAAATAGATTCACTTCAACAACAACGCCAGCAAGCTCGGTCGTGCCGAGCGCTTCAAACGCATCATGGAGAGGAGCGCAGCTCAAATATCGATGTGGCCCCTTAGGTGTGAAGATCCCTTTTGTATTTATACCTCGTTAAGTTTCTTAAGCTTTGCGGGGCTACTTGGATAGGTCTCCTTCGCCGAAGACCGAATCGTACCGCTGTAGTGTTCTACACAGAAGAGAATTTCCCAATAAGCCTGTTTCACAATGCTGTTAATATGCTCACTCGAGACCGATTTTAAGAGAGGCTCAAAGAACCTTCGATTTCATGAGTATATTTTTTTGAAGCGAACTAAATTAGAAATTTCATGGTTATCGGGACGAACGTTCCTCGCCTCAATCAGCACCACTGGCATACCCAGATCGGATTTTTCAAGATCAACTTCTACTGACAGACCTTTATGCTCTTCAATAAAAGTAAGATATTCACTCATGATCGAATCCTCAGTGAATTCTATCCTTACACGTTGAACAGCTATGCCCGATCACCTGCATGTACATCTTCAGCAGGTAAATTGAATAACGGCGCAGGAATTGAGTGTACCCCTGCAAGGTAAGGATTAAGATATTCTGAGAGAATCTCCTTCAAGCGATCGAAGTTTGAATCACTCTGCATCGGGGTAAGTCCAATGTAGAATCCTCTAGAGTGAACGATGTCGGCTCCTTTAAATGACCCAATTTGCAAATCTGGAAAAACCTCTCGAACGGGGTGTCGAAGAATATTTCCAGTAACAAGGGGCCTGGTTTCGACTCCGTGTGATTCTAGAAATGTCTTAAAATCGTCCACGGTAAAAGGAGCTGATTCGGTTAACACCATCGGTATTGCGAACCACACCGCATGCGCCTTTGGATGTCGGGTGGGTACCATCAGAATATCTCGGTATTGCTCAAGGAATTTAAATAATTCCTCCCCTTTCTCTACTCTCCTAGCATTCATTGCAGGTAGTTTCTCAAGCTGATGTATACCAAACGCAGACTGAACCTCTGTTGGACGAAGATTAAAGCCCCAGTTAACAAACGCATATCGCGGATCTATATCCTTATAGGATTGATCATCGTAATGGGTTCCCTCAGAATTACGAACCCAGCCGTGAGCGCGAAGTATTCGTAAGCGATCTGCGATGTCAACATCTCGAGCAGATATCATACCTCCTTCCATCGTCATCATATGATGAGAAAAGAAAAACGAATATGATCCAGCCAGTCCGAAGTTTCCGACCTTAATACCATCCCACTCAGAACCGAGTGCTTCGCAACAGTCCTCAAGTATTTCTAGGCCATGCTCACGGGCAAGATCGCAGATATGATCCATGTTACACGGGTTGCCCATCAAGTGAACAAGAAATATCGCACGCGAACGTTCTGTTATCTTGGCCTTCAAATCATCAAGACATATGTTAAGAGTGGTGGGATCTACATCAACGAATACAGGTTTTAATCCCGCCATCATCACTGACCAAATATGAGTCGGCCAAGTTACAACTGGAACGAGGACCTCATCGCCTGGTTGAAGTTTTCTGCATCGAGGATCGGTAAGCAAAAAAGCGAGCAATAAATCGGCTGATGAACCACTGTTGCAGAAAACTCCATCAGCGCATCCCTGATATTCAGCAAATTGCTTCTCAAACCGACGTGTCTTAGCGGACATCGATGTCTGAAAACTACACATCGAATCGAGTGCCTCCATGATCTCACGAACACCATAGGTCGGCATACTAAGCGGATACCAGTAACGATCAGATTTATGCAGATTAGAACTCACACGTATGGATACGAAGCGCTCAATTGCGTGCTGTACATACCGCTCAATTTCATCTTGAATTGTCTTAAGGCTGTTATTGGGTCCTTCGATGATTGCATTCATGATCTTAAATCCCCTTTTTTTTAAGCTGTTCGTATTCCCTAACTGTTTGCTGAATTCCCTCCATCAGTGGAATAGATGCTTCAAATCCGAGCGCATTAAGCGCAGAAACATCAAGGCATTTCCGGGGCATTCCATTTGGCTTAGTTGTGTCCCACTTAATTTCACCCCGATATTCAACAGCTGCTGATATCAACTGGGCTAATTCTGCGATTGACACATCATTTCCTGGGCCAACATTAATTATCTCGGACGTATCAACATGTTCAGCAAAAAAAAGTAGAGCGCGAACCATATCTGCTACATGCAGAAATTCACGACGCGCAGAGCCGTCACCCCACAAGGTCACAGTTGGTGTATCGCTGTCTCTTGCATCGACGAATCGTCGAACCAAGGAGGAAAGCACATGTGCCCGCTCGTACTCGAAGTGATCGCCAGTACCATATAGATTGCATGGCATTGGACATGCGATCTTTACATTGTGAGTCTTTGCGAGATATTGAGCGGTCTTTAAACCGACAATCTTCGCGAGCGCATAACCCTCATTTGTCGGCTCTAAAGGCCCTGTTAATAGCGCCCTTTCTTGCATTGGCTGGCTGCATTCGCGGGGATAGATGCACGAACTTCCGAGAAAAACTGTTTTTTCCGGTCGCGTTTGTTCGACTGCTGCAAAGCATGCATCTTGAATACGGAGATTCTCGGTGAGAAAGCAGAGAGGATTATCGATATTCGCCTGAATACCACCCACTCGAGCAGCTATGAGAAACACGTAGTCTGGACGATGTTTTTCGAAGTATGAGATGACTGCAGCGCGATCCTGAAGATCGAGCTCGCTGCGGGACGGAGTAAGAAGGGCCGAGAACCCCAAATTTCGGAGAGTGCGCGCAAGCTGCCCTCCGACCATTCCTGTAGCCCCCGAAATAAAGACCTTTGCTGTTGGGTCAAATGGCATACCCTATTGAGCCTCTTGAAATTTGTACTCATTTTGTTCGGTAGAAATACCCGCAAGTAAAGAGCTAACCCATGTCTGATTGGGGAATAATTCGGCTAGCTCCACTCGATCCCTTTGGGCGATCTCCCAACGCCCAAGGGTTAAATTACAAATAAGACTTCTCCAAATAGGTTGCCAGTCAGGTTTGTAGTGGAGGCGGCGATACATATGGTAGTCAGCTAGCGCTGCATCAAAGAAGCCTCTCGCCTCGTTACGCATTCCTCGCCATAGGTAGGGATGTGCGAGCTCATCAAAGCGGACTATCTTCTCCTCAAGCTTGCTAAGAGTGTCTTCGCCCATCTGCCCGATGATCGAATGGGCGCTAAGTAAAACTGGACCACTGTAAATATTCGGATGTGTCGTTCTAATCATCGCTTCGACAACAGGCCACCGCTTCATCAACTCTGTGTACATGCTTCCTTCTTTATGTACACGATATTTGAATAGATATTCGTCGATGCGCGCTGGAGTGAGCCCAATTTCTCCACACGAGATCCAAAATGAGTAATCCTCTCCCGCCCAGGGAAGAGATCGATCGTAACCCCCTGACCTCCACCACATCTCTTTTGGGAAAATTGACGCATAGGGAAATAAATTGTAACAGGCGAGACGTTCCAGCGAATAATCCTCGGGACGCAGCTGTTCCGTACTTGCACCAAAGTTGCTTTGATTAGCAAAGGCCATGTTTCGGGACGGATCGGCTTTTAATGCATTAATCCCTTTCTCAACAAAGGTATGATCTAAACGATCATCTGCATCGAGTGGCAAAATCCACTCGCCCTCCGCACGCTGAATACCAGCATTCCGTGCATCGGCGAGCCCCCCATTGGGCTTATCAACGCAGGTAACTCGATATCGCGGATATCTTCTTATCAATTGATTAACCACTTCGCGTGTATTGTCCGGAGATCCATCATTTACGACGATCACCTCCAATACCGGAAGTGTCTGCGCAATAATGCTCTCTACAGCCTCCGCCACAAATTGAGCGTGTTTATAGCAAGGTATTATTACTGAAACGCGATAATCACTGAGATTTGGCATTATTCAATCCTCCTCTTGCTAGGATGCAGAGCAAGCAGGATGGTTTCCATGAATCGACATCTGATGAAACTCGTAATTTGATCTGGATGAAGGGCGCCATCCTTAAGATTAAGTGTCGCAAATGACGAGCGAAAAAAAGTTAGCTCGAACCCAATCAGCGTATTACAGCTCGGCTGATGTTTAGCCTTTTTAAAAAGGCCGAAACGATTTCGATCCCGTCTCATCCTTTGTATAGCGGATTAGGCAGAATGGACCCTTTAAAACCACCAAATAGAACGCCATCACACTTTTTTATTTGATATTAATTAATAAATGATCCACTCAAGCGAACCCTTTCAACCAATAATACTGTCGGTATTCAACCAAGTTGAAAGTAGCGAAGATGTTTGCCGTTTACCTAAAAACGGACGTGAGCAAACAACATTTCTAATTCATGATCGATTTTCGCCTTTTGATGTATCTTTTTCTGCAATCCAACACGGCCACCCGCTTCCCTTCAGAGTCGTCGAGATTTCCGACATTTATTCCGTGTTAAACTCGGGAAAAGATACAACCATACTTCTTCAATACCTCGGCTCTAGAGAGGTTAATACTGAAATTATTAGCCCACTCTCTAAGATTCTTAATTCATCTGACTGCGTATCTTTCATTTCATTCAGTCCTAAATCTCTTACTGAGAATAGTGCTACTCTCGTTCCGATAAATACCTCCCTTGAATCCCGATTTTCCCTTTCAGCCGTTGACTCTCCAGCTATTTTTAGTCGTCTTCCTTCTTCGGTCTGGACAAATGGCTCCCTTTGGAGATCTTCGGATCTTCTCCCCATATTAGCTTCTTCAGAAACTCAAAATGAGTTCGAGGGCCTTTTAGCGGGGTGGGTCGAGCGGAACGCGGAGAAGAAACCGGTATTATTGACGGTGACAGCTTCAACTGGGGGTGGAATACCACTAATTAGTGAACAAGCACCCTGTGCTGTAGTTTTTTCTCCTCATGGCAATAGTTCGGCCTCCTGTTCAGCTTCAGAATATTCGCAAGATTTTTATTCGTCCTGTGATTCAAGCGAAAAGGATGTTTTGCATTTCCGTTGGGATGATTGTGATACAAAGTCCGGGTCTGAAGAACAGCAAGACGAATTTTCACCCGGAATACACTCAGCTAGAGAATTAGAAACCTCATTACTCTCTAAAACAATATCTAGGTTAAATCCAAATAGTATTGCATTTGTTCCAAAAAGCGTCGATTTTTCACCTACACTGATCCGTCAGATGTACTCGATACTTCGCTCCGATCCGATGATCGACTGTATTGCATACATTGATGGTCCGCTTGAATATTCGTGTGGCTCATCGACCTCCCGATACTGCGAATGCGAGCAGCAAAGTAATGTGCGCAACGGAAAATATACGTCATTAATGTTGTCTAGAAAGGCGTGGATGAGTCTTGAGGCTAGTCCGACTAATCAAAACACAACCGAGAGCTACTTTTCAATTCTTGAGGCAGTACATTCGCTCGGACTCAATACCGTTTTCATTGACCGTCGAGATAGAAAATCTCATTCCGAAACGGCAACTTTAGCGAAAATTCCCTCTGACCATTCGGCATCTCTCGGTGATACGGTTGATTTCCCCTCCTTTCATCAGGGTGCCGATAAATCAATCCAAATTAAATCTAAAACGAACCTCACATATGACCGACGAACTGTCGGAGATCATCCACTAGTTTCAATTATTATATCGACCCACAATCGTCCTTTACTTGTAACACGAGCCATTAATTCGGTTCTTAGGCAGGAGATGGATGACGTTGAAGTGATTGTGGTAAACGATGGTGATAAACCGTTAGATCCTAAAATCGAACGAATCGACAGTCGAATTCGGATCTTTTCCACAGGTATGATGCGCGGTCCTGGAGCTGCACGAAATATTGGACTAAACAATTCCCGTGGACGTTTTATTGGTTTTCTTGATGACGATGATCTGCTGTTTCCGAATCATCTAAGCACACTTCTATCAACATTAAACAAAAGTAATGCGTCCGTTGCGTACGCAAACGCTCTCCGAAGATGGGAACCACACGGTCAAGTTATTCGGCGAGACAATCCCTATACTGAACAATTCTCTGCAGACGAGCTTCTTTTTAGGAATATAACTCCTATTCAGACCGTCCTATTCAGTCGTTCCCTAATTGATCAGGGATTAAGATTTGATGAGAACCTTATTCGTGGCGAAGATTGGGACTTCTGGGCGCGAATGAGTGATGTTTATGATTTCAAAAAAATAGATACTGCGACATCAGAGTTTTCATGGAGATTCGATGGTTCCACGATGACCAGCAGTTGGCGCGCACCCTTCGATTGGGCAGAGCTTATTGTTCTCGCAAGACACGCTCCAAGAATTCTATCCCGCCCACACCTTATTAACCGATTCGTTGTCGAGAGCCACAACCATCTTTATCGACTAGTAAAAGAAATTGAGTCAGAACCTCACGGATTTGTCCGACGCCTGGGAACAGGAGACCTCACTGTTCTGAAATCACACTTCTCAGAGATTAAGTCTTCATTTGACCATCATGACGAGCTGATGAAACAGCTTACTCAACTAATTGAGCTGGATTTAGCGTTCTGCTCCGAACAAGAGCGTTCCGATCACGAAAGTAAAGGATCTAGTAAACACGGAGGACTTGTAGTCGAGGCACTAACTCCTCCCAGCGTTTCGATAATACTTCCTCTCTACAATGCCTGCCATTTTACTGAACACCTACTTGAAGAGCTTGTTTCTCCCACTGAGAAGACTTCTTATGAAATTATCGCTGTCGACAATCACTCATCGGATGGGACTAGAGATATCCTCAACAGATATTCTCGATCGATACGCTCAATCTTGAACGATACAAATAGAAATTTCTCCGGTGCCTGCAATCAGGGAGCGGCGGCCGCTAAGGCTGAGTATCTCCTTTTCCTTAACAATGATGTCGAGGTTTTTCCCGGCTGGCTTGATGAGATGGTAACTATCCTCAAAGAAAACGAGGACGTTGCAGTTGTTGGAAACCTTCAGTTTTATCCAGGTTGCGAGAGAGTTCATCATGCGGGAATGTGCTTCAACGAATACCCGTATCCTATCCACTACCTTGAGGGAATCGATTCAAGCGATCCGCGGATTTTAAAGGATAGAATCGTTCAATGTGTAACCGGTTCGTGTCTTCTCATACGAGCGAATGTGTTTCGTCACATAGGAGGTTTTGACGAGGGTTATCGGAATGGGTACGAAGATGTTGATTTGTGCCTCAAAGTTGGCGGACTAGGCCATAAGATTATGTATTCCTCGAGGAGCAGCATAATCCATCATGTATCACGAAGCCCCGGGAGAAATCGGTGGGGCGTCGAAAATGAACGAAAATTCTTTGAACGATGGGGCCGGTCACTTCGATCTGATATCGAGGTGCTTCGGGGAGAAGACACTAGCTCAGTATCGTCGAATGAGAAAAGTATTCATCCCCAGACTGTTGCCGTTTTTGCGTGTCCCCCATGGTGCGACCCGATACAGTTTACCTTCGTTCGGAGCTTATGCCGTTCCATAAGGCGCTCACTCGGGCAGTTTGTTAATCGAGCTGACTTACCAAGACTGCTCGTTCCTTCCTCAGTTGCCACTGGGCAAGAGGATCTGTGGATATCACGCTATGATTCATCTCATCGGGTTGATTGGGAAATGTTTTCGAAACATCTTCTCGACTTACCTCACGCAAATATCTACTTACCAATCATCGCCACCCCTCATCTACTTTCGGACAATGACTTCCTTTCCTTTCTTTCCCAATCCGTAGAGTATCCCGGAAGAATCACAATCATCACAGATTCATCTTCTACCGCTCTCGACTCCTGCGTTGAGGAATTGGCCCCAACGGTCCGAATATTGAAGGTTCTTGGTAAAACGGTCTCTCTTGGTCACGAAGTTGAAACCGACCTTGATAGATGTTGGTGGCATCTTAACATTGAGGGAAAACCCCGATTTCAAGTCGTGGTCTGCAATGACAGAGCAGAGGATCTCATATCTGCCTTATCAATTATCGATGCCAACTATGGACCCGTTTTTATGTATCGGGACCAAGGTATCTGGAGCGATGATGATATCAGCGCCGCAACAAAAGCGTACTCGACCTTAAATGGAGTTGTGATTGCCGGATTATTAGACGGACGCCTTCCAGAGGTTCGTCTATTCAGCATGCTAATATGCGCGAGCATGGTCTCATATATGCCAAACGTTGATCCATTACTCTCTCCTATCATCGAGGGACTGCGAAATACCACGATGAGAGATTCCGCTTCGGAACTTCAAACTCTTGTTGATGAGATTACTGGCGCAATTCTAGATCTTAAGGTCGATAAACCGATTTTGCCCGCACCTGCCTTTAAGGCGAACCACACCGCGCATCCATATCAATTAGATCCGCGAATACTGCTTCGTTTCTAGTGCGCGTGTATGAATTCTGATACCTAAAATTAATTCAGATAAGGGTATGTCCCAACTCTTTAAAACGTTTCTATCGAATAGATATTTGACCACAGAATCGGTTATGCGAACTTCGTCATAGCCTCTTCAACCTCGGGAACATGTTTTGCAGGACTCACCTTGGTGAAATGTTTTAACACCAAGCGCCGCCCATCAAGATCGGGTTTTCCGAGAATTACAGTCTGACGAAATATTCCTTCATAAGAGCGGCCCATGAAGGTTTTAGGACCAAAGACGCCGTATGATTTGGCAGTGGTAAAATCAGTATCGCTAAGAAGAGTGACACGAAGCTCCTGCTTTTTGCAGAACGATGCCTTTGTTTTGTCGGTGCCACCTGAAATTCCGATGACAGCGGCACCAAGAGAGGCCAAACGCTCTATAGCATCGCTGAACGCCTTTGCCTCAATGGTACATCCTGGAGTGTTGTCTTTAGGATAAAAGAAGATAACAAGATACGGCTCGGTGAAGCTCGCAAGAGAATAATGAGAGCCATCTTTATCGGTGAGAGAAAAATCGGGGGCGATATCACCTTCTTTCATAGAGAGCTCCGTATTTATACGATATGGTAGTTCATTCGACACAATAGTCACGTTCTTAGATCGCAACAATTAGACTATTTTAGTTCGTTTCGATTTTTAATTCGCTCAGTTTTTATCGATGCGCTCGAGAGCAGCTCGCTTATGCCCTGGTAGCCCCTCGATGGTAGCAAGCGCTGCTGCATCGGCATAAAGAGAGGCTGCCTGCGCTGGAGAGTCTATCCGCAACCACGTTGCAACTTTGATAAAATCGAGCACCGACAATCCACAACGGAATCGGCCCGTCCCACCTGTTGGGAGAACATGATTTGGTCCCGCACAATAATCACCGAGTACCTCTGCACTTCCCTCTCCGATAAAGAGTCCGCCGTAGTTCGTGAAAAGTGGAGCTACTTTAGTTGACTCAGCGCAGCTCAGCTGCAAATGCTCTGGCGCGATAGTATTTGCAATCCGCGCGGCATCGACAAGAGTTGGTACGACTGTAACAAAACCGTTACGGAGCGACGCCTTAGAGGTTTCAGCAGAGGAGAGCTCTGTTAGCTGTTTGCCTATCTCCCGATCAACCGCATCAGCAATAGCGCGAGTCGTCGTAATCAGCACCGGCACCGCCTCGATATCGTGCTCTGCTTGGGCCAATAGATCGGCAGCAACGAGCACCGGCGATGCTGTTTCATCAGCAATCACTAGCAGCTCAGATGGTCCAGCAAGCATATCGATCCGAAGCTGCGATGAGACAATAAGCTTTGCCGCAGTCACGTAGGAATTCCCAGGCCCCACGATACAATCAACCCCCGGCACTCCCGCAAAACCAAACGCTAGAGCCGCGATTCCGTGAGCTCCTCCAACCCCAATAACTCCTGTTGCTCCTGCAATCGCTGCCGCCGCAAGCATCTCATCACTCGGCCGCGGAGTCGCAACCCAAATTTGAGCTACTCCCGCAGCACGAGCTGTCACCACCGACATAAGGAGCGATGACACGAGGGGATATCTTCCCCCCGGAACATAACAACCCGCCCGTTCAAGAGGAATAATTCGATGTCCCGCCGCACCACCCGGAATCCCGTGTTCAACATCCGTAAGGGCATCACGCTGTGCCGCTGCAAACGATGCAACCCGCTCAGCGCATCGCTCTAGGAGCGCTCGAGTTTCCGCACCAATCCGGGTAAGCGCCTCCTGACAATCAGAAGCTTGGAATAAATGGCGACCATCGCGTAGCTCATCAAATTGCTGCGCATATTCTAAAACTGCGCTATCACCCTTTTCACGCACCGCAGCAACAATCTCCGTTGCCCGAGCAAGCGCTACCTTCGACACCGCTCGAGTTGCAGTGCGAACAATTGATTCAGCATCCCGCTCTTGAAGCCATTGATACGACATAAAAATCCAGTTCTTTATTATTTCACCTAGTTACCGAGCCGATTCTTTTACATCTCCGTGACGTCGCGACACAACTAGATCACGGCGATCGAGCTCTTCTTCAACAGCGGCGAAGGGAACATTTGCCCGTGCAAGTGCGACCATGGTAAAATACAGAAGATCGGCTGCTTCGTGACAGATATCTGCCGAATCACTCGCCTCAGCCAATTCGGCCGCCTCCTCCTGTAATTTTGCGCTTAACATCCCAGCCTCAGTCGCCACACGGTGCGTATAAGAATTGCGCGTGTTGGAATTTCCACCTAAATCACCATGAAGCCGAGATACAAGCCGTTTTTCAAGCGCTGCGACACCACCGATCGGACCAAAGCAGCCATCGTCCCCTGTATGACAAAATCCAGCACCATTTTGTCGCACGACAAAGCGAAGCGCATCACGATCGCAATCAACGGAGATAGAACGAAGCTCCTGCGTCGCGCCGGAGGTTGCACCTTTGTGCCACAAGCCTCTTTTCCGTGACCAGTATACCCCTTGTCGGAGCGATGCAGCTTGAGAGAGGCTCTCTTGATTCGAATAGGTGAGCCCGAGCGCCCGGCCCCCTTCATCACACACCAGTGTTGGCCACAGGCCATCATCGCGGTCGCTCATCAAACACGCACCCACCGCCTCTGCAACTGAAAAACGATTCGTGTAGAGCGCCATTCCAACCTGCGCATCGGCACCCATCTGATCGAGCGCCCTCACATCATCTACAGTTGTCACGCCGCCTGCAATTGTCACCCGACTCTCTGAACCAGCGGCTGCAACTACGGCCCGCGCCCGCTCAAGATTTATTCCCTGCAATCGTCCCTCGGACTCCACAAAGGTCACTAAGAAGTGGGCAGCATAAGGTTTTAATGCATCGATTCGCTCCTCAATAGAGCGCCCCGTTCCTACGCGCCATCCATCAACAACAACCTCGCCCTCTTTCGCATCGAGCGCAGCAACAACTCGCTCACGGGGAAATTGACCTAGTATCTCTGGAGTCGCCGCTGTGCCGAGAACTATCTTCTCCGCTCCATGGTCGAGCCAAAACCGACCCCGTTCAACAGAACGGATACCGCCTCCAACGCGGCAGCGACCCCGCGCCACGAGTTTTAGGATCAGCCCTTCGTTATCGCCCTGTCTCAGCGCAGCATCAAGATCGACAACCGCAGTCTCTCCAAATAATCGGAACTGATCGAGAAACGGAATTGGATCGCCGAGATCAAGAGCCCGCTCTTTACCACCAACAAGCTGGACCGTTTGACCGCCGAGAAGATCGATTGAGGGAATTATCATGTGAATTAGACCTAATACATCAAACTACCAAACACGATGCTCAACTCGATAAAAGAAAGGTCAAAGGTATGATTTTATCTGCTATACTCCCAACCGGATCGTAATTCCGCGATCAGCCAACGCTCGTTTTACCTCACCCACCGTTGACCGATCGTAGTGAAATATCGACGCAGCAAGTACCGCATCAACACCCGTTGCAAAAGCATCAATCATATCATCGACCGTTCCCGCACCTCCCGAAGCGATGACCGGAACCGAAACTGCCTCAGAAATTGCCCTAAGAAGCGGAAGATCGTATCCGCTGCCGGTACCATCACGATCAAAGCTGGTCAGTACAATCTCACCAACTCCTAAAGCTGCCGCATCTTGCGCCCACTCAACTGCATCAAGCCCCGTTGGTTCTTTACCAGAGCTAATAACGACCTCATACCGTGAGGTCATCAGATGCGAGCCCCGCGCATCGAGAGCTAGGATCGTACATTGACTTCCAAACTGCTTCGCTAGCTCCTCAAGCAGACTCCGATTTCGCACCGCTGCTGAGTTGACGGCTACCTTATCGGCACCCTCACCGAGCAACATCCGCGCATCCTCGACCGTTCGCACACCACCACCAACCGTTAGGGGAATCGAGAGCCGAGCACGGACGGCTGCAACCGTTGAAGCACAGGCACGCCGTTCCTCATCAGAGGCCGATATATCGAGGATAACGATTTCATCCGCTCCTTGATCCTCGTAAAGCGCAGCACGCTCCGCTGGATCACCAGCATCACGGATATTGCCAAACTGAATCCCTTTAACGACCCGGCCCCCCCGAATATCAAGACACGGAATGATTCGCTTAGTAAGCATTCGTTTCTCCAATGTCATCGATAGCGCTACGCTACCAAAAAAACATATCAAAAATTTTCAACTGAATTATTGACCCATCGTCCAAGAAGAGTTGCTCCTGCAACACCAGAGAGCTCTGGATGAAATTGACACGCTAAGAGTCCAGCTCGCTCAAATGCGGCGACAAAGGGGTGGCCGTAGTTAGACGATGCAACAGCTGAAGCACCTTCGACCTGACGAACACAGAAGGAATTTGCAAAATAAAAATGGCCACTCTCAAGATACTGGGCAGAACTCGGTGCCTCGACACTATTCCATCCAAGCTGCGGAATCCGGAGTGATGTATCAAAGCGAGATACTGCATCGTTAAAAACCGAGAGCCCCTCTACCCCAGCACTCTCTTCACTCGATCGAAATAGAAGCTGTAACCCAAGGCATACAGCAAGAAGTGGGCGACCCGATCTGCACCGTTCTTGGATGACCTCAACAAGGCCGAGAGACTGGAGTCGCTCTATTCCAGCAGCAAATGCACCCACTCCCGGGAGAACGACGAGCTGCTCACTTTGGACCGATTCAGGATCCTCGGTCAGAACCGTTTCACACCCCAATCGATGAAAGGCACCCTTCATTGAGGCGATATTCGCCACACCGGTTGCTATTATAAAAACTCTTTTTGTTGCCATACTGCTCCGCGCTTGTTACCGCTCTCGTAAACCTTGCTCGTCGGCGCGCCCTACAGCACTCCCTTTGTACTCGGAACACCTATCGTGTCATCCAGCGACCACGCCTCGCGAAGGGCGAGCGCCAACGCCTTAAACGCCGCCTCAACGCGGTGATGATCGTTTTCTCCGCGAATAAGATCTACATGAAGAGTCATCCGAGCAGAGGTCGCTAGCGATCTGAAAAAATGGCTCAAATTTTCGGTGGACACATCCCCAATCCGTTCCCTCCGAAGCCCAAGATCAACCGAAGATCCGGGACGATTTGAGAGATCCACAACTACCCGAGCAAGAGCTTCATCGAGCGGTGCATATCCTGTTCCGAAACGCCGAATTCCCGTTCGTTCTCCGACCGCAAGCCTTATCGCCTCGCCCAAACAGATAGCCACATCCTCGACGGTGTGGTGATCATCTACCTCGATGTCTCCTACTGCTTTAATGGTGAGATGTATTCGGGAATGTGTGGCGAACGAAGTGACAAGATGATCCAAAAAAGCGAGCCCCGTTGAGATAGCATTATTGGATGATGAAGAACTATTACAACTTCCCTCAAGAGAAAGCTCAACCGAGACCTCTGTCTCTTTTGTTTTTCGATAGACAGATCCTTTGCGCGGTGCGGGTGATGCGGTAGCGGTATCCATCTAGTCCTCGCAAAACAGTGCTGATTAAAAAAACATTCGATTTGAAGAATCGTGAATATTAACTAGGTCTTTTTAAGGGACAATTTGAGCCAGTGCGCTCACTGCAATATCGGTCCCGCCGGCTGCTTTTATCAACGGTATAACGCGCGGCAGGTCAGCTTTCAGAACGGCAGCTTTCACGGCAAATCCTGCGGTCCCCTGAAGAGGTGATACAGTTGCTCGCTTCATCGCCGGCATTAACGCAACTACCGCTTCAAGACATTCACCTGTTACATTCACCTCAATCATCACCCGACGACGGGCCGCGAGAACGCCCGAAAGAAGGAGCACGATATCCTCGATCCGCGAGCGTTTTTCCGGATGATCCATCGCAAGTTGGCTCGCGTAGAGGCATGTTGAAGAGGTCATTAGTTCATCAACGATATGAAGGCCATTTGCGCGCAGCGTCGCACCGGTTGCGGTGTTATCGACGATACAATCGGCATCTTCCGGAGGAAATACCTCGGTCGCGCCGTAAGTTCGAATGACCCGCGCATCAATTCCCCGTTCGGCGATCCACCTTTTGGCGAGCTGTTCGTATTCTGAAGCGATTACGAGCCGACGCTTTGGAAGGTTACCATCAACAAGCAACTCCCGAGGCGCTGCTGCAACGAGTTTTACCGGATCAAGCCCGGTGTCTAGGAGCTCAACGACCGCAACTCCCAACTCGGACACCCAATCCCGCCCCGCAAATCCGATATCGCGTGAGCCTAATTCAAGCATCTGAGCGATATTTTGGGGTTTAAGAATCTTCACCTCAAGACCAGGGAGGGAAACCACCGGACGGTAGGTGCGTTCATCGGAGCGGATGTAGATTCCGGCCTCCGACATAAGTGAAAGAACTCCCGAGTACATTCTCCCTTTGGGGAGCCCGAGATGAAGGGTCGGGGATAAGGATGTATTGGTAGAGTCGGGCATTTTTTCTCAAAAGATAATAGAAGGGTCGCGAAGCGGAGCGATAAATAAGCTAGATTCACTGTTTGTGATGGTATTTTGCTATCTATCGCTGCACCCCTGAGAGGGTACCAATAGAGGTAAGAAGGGTCAATTTTTGGAATAGCGCAAAAAGGGAGAAAAAATCAGGTAAACGACCCAATTTCACATAATCTCGCCCTTTTCCAACTCTTTTAGGAGCCGGTTACGCGCTCGGTGTGCACGAACCTTGACATTAACCTCACTTAAACCGACCTCCTCGGATATATCACGCAAACTCCGATCTTCTATATGGAGCCCCACCAAAATTGTGAGATCATCGGACGAGAGCGAGCCGCAGAGCTGGCGAAGTAGCGAAATATCCTCAACCCGTCCCTGCCACGCATCGAATTTGTTAGCTGCCTGGGTATCCGCAGCACCCTCTCTTTCATCTTCGCCACTCTTGGTATCGCCAAGCTGTCGCCCCTTTTTGCTGAGGTATTTGAGAGCAACACGGCGCGTCAAGGTAGCAAGCCAGCCTTTGACCGAGTTTGGATCTCGAAGCTGAGGGAGCTTTCGGTACGCCATCATCAGCGCTTCTTGCTGCACATCAAGCACTGAGGCGTCCGACACAAACTGTCGCGCAACCCTTCGAACCACCCCTACGTGCTCGGAGCAGATCGTTTGAAATAGGTCCTGGACCACTTCATCAGATAAAAGTGTGTGATTTTCGTACATCGTCATAATTAATCAACCAACATCTGCTACCGAATACCCCTTGGTATGCACGACGAACGTTAAATCGTGCGACATACTCGTCATCTTGCCTTAATTGGACCTATCGACACAACTCGCCGGAAACTTGAGGCTTTGTTCTAGCTGCTGCAGCTCTTTAAAGACCAAATATAGCCTCAAATGTCCTCTGTTTTGATGCGCTGGAGCAGTTGGCAGAATCTAAAAGTTTATTCCAAAAACTCTAACGCCTCCCCCACCACCGTCTACGAAGGTAAGCAAGGGTATCGCGGCGCCAAAATCGGAACTGGCGGCGTTGATTATTAAGCCAGAGGAGCCAGTATCCAACGGGGGAGAGAATGAATCGAAGCACCCCAGCCCTAGATCGCGGAAGAAAACAGAAGAGGTGACTCCACATATGGAGTTCGGTTTTTAAGAAATGACCCGGACTATGACGAGGAGTTTCAAAACCGTACTCAGGAATCGGTTTGCCTTGTCGACGCCGAGTCTCGATAACCCGAAACGCCCGCCAACGCTTTTCTCCCGCCATTAGCGAATTGCAAGCGAGCGCCTCGCGGCGAGTCACCCCAACCAGCTTGAGAGTTCCTTCATTCGCCATCCGTTTACAGATCGACTGAGCGTACGGGGAGCGAATCAGAGCAAAACTCCACCCATCATAAAAATTAACCCCCTCCTCTGGTGGCGCCATCCATGGGTCTCCGACCGCGATATCAGCAAACTCAGCAGTCGCGTCGTAACAGGTTAGACATCGCTCAGGAGTGTACAGTCGATACAGAATGTTAATCATCTCTATCGAAGTGGGCCGATACCCCTTCGTGCGGTCCCCAAAATAAAGTGGATAGAGAGTTCCATCATCCAATTCAAGATAGGGGGTTCCGGGATGTTTACCGATTCGAGAGATAAATCGCCGCGCTCCTTTTGCGGTATCTCCAAGCATTCCCCAAAGCACACCGTAGGCTTCGTGCTCTATCGCCGCATGACAAAAGAGTCCAATCGTCAATACAACTCGGGAGCGAATTCTCTCATCAAGCTCAGCCGCTTTTCGGATACCATGAATCTGACATGGCAGACCGACAACTGCGTAACGACCCGGCCTCTCCCTAATCTCCTCTAGCAAGATATTGGTCGGCGCTATCGCATACTTTGACTTCATCGCCGATAGAAGCTCTTCAGGAGATCGAGCTATCATCGGACGACCCCGCCAAAGTTCGACGGTGTCCGATTGAATCGTCACCGCACCATCTATCTCTCCCCTTTCAAGAAGATCGAGCAACAGCGCAGTAACAAGCCCTCCCGAGGTTGAGCCCTCGCGAACTCTCGGATCGGTTGCATGAGCAACGCACTGCTCTATAAAGTGCCCGTGAGTATCGTGATGATTACTCGGCACCCCAAAAAGCTGGCGCGAAACATGATCCGCCTCGAAGGAATCTCCCGGACAGACCTTCACGCAGAGCTGACAATCGGTGCAGGCGGAGAGATCTTTAATCCGCGGGTACTCTTCTGTATCGCACGCAAGAACTCCGGTCGGACAGATTCCGACGCAGCTTCCGCACCGATGACAAAGACCTCCATCGACAATGCGGGCAAGAGTGCGAAGCGTTCGGGGCACCTCTTGTTCGGGGGTTGGTGGCCAACGAAGCGGCCCGCCAAGGGGCCCTTCTCCCCCTCGCAGTGGCACCTCATCTGGAAGTATCCGCAAACTGTTCGGCGCTTGATGCTTGTGACTCAGCTGCTTATGACTCAACGGACGCTCCCCCTTTTTCCCTCGATTCTCTATTTCGATTCGGTCGAATAATCTCACCGACCGAGCTCACGCACCACCAACGCCGCAATTCTTTCTCCGAAAACGGCCGCGGTGGTATATTTTCCTGACTCAATCACAATATATCGACCATCGCCGATTATACGGGTAGTGGGGTCTGCAACCACTTCGCTCGTAACCCGATCATCGCGAGGCAACACCCCACTTTCTATCCCGACGACATCTCCCAGCGAGAGTGATTCCGACCAATTACCGCCGGCTTTTGCGGCATCGTTTATCTCATAGAGCATTGCGGCTATGTCCTCCTCTCGGACCAAGGGAATCGTGTCTCCCGTCATCGGCAGATATCCCGTACCAATCGCCGATAGTCCTTGACGATGGGTCACCGAATCACTCCCCTGATTAGCTTGTGAAGAATTTCGGGGTGCTACGAACAACATTCGTCCCGAGCCGGTCGGTACCGCAATTCCCATCCCACCACTGATATCCCGAGAGAGCAGCACATTAAAGCCAAGACACCAGGAACGATCCACTGGCGCCATCACCTCTCCTACTGACTGACGAACCCACGGACCCCGCGCATCGACGACCGCTCGACTTACAACCGCAGCGCCATCACTGGTCTCGATAAAAAAATCCCGCGCAGCTCTAGTCACCCGCGCAACTGAGCACCTCTCCCGAATCGTGCCCTCGCCCGCAACAATCGCCCCGCGCAACTTCTCTACAACGCCGCCATGATTGCGCAACCAACCATCATACCACCCGAAAGCCGCAATTACTCCGGGCCGCCGAATAAGGGGATGATCGGGAATGCGAGATTGCGTCACCACGCCGGGCCACCGAGTACCCGATTCTCCCGCTAATGCAAGAGTAGCTCGATAGAGAAGGTGACCAGCACCAAGCGCAGCAGCACCTTTTAATCCCCATTTTCGCCACACCGGCATCCAGCACGGCAAGGGCACGACCTCTTCTGGGAACTCCCGCCGCCAAACGGCGAGTGCGCGGGCAGAATCGATTACCTTATTAAGCGATGCTCGCTGCAGATACCGAATACCGCTGTGAATAATGCAGTGGCTATTCGCGGAGGTCGCACCACCAACCTCACTCTGCTCAAAAACAGCAACCGAGAGCCCACGCGAAACCGCCGCTCGCGCAACGGAGAGCCCGAAGACGCCTCCACCAATAACGGCAAGGTCCACAGGCTCCTGCGAGCCAGGAACAAGGCTCATCACGCCGCAGCTCGCTTAAGTGGTCCCGCACCGAGTGCGAATGCCTCATCAATCGAGCTTCCACGATGCAGCGCGCCCACTATCTGCGCGGCTCGCGCTGCCTCAGCTCGAAGCTCCGGAACGCGATGTTCGAGGTGCGCGCGAATTTCACTGCGCCGATTCCACGCAGAAGCGAAGTGATTAGTGAGTGCCTCTTCTCCAAAATCGTGAAAGCTCATATTGAGCGCGGGGAGACCCAAAACCCGGAAGTAATAATCAACCTTCGGCTGGTGTCCCAATCCGATCGTTGGGACAAGCTCCGATGAAGCAAGAATCGTCGCGTGGAGCCTCATTCCGAAGAGCATGGAGAGCTTTCGCAACACTCCCTTGATATCATAATGATCGTACTCGGTGTTCGAGAGCACTGCTCGCGGAATACTCGGAGATATCCGAGCAGCCAGTTCGTTAGTCAGCGGAAGATCGTGATGCTGCGTGCTTACCATCAACAACCCCACCCCTGCATCCCGCGCGAATCTCTCAATTGCTCGGGCCGTCACCGCGAGAAAGGTTTCCTTGCCCATTGATGGTCTACGGGGACGGACCCATGTATCGAGATACTTGCTGACATTGATGCCGACAATCTCTCGAGATAGATCAAGTCCAATCCGGCTCGCAATCGCCGCTACTCGCGCATCATCTGCTGGCTTCACACTAATAGCGGCGTCGGCACCGATCAGAATTCGAGGATTGGTCACACCGACATTTCGTAAGATATCGTACGACTCCTGATCTCGGACGGTGATAAAATCCATAAGATCACCGAGACGGCGCAGTATCGAGGCTCCCTGCGGCGTATCAATCGGACCAACTCCGACGTTATACATTCCACAAAGCCTTCCCCGCCGCTTCGCGAGGGGAAGTAGCTGCGCTACCGAGATCATATTATTGAAGACGGGATTGTATAGCGAGCGGTCAAATAGGATCGCATCAAAAATTAAGCTAAGGTCGCTCCTCAACACACTGCGCAACGAAGGAACCCCGAGCATTCCCACCGATAGGGACCACGGAAGCATACTGATAGGGACTGTTCGATGATGATAGTGCTCCCGAACAAATCGTGCATTAAGCGTTGGTATCTCATAGGTGAGCGGCTCACGAAGCTCGTCATCTATTGCATCCATAATACCCGCGATGAGCGCCGCATCTCCCGCATTTCGCCCACTCGATGATCCTAACAAGGTAATCGCTTTCATGCCCACTTCATCCCTACCAGCTCTCGATAATCGGCGACCATACCCCTCGAAGAATCAAGTTCCTCGACAGAAACGATCGCCCTTCTACGCTACTTAGTGCTCCACAAAATCGCGCCTAAAGCGATTTTGCGCGCTTGGAGCCGCCCTGAAAAACCCATGGAGGGTTTTTTCAAAGCCATCTACTTAGTCGCAGGAACCTGTTTCGGAATATCCTTGACGATATCGAGAAGCTCGACTTCAAACACAAGGGTAGCGTTCCGACCAATTTTTGGAGGAGCTCCCCGCTCGCCATATCCAAGAGACGCAGGAATCACCAGTTCGTAAGTTGACCCAACCTGCATTAGGGGAATCCCCTCTTGCCACCCCTTTATAACCTGCTTAACCGCAAATTCTGCCGGCTCATTCCGCTCTCGCGAGCTATCGAAAACAGTTCCATCAACCAACTTACCAACATAATGAACCCGCACCGTATCATTCAAAGTCGGAGCAGCGCCATTTCCAGCCTTTATCACCCTGTACTGAAGGCCCGATGGTGTCACCTTCACACCAGCAGCCGTCTTATTTTTTTCAAGGTAGGCCTTGCTCAACTCCTCGACCTCTTTCTGTCGCTTCTCAAATCGCTCAAGCGTTGCTTGCTGGAATGCCATCATTAATCGCTGACCCTCTTCCGCTGATATACGGGAAGGGGCTCCCTGCATAGCATCATCGATCCCTTGAGCAAAGAAGACACCCTTTACCGAGGTCTCGCTCTCCTTCATTTTTTGGCCGATATCACGACCAATAAGGTAGCTTACCTTGTCATCGTCAGTCTTAAAATCTTCTGCGAACGCCTCCTGCGCACCACCTGCAACAACACTACTCACAATCGCTCCTATACAAAAAAATCGCCGTATCGTATCCGTTTTCATCGTCTATTCCATCCTGTGCTTTACAAATTGAGCCGACTTAATTTTTTGACCACACGATCTCTCAAGGTCCCACCTTCGCACCGCTCGACGGTATCACGAGATCATAAAAATAGTAACCTCTCACGAATCCTTGTCTCGCTTCGCTGATTTCATAGCAGATCGAATCGCCTGACGAAGTAGAACGCTCCGTTTTGCTTCATCAGTGAGCTGCACCGTGTTGTCGTAGAGGGTTGAATCCATTATCAACGCCCCCAGAGTACCAGTTCCGTGAGCAAGCGCGTCGCTAACCACAGCGATATCCTCGGTAGCCTTACCGATATTTTTAACGGCTCGCTGCATAGCCTCTCCCGATTCGTTTCCGAGGAGCCCCGTGAGGATACCGTTATCACCCTTTAGCTTATGAGCTAACTCACGAACATCGGCAGTGGCATCTTTGAGATTTTTCGCCGCATCCCGCAGATCTTGAATCGTATCTTTACCGGTTGAGCCGTACACCACCTCGTGAGCGAATCCCTTCCCCTGTTCAACCTCAGCGATAACACGATTAAATGACTCAAACGCCCTAACAAGCTTGTCTACCCCCTCTTCTTTTACTTTCCCAGTAATTGAGGTCAGATCTTTGGCAACCGTCGAGGTATCTTCGACTATCGTTTGGACCTTGCCGAGAACCGCTCCCAGTTCCTGACTCTCTTTAACTCCTATTTCACTTCCCGGGCTCAACACCACCTCGCTGCGCCCGCCAGAAATACTCACAAAACGGTCTCCGAGAAGGCCCTGCGTCTCTATCGAGAGAGTTGAATCTTCGCGCAAGCGATCGGTATAAGGCTCATTAATTAGGAGGTGTAGCCGAATCTCTGGATCACTCGCATCACGCGGAAACTCTATCGAACCGATACGACCGATCTTGATTCCGCCAAGCCGAATCGGTGCTCCCGTTGCAAGCCCCTTCGTATCAACCACCCGGGCTGAATACGCGATCTGGTCGACAAAGAGCTGCCGCTCACGCCCCATCACAAGAATACTGACACACAACAGGCTCAGCGCAGCCAGCACAAAAAGTCCCGCCCGTAATTCATCTCGCCGCGTAACCATGCTCAGTTGCCTCTTCCATCAGTAAAAAATTCTAGTCTTCCAACACAAAGCTCAGCTCCGCAAATCCTCGAGCCCTTGTGACTCATCACGAGCTTTAAGATCAGAGAACCCTCCGATAAGGGTCTCTCCATGAAAAATCTGCGGAAACGTTTTCATACCAGAGCGCTGCCGAAGCTGTTCACGAGTTTCATGATCGCGCGAATCAACGAGTATCTCTTCATAAGTTACCCCTCGCTGCGTCAGCAAAGATTTTGCCTGCACGCAATAAGGGCAATAATCAAGAGAGTAGATTTTTACCGATGCCATAATTACTCCTTAAATTTTCCTGAATAACTCTGCCCTGATCACTTAGCGAAGAACCCCGTTTAACGCTGGTTCAGCAATCACGCAATAGTCCTGATAACCGTACATCACCCTATTTATCTGACGAATCGCTCCATTCACCTGCTCGAATCCGTGCTGTATGACAGGCGGCATCTCCGTAGAGAGCGCAACTTCTTGAAGCTGCGCTTCCGGCGGTATCGGCGAAAGATATCGCACCTCCCTGACCCGAAGACCCGCAAGCTCAATTTCATACGCAAGGGTATCTGGATGGAGTGGCCAGACGTGAGTAAGATCGCGAAAGTAGTTCGAGGATAAAGCAACTAGCGAACAGGGGTTAATTGTTTCAAAGATAACTGTACCGCCCGATGCAACTTTGCGTGCGGCAAGAGCAAAGAGCTGTCGGAGCTGGTCACGGGTGAGGTGTTCTACCACCTGCGTCGCGATAATCCCCCCGAGCGCACCATCCTCAAGCGCGGCCAGATGCGCGATACCATCTCCCAATCGCACATCGTTCCCCGCACCATTTGCCTCCTCAACCATCGCTCGGTCGAGATCAACCCCATAGGCGGCGACCCCCCGTTTCCGAAAGACCGAAACCAACTCCCCTCGACCCGCGCCGATATCAAGTATGGGACGTTCGCTTCTTCCTTCTCGAAGAAAATCATCAACGTACGGCTCAACCCTCGCCGCAATCTCAGCTGGAGCTCCACGATACCTATTTTCAAGCAACAGATACGACGGATCAGGTATCGGTGCCTCATCAACAGCTAGTGGCTTCTCAGAACGCCCCAGACGGGACAATATCCCCTCGAGCCCCAGTACCACCGAATCGAGCATGCGGACCCGACCTGCAAGTTCCCGAAGCGAGGTAATTTCCGGCATCACCTCTGCATCAATTCTCCCAATCACCCGCCGCTCAATCCCTTCAATGACCCCCCGCTGCTCGCCTGTAACTTCATCGATACGTCCCAAGAGTCGACCCACGTCGCTATCTAGCTTCCGAACAACCTCCCAAAAAAGGGTCGCATCTCGGTCATCTATATAAAAGGTTGCCTCATTTAGCACCCGAGTAACGTGAGCCCGAAATTCTCGCTCCGCATCGATGTTAACCTGAAAAAGGGACCAGATAATTCGCTGCATGCGGCGCTTGCCCGCCACAATCACCTTTCCAACAAAACCTCGTCGGTGAGAAACTACCGGGGTCGCATCACACGAAAACCCCGTCACCGCAAGCCGATTCACCATCCGTAAGTTCTCTGAGTGTTGCAGATCTCCTGCCTTCCGATGCCCCTCCACATTGAATCCCGCCGGCTCAGCCTGAAAAGTCGGCCCCTGGTCCTTCAGGCTCTCAGCCTTTGAACGCACTGAGCTCCGGATCTCCGCCATTATCGCCCGAATATCAGGTTTTTCGTCCTTAGCTGCGTTTGTCATACGACCCCGTGTATCGTCCAAATCCACCAAGTTTGAGAGAGTACATCATTTACCAGCCCGAGACCACGAGCCAAAAGCGGAAAATCTAGACTCACGCCCTAGCGGACGCACTAGTTTTTGGAGATGTAGTTTCCAACGGCACCATAGACTTGCCGACTGAGACTACTTATTATATCCAGAATGCAAAAATGATATCTCAGAACGCTTAAACGGTAGCGCTACCACTCGACCTCCCCTCTGTGAGCTCTCTATGAACCAGCCCGCCTCCCGCTTCTCGTTTCTCAACAAACTGCCGTGGGAAAAGCTTATAATTTGGTCGCTGTTTCTCTCGGTGATATATGTATTGCGGCATTTCTTCTTCATTATTTTTCTTACATTTCTCTTAAGCTACTCGATGCGAACCCTGGTGGTGAGACTTTGTCGACCATTTTCTGGGAATCGGTTACTGCCCTGGATAGAGACCCTCGTTGCATTTTTTTGCTTTCTCGGGCTCGTTGTAGGAATTATCGGGATTGGGTCTCTGGTTGCCCCCGAGCTCGCTCAACAGGGGCAAGCTCTTGCAAAACGGATTGCAAGCCCTGAACGAAGCCCACAATCTCAGTTCGATGAGTACCTCACCGATAGCGTCGGACGATGGCTTTTTCAGCAAAAATATGGTGATCAAAACTCACCGTTATACCAAGAAGCATATGAACGATTCCACTCGCCCGAGCAACAGCGGGAGCATTTTTCGGAGATTATGCAATCGGTTGAGCGTTCTTTTGAGGACTATCTCCTTGAGCACAGCTCTTCAGTAACTGGCTCTGATACGCAATCACCTAACGCAAGTTCTCGCAGCCTTGAGGAGTGGGTGCTAAAAAACAGGGCCGCCGCTGAATACAATAGTAACCGTGCCGAATACGCCCGCCTCTGGGAGGAGCTCTACCGAAAGCAAGAGTTTCAGATTCCTGGGTTAAAGCAGCTCTCTGCGCTTTCTCATTCCGAGCGAGAGGCAGCTATATTGAGATTTGTCACGACTTCGCTCCTCGCGGATGAAACGACCCGCACGACACTCACGACCGAGTGGGAGCTTGATTCAGCGAGAAGCCGGGCCCGTGAGATTCAGCGAGGAGACCCCAAACTCGCACGAGCCCTTTTTGCCCGTTTCTTTGAACGACTACCGGAAACAATTCCTTACTCTTTGGAGCAGTACGAAACCCTTCGAGCCGCATCATCGGGTGATATCTCTGATTTTTCAGATGCGCTACGATCGTTTAATTCCGCCGATTCGGTGAGCAGTGTCAATGACCCCAAACAGGGCGAATTAAGGCGTGAGCGAGAGATATTTGAGCGAACGGAGAGGACAAAGCTCTACGCAGAGTGGAAACGGGGTGAGCTTGCAGGAAAATTGCAGGAAAAGGTTGAGGAGCACGCACTCGCTCTTATGAGCTCGTTAGGAGGAGCGATTGGCCAATTAGTGCCGAAGATTCTCTTATTTCCGATGCAGCTTCTGACCGCGCTTCTCTTGAGTTTTCTTATTACAATCGATGTTCCACGGCTTCGCTCTGGACTCGAAAAGCTCTCCCGCACCCGCTTTCGTCACGTCTACTGGGAAATTAAACCAGGGCTCGTAAGCTTTGGTCTACTTATCGGCCGCGCATTTCAGGCTCAGGGAATTATCGCGATCGTGAATTCCGCTCTTACCTGGATAGCGATTCATTTTCTGGGGATACAAAACGCTGCTTTTCTCTGCTTTATAGTTTTTCTGTGCAGCTTTGTACCTGTTCTTGGAGTTGTATTTTCGAGCGTGCCGATCGCGATTATGGCACTCACTCAGGATGGCGGAAGCTTCACCCTTGCAGCTTCCTCGATTGCCGCAATTCTATTGATACACTTCCTCGAAACGAGCGTTTTAAATCCTCGTATTCTCGGCAACATGCTCCATCTTCACCCGGTCCTAGTCCTAACTATTCTCGCAGTTTGCGAGCACTTTTTCGGGGTCTGGGGGCTTCTTCTCGGGGTACCCGTTGTCGTCTATGTAATCCGTTTTGTGATTCTACAGGAGGGAATACCGGGCTTTATAGATATGCCAAAAGCAATAGCTACCGAGGTAGGTAGCGATGATGATGATTGATTCACAATGCGGATGGCGAGTATTGATGCAAGGCAAGTCGCATCACCCGTCATCATCAGCAGCAATACCGGAACTAGCATCTCCAGCATCATCTGCAAACGGTTGCCACTTTGCTCGAAATTCAAGATGAATCACTCTGTCCAACACGAGCGGATATCTTTTACTATCGAGTAAAATGCGATCTGGATACCCCGAGGCGAGTCGATCTATAGAGACAGTCTCGCCCTCAACTGAAAAATAAACCCGCCATCCACCACACGCCATCATCGAACCACCATCAGCAATGCGACGAATTCGACGGGTTCGATGAGGTGATGGGTCTAAGCCAAGCAGCTCAATCGCTCGTGTCACAAAATCAACACCTCCCGCAACTCGTAGCCACTCAGATTGTTCCTCTGCAACGGGCTTAACGAGCACCTGATAGCGTGGCTTACTGAACTCTGCATCGATCTCAGCTAACCAACCAGTTGACTCATCGGGATGCGCATCAACGGCGGGAAGATACGGTTTAATGTCGAGAATAGGGGTTCCATCGATAAGATCATTACTCCCGACATGCAACGTCAGCCCCTCTACCTTAAGAAGTGGCACAGCCGTAATTCCTATCGGGTTAGGACGGTGAGGCGAGCGGGTTGCAAAAACCCCGCGCCGCTGCGCCGGCCCCCTCGGCGGTAGCACCCGCGCCCGCCACCTAGTGTTACGATGGAACCACCACACAATCCATATTCGAGAAAAACCCTCCAGGTCGCCAATCGCCTCCTCGAGCCCCAATCCGGGTAATAACTCCACGCGCCCTTCGCGCTCTGCTGTCCCATCGGGCTGATGCGGCGCATCGAATTTGTATCGCATAGCGGTACGCATGATACCGATGGGACGGCAAGTAAGTGGGGCTTCGGGTAAAGAGGGAACCAGCGATGGATCGAGGGTCATGGCGGAGAGATGGAAGTCGGTAGTCGGGCAAAAGAGGATTAAGCTTAGTGCGCAAATCCGTTTTGCAAAAAAAACAATTGTTAGGATACCCGTTTTGCCTCCGTTGTCATAACCTCCCTAAGAATATTCGTTCACCGCCGTAGGCTGTGAACAAAAAAATTGATGCGGATCAGGGGTAGAATTCGGAAACGGATACTCGAGCTGGTCTCAAGTAATATCGAAGGAATTGTATGAAAAGAGAACAATTGAAGAAAGCATACACGAACGTATGTCAGAAAGTAGGAACAATGCTCGTTGCTCCATCAGCTCGTCAGGTTCAGCTGATGTTATTCGGGCTTGGGGCGATTCTGCTGGTTTCGGGTCTTACCGTAGAGGCGAGTGCCTACACCGCCAAGGCAAAGTACAATGATGACCGGGTTAGTGAAGCGGCCGACGTTATCCTCACCTACATCAACGGAGCGTTTGGTGCCCTCGTTATGATTGCGTGCGGTGTCGCAGCGATTCTGAGTTCTGCGTTCGGTCAGTACCGAGCTGCGATGGGTCTGATGGTGGTAGCGGTAGGGTCGTTCATACTTAGATCGCTCGTCAATACTTGGTTCAATACTGCTAACTTGAAAGAACCGGGTGCTGGTCAGCAATAAGAAGTTATATGGCATCGGGGGCTGACATCATGTCTCCCGATAGAGCTAGAGTAATGAAGGTTTTCAAAAAATAGCTCGGCATGACTTTAAAAAATGGGGCTGCAGGCAAATTTGAAAAGATAGATGTGGAAGGCAAGCTAATATTTGGCAAATCTTTCAATAATATCACAGATTTGGTTATGTAGCCCCATGACTCTGCACCACCGCGTAACAGCAGCTAAGCATTTTTGGTGTTGTCCTAGCTGTAGAGCTGTAGATGATTGATTGTTTAAAGTCATTCTTAACAATCCGCTCGTTGACGAGGACCTAACGTCCATCGAGAATCGACTCGCCACCTCCGTGAAAATCACCCCTACTACCTCCTCATCTCCCGGAATCGGCAACGGATCAGATCCGGACAAAACTCTAACCGATACCGAAGGAATCCCCCTCAATCGCAAAGTCCTCCAATTCCCCCACCACCGCATTGGGATATCTCCAACCCAACAGTCTGGCCGCTCTCTTAGATATTCCCGCACCAGCATCCCGCGCCGTCCCAGCCATTTCCCTGGCGACCAAGGTAACACGACGATACCGCGTGACTGCTCAATTGCAGCGATCGTCTCTCGTAGCGAAAGGCCGTTTTGAATCGGTCTTTCGGCAAGAATCGCGAGCACCTCAATGCGTTCACCTGTAACAATCTGAGCCCCGGAAAAAAGATAAAGCTCCTCATCATCGACCGTATAACGCAGCGCAGTTTCATCGACGACCTCAATCTGAAGCTCCTCTGCTCCGAGAAAGTCGCCGTTTTTTAAGATATCCCATGCAGACCCGCCCGGCATCTCAGCGAGCACTCCTCCAAGCAGAACTCCCTCTCGACCAAGTTTCATCGCCTTAAGCCGATGGCCAAGATTTTTTAAAAGTAGGGCTGTATCGTGCATCGGGTGAATATGAAGGTGGGTATCGAGTATCCACACAACCCCGTCCTGTTGAGAACGATTCTCTGCCACCAATCCCTCCAAGTCTCTTCCGTTTCTGGTTAGCCCTTTTTACTGACCGTTTTCACCTAACACCCGATCACGAAGCGATTGCCATCGCTGATAACGTTTAAAAAGCGGGGTATCAGATAGCGTAATCATCGGACTAATCCGCTGCCTCTCAACGACTCGGGGCTCACCTTTACTAACTGATGAGTCACCAAACCAACCAAAAGCAGCTTCCCGAGCTAGCCAGGCTGCCCCCACCGCAGAACCGCTTGTCCCATCTTTTTCAATCAATAGTGGAACGGCCGAAAGGTTCGAGAGATTCTGACAAAAGTTGGGAAGCATTGCTAATCTTCCAGATACAATGAGCTCACAGGATTCAGCAATGATATTCAAAGCCCTACCTCTCTCAATCAGCTCGGCAACTGAAAAAACGATGTGCTCAAGCGCAGCAGACACGATCATCGGCTCCTCGTCAGAGATCCCATCGAAGATCGGCTCAAACGGTATAATTAAACTACCCCTAGAAGATGAGTCAGCAAAACTCCCAGTCCGAGGACGCGCAAAGAGAACACCATCGTGATTTACCACCGAGGATGCGGTATCACCCATCCGTTCCAGTGAATACCCATCCCCATATCGAGCCCGGAGCCAATCGAGTACATCCCCACTGATGCTGCTTCGCAGATCCTGTTGATAAATGAACCGCCGCTCCCCATCTCCACCCGACAAAGAGCCAAGCGAACACAACACCCCTCGACCCACACCCCGCACGGGAGACGGAGGCGAATTTGAAGCGATCGTCACAGTTATCAAAGTACCAATGTCGATCACCACACGCTGCAGCCCCTCCAAACACCCAAACCCCACCGCCCCCACCACCGCCGCCTCCTTATCCCCCAATGAAGCAAGAAGCGGCACCACTCCCAAAATGGTGCCAGGCACCTTTTGACCGAGCTTGGTGCCAGGCACCTTTTTGAATCCCCCCTCCACCATGGTGCCAGGCACCCCGTCCACCCCCCCGAAATGGTGCCAGGCACCTTTTCCCACCATGGTGCCAGGTACCTTTTTGGGCCCACCAAAGGTGCCTGGCACCATACTCGGGAAGGTGCCAGGCACCATTACGGAGGGGCGGATCTGAGGGAGGCGCTTGATATCAACTCCCCAAAAACCACACAACGCTGGAGACCAGCGATGTTCAGAAATATCAAATAACAACGTTCTAGATGCCATCGAGTCATCTGTCACTGGGGCGCTACACCCGACTAACCCATTGATAAGAAATGAATCAAGGGTCGTGACGTTGGCATCCGTGGCTGAATATCGCTGCTGAAGTAGCGATAGTTTGGAAGCTGCAAAAAAAGGGTTTGGTATAAGACCAGAGCGAGCCTCAATAGCGGCTACGATCTCCGATGAGGAAAGCACCTGGCTTGCCAGCTTACTCCCGCTCGCGTCTCGCCAAGACAAAACCGGAGATAGTGGAGCTCCATCTCTACTCCATGCAATAACCCCTGACCGCTGCGTTGCAAGACCTACCCCCGCGATCGATGAACCTACCTCAACACTTATTGCGAGCCCCCACTCAACCGCAGCACGAACTGAGGAGAGAATCTCATCCGGATTGTGTTCAAAGGTCACTATCCGGTCACCCTCAGTCTTAATTGGCCAGACCGCTTTACCGAGAATAGTTCCATCCTCTCGCAGCACCACACTTTTCGTTGAGGAGCTTCCTTGATCGATGCCGATAACGGTAAAGCGATTACGGGACAACCGATGACGCTTCATCAAACCTCACTTTTTCTTGCTAAGTACCAAACTGGACGTCCGGAATCCTCCGCCAGCTCCCCCTCGACAACAACCTGCCAATCAGGCCCCCGACGCTGTTCAAATAGCTCCCTCATCGCTATCGCCTCATCCCATCCCCCCGGATGTCCCGTATACGCAATGATCGACACTACCCCACCCGCCCGCACCAGCGAGAACGCCTCCTGAACTGCAACGCGCGAACTCTCCGCTCGGGTAATAATCTCACGGTCTCCACCCGGCAAATATCCAAGATTTCCAACCACCGCTCCAATATTTCCCCGCACCTCACCAGGCAACCTCTCCCTCAATCTTGAATGACAATCATGAATGAGCCGCAATCGATCTCTCCAAACCTCACACCGCTTAGCAGTTGCTTCAATCGCAGCAAGCTGAAGATCAAACGCAAAAACGACCCCGGCGGGACCAACACGTTGCAATAAAAACTCTGCGTCATGACCATTTCCCGCAGTCAGATCAATCGCGCAATCGCCCTCACGCAGAACCGTAGCAAGATAGTGATGATTTTTACTCGTGAGACGGTACATTGAGTTGGAGAGTTCCCTATAGATCTAAGATTACTTCCGATTAGTTCAGGTTTAAGCTAATAAAACAAGACGCGCTATAAGAGAAATTGAGCCTCCTTGCGAAGCTCCCGTCTATGTGCTAGGGTGCAAAGGTTAAAGATAGAAGACGAGAAAACAAAAGCCCGGCCGCTTCATCAAGAGGGCAAGCTGAGCCGTTTAGGTTGAATCAAGGTTTATAACTGTTTTGTCAGCTATCGTACGTTCGCTAAATCTCTGAAGAATTTTTTCCTTCTCGGATCATCAGCCGGTTTTTTAATGTTTGCGGGTCGATCAGGCGTTCTTTAGCATCTGAAAGCCACGCCTCCAGCAGAGTAAACAGACAGGTTGATCGTTAATAGTCAGCGAAGAACAGTCAGAAAGAGCGTTATTCGAGGCGACTTAAATAAATGATCGCAAGCCTTTTGAGGCCCTATGAGCTCGAATGCTATTGCACTCAGCCGTTGGCTATTGGCCTATCTGTTCTTTACGCTCCTTCAGCCCATGCGCAACTACTCAAGGTGCGCTAGGCTTTAAGGAAAAGATAGATTTCCTACGTGTGGATCCACGACGCGTGCAGCTGCTTGAGAGCATCGCTTCGGCTTCCCTTCTTCCATTTTAGGAGCATTGTTCGCCGTGACCGCCTTAACTACCCCAACAGCCCGTCGTACCCGCCAAGTCCCACGTCGGACAATACACCGTAGACCTGTCGGAAACACTGCTGCAAGAAAAAGATCCTCACAAGCCGCAGAGGCCGAGACAACAATCGCGGTTGGAACACAATCTGTCGCAAAACCAGCACAAATTAACTCGATTCCTTTGCATCAAAGAAGCGACATGCTTTGGTACAACAAGGAGTTCGATCTCTATCAGCAATACCCGATCGCTTTGCGTTTCTCAATTCGAAAGAGTTACGGGTGGGCCGTCCTCGCCATCCTCTCTCTTTGTTCGTTTATTTGGTTCCATGGAGTAAGCGGACTAAGTGAAATGGATGAAACGATGACACGGATTCATTTCACTGTATTTAGAGTTGCAATCATCGCGCTGATGATCAGTATTGGATATTGGGAGCTCTACCGGCGAAACTTTTCTTATCGGATCGAGGGATTTCGATTATTAATTGAGCGGGGCATTCTTTTTAAAGTTTACGCATCGGTACCACTTCTGCCGGTCGCAGATATTTTGGTGCGGCGCAATTTTGCGGATATTCTCTTTGGAGTGTATAACGTTTCTCTTCTTATTCCTGTAAATGCGGGCGAACATCTTTGTACCATTCCGGGGCTTACTCGCGATGCTTCATTCGGTCTTCGAGAATACCTCGCCCAACAGCTCAATAATCAGGTGTTTATCGCTGATGCGGCGCTAAAATCAGTTGAGGCACCGACAAGTTAAGGACTGTATTTCGAGCCACTCTTTGAAGATGGAGTCGGCCCGAAATACAATTAAGTTCGAGATACATTGAAGTTATGGTGCCGAAACTCTCGACTGCCTTTCCATCCGATGCCCGCATCACCTCCAGACTTCGCGCCACAATTGAGCCGATTACCGTTCGTTGCGCTCAACTATTTGAATCTTTAGGTGCTGATGCAGAGTGTCACCTCGTTGGAGGTGCGTTACGCGATGCTGCTCTCGGGGTTCAACCGCTAGATATTGATATCGCAGTACGGCTAGAACCTATAGCTGTTCAGGAGCGGCTCGCGAAAGGTGGCATTCGCACCTATGCAACTGGGCTGCGGCACGGTACCGTCACTGCACTCCTAGAAGATGATACGCCCGTCGAGATAACCACATTTCGCCTCCCTAATCCTGAAAATGCGCCCCTTTTTTCAGAGTCAATTACAATTGATCTGAGTGGCCGGGACTTCACGATAAATGCCATTGCTCTTAATCCGTTTACTGGTGAAATTATCGATCCATTTAACGGACTAGATGATTTGCGATCTGAAATAGTTCGAGCGGTTTGCGATCCATACGAGCGGCTCAGCGAGGACCCACTCCGGATCCTCCGAATGGTTCGGTTTGGTCACGCATCGGGTCGTTCTGTAGACGAGGCAACACAAAATGCCGCGAGATCTCTTGTCGATAGGATCACCGCAGTAAGTGTCGAGAGGATTCGGGAGGAGCTGATACACATTCTCTGCTCTCAACATCCAAGAGCCGGCTTTTTCGCGCTTCGTCATCTCGAAGCGTTGCCACTTTTGATTCCGGAGCTAATGCCGAGCATCGGATGTGATCAAAATAAATGGCACATCGAAGATGTTTTCAATCACACATTATCGGTCGTTGAGCGAACCTCGGCTTCGGATCGAATATTGCGGCTCACCGCTCTTTTTCACGATACCGGAAAACCGGCCACTCTTTCGATCGACGACGATGGGAATCGGCACTTTTATGGGCACGAAGTTGTGAGCGCAAAGCTCTGCGAGGAGGCGCTGCAACGGTGGCGATGCTCGACCGATGAGGTGCGCACCGTGACAATGTTAGTTCGCAATCACATGCGGAGCATCGATTGTGGGGCACCTGGTGTGAGGCGATTATTGCGCGATTTAGGAGATCAGTTCGATCGTTTTCGCGCGTTTCAGGACGCCGATAAAACTCCCACATTAAGTGACGATGATCATCTGCTTCGAGTTGGGAAGTTCGATGCGCTCGTTGCAGCGGAGCGTAAACGTCTCGAGGGTCGCCCGGTTGATAAGCTTGCTGTGAATGGTCACGATATCATGTCGCTCTCAGTCCCCGCCGGCCCTCGGGTAGGTGCGATTTTGCATCAGCTCGCTGAGATGGTGATAGAGGATCCTGCGATTAATGTGCGTGAGGTGCTATTGGAACGTGCGCGAGAGCTAGCTCTTTGAAGTTGTGAGTGTTAGGAGGGTGGTATCGCCATGAGTAATGGAGGAGCGTCAACGGCAACGAAGATTCGTCGTTCACTCGTAAGATGGCTGGCTCTTGGATCTCTCATATCTGCTGCTCCGCTAATTATGCTGAGTGCCTATCCTCCGCAATCATCTCAACAGCTCGCTTTTGTCGAATGGGTTAATAACGTTTCGGCTCGGCGCGAGGCTTCGGTTTTGATTGAGCTGCGGGAGTATAAGCCGAATCACAATCCAACTTTTTTTTCAGTCAAAGGGACCAGCGATTCTCCTAAAGTTCAACGTCTTATTGAGCTAGCGCGAGATGCTGAGCTGTTTCGAGGAGATGTGCTGGAGGTCGGACAAGCTGCGAAGGTTTCAGGTGATGAACCCGAGCTAGAGGTGGTTATAAAGGGTGCCGGTGCAGAATTTCTCTATCGGGGCAATTCAGCTGAGTTCGAGCGGCAGATTCAAGCGAAGGTGTTTAAGGCGTTGATGGGGGAGTTTGGGGGTTAGAAGGGAAAAGTAGCAAATAGTCGCGTGAGGCATTTTTAGATATGGTCCCGATGCGTTTATTGAAGCATTCTGTTGGCTGAAGCGCACTCGGTCTTTGCAATTCTATACGCGATTAATTTACGCGAACTAGTTCGTAATTCATCGTGAAATGGTTTCGAGTGCAGAGCCGCCAAATTTAAAATTAGCACCCCGATCTCTTTCTCATCGAATGAACATACCACCCCGTTCCTCGCTCTCCTTCGACGCCTCTCCTGAGACTAAGGGCATAGACGAAGCAGATCTATACCCGCACGATTTTTTTCAATCACGTCGCCGATTCCTCCAACTCGCTAATTCGCGCTGTGCGAAGGTATCTTCCTTTCCCGTAGCCACTAAAACGACCTCTTTTTCTGAGCCTCTCACGATCGATATCGCCTATATTGGTGACCCGGCCGCGCATCGGAAAATAATCCATATCGCTGGCACTCACGGCGTCGAGGGGTATCTGGGTTCAGCTATTCAGTGTTGTATTTTTAATAGCCTTGACGTGCTGCCTCCCGATTGTGGAGTCGCGCTGGTGCACTGCCTCAATCCGTGGGGCATGGCGATGGTGAGAAGATCTAACGAGAACAACGTCGATCTAAATCGCAATTCGGTATTTCCCCCCCATGAAAGGGTGGGGCTTGCAGAGTATGGATTGGTGCGCGATCTACTACTTCCCGTTAAAAGGCCAACGGTGGGCAGATTTACGATTGCTGCTCTGCGCAAGGTCCTAAAGCACGGATTCCGAAAGGTCCTTCAAGCCATTACCGGGGGGCAGTATATCGATCCAGAGGGGCTTTTTTATGGTGGTTTGGAGTTACAACAGGAGCTTCAGATATTCTCAACATGGCTCAAGAGCAACATTAATCAGGATGATCACGTAATCTGCCTCGATCTTCATTCCGGTTTAGGAGGATTTTGCAAAGATGCTCTACTCCTTGATGATGCAGATGGGAGCGACGCACACAAAAGGTTTATCACCTTGTTTCCCGATCAGGATGTTCAAGCTCCAGATTCTACCGATTCAATCAACTATATTACCAATGGATCTCTTGGGTACTTAATCCCCCACCTATTTCCTCACGCGGTTGTGGATCAAGCAGTCCATGAGTTTGGCACCGTAAGTCCCGGTCGGGTTTTGTATTCCCTTCTTGAAGATAATTTCCTTTTTTTCAAGGACCCCTCGAAGCGGCAGGTAAAAAAGCTGTTGCAATGTTTTTGCCCCGATTCACCCGTTTGGCGACGAAATGGTGTACGTCGTGGCGTAGAGGTTTTTTTTCGCGCGGTTAGGGGTGCGGGAGAATCGAGTTGCAAGTGAATTTGGCCTTGGCAAATGCTTTTTTTGGGCTGCCGATTTCGGTGATTCGGGTGAATGGGTCTATGGCGCCTCTGCCGATTCAGTCTTTGTCATTAGATCGAAGATGCTATTGACCTGCACTTGATCATTGTTTTCAAGAGCGCTAACTAAATCGCGAAGTCGCTGAGTGTTAACTTCTTTCTGACTATCAAAATCAGCCTTAGCAGCCGGAGTCTGATAAGTATGAGCTTCCATCATGGTGAGGGTTGATTGAAGGAACGAAAGCACTTTGTCTTTATTATTCAGTAAATCTGCCCCATTCGAAATATTTGGCCCATTCATCTCCTTCAACACATTCAAAGAATCGTTAAAAAATCTAGGCCTGCCAAACCCAGAAAGATCCGCATCGCACAAGTATTTCCCGAGCTCCGTTCTAGGATTTTGAACCAGCACGCCATCTTTATTTTTCTCGAGAGCTGTCGCTGAAATTGCCCGCCCCACCTTGACCATCCCGGATAAAAAGTATTTGCCGCTCTTAATCATCTCCCATACTGCTTTTCTAGCACCAATAGGCTCGTTGTGACGTGATGTCTCGAGATATCCCCAGTCGTGATAGGCTGCTGCGACGACGAGGAGCTCAACTTTTCGTGGAGATAAATTGTCGGCCACTGCAAGGTCATAGACCGTCTTCATGACGTTTTCGGTGTGTTTGATGGAGTGGTAGGAGAGATTTTTATCCAAATTTCCGAGGTCTTCTAACGCCCTTTCAATAATCCGAAAGGCCTTAATGTTGTTATAGGCGGGCGGTTTCTCCGTTATTGTTGGAAAAAGAAAAGGTAGACGAAAAGATGGTTTAGAAGTGTCGCTGCCTTCCGTACCCGTTTCACGATCTTTCACAATCACAGCCTCTCTCCTTGATTTAATTTTCAAGATATTCTCCCATATAAAGTAGGAAAAGTCTCGAAATACTAAAAATCTCATCCGCGACCCCACAGGTTGCCCCTCCCTCACAAAATCGGTAACCTCGGAACCAAAAATCCCGTTCCCTTTTTCCAAGCCAATGACCAAGCTTCACACTTACCACAACGACCTTCTGTGAACACCATCCAAATCATCATCGCAGCTCTTATCCTCGCCGCACTCGGCGGTCCTATTGTCGCGCCAACTGTTGTGCAGACCAATCCGTTGTCGGTAGAGCAGCAGCAGATGCTTCTTGCTGCTGTTTGCGGATACCTTATCCTGCAACCCCTCGTGCGGCGGGCGCCGAAACAAGCTGCTTCTCAGCCGGACCCAACCATTCAGCTCCGCGAAAAAAATGTTGCGCTTGCTGAGCGAGTTCGGGGGCTAGAGGGTGAGTTGGCGGCGGTTTCGGGGGAGCTTAGAGAGGGGCGTGAGAGGGGCGAAGAGCTTTCACGTGCTCTGGCGGAGGCTCAGGCAAGGCTTGCGGCGGCTCCCGCTCGCTCTCCGGCGCAGCCTGCGGCGCAATCGATAGCTGAGGCGTTGCAGCTTGTCTCGCTCCTCCAGCAGAGGGGGCGGTTCGTTGATTTTGTGATGCAGGATATCGCTCCAATTTCAAATGAACAGGTCGGTGCCGTGGCGCGATTTGTTCATCAGGGGTGCCGCTCTGTATTCCAAGAAATCTTTGATATTCAGCCGGTTCGAAGTGAGGATGAAGGAGCATCTGTTCATCTGGTGAGCGCGCCAGATCCTGAAAAGGTTCGGCTCCAGGGTAAAACGCCTAGCTATCCCGCTGAGGGGTCGATTATTCATCGGGGCTGGTTAACGACGAAGGTATCCCTTCCCGTGGTAACGGGTGAACGGACCCCGCCCTATGTAATTGCTCCAGCTGATGTTGAGCTCAGATGAGTTTCTTTGAATCCATCAGCGCTGCACATTCTTTTCAAGTGAACGAGTAGCAAGAAGTATCATAGAAGTATCATAAATGAGCACACAAGATTTATCCCCACATCTCACTATCGGCATCGATCTTGGAACCTCAAACAGCACCGTTTCCATCTGCACGCACCCTGATTCCGAGTGCAAGCACCCTGAAAGCACCTCCGACGCGCCACAACCCGTTTCCCTTCGGCAGGTTCAGAGCCCGGGTGTAACAACCACTAGCCCACTCCTCCCCTCGGTGCTCTATCTTCCAACCGCCGTGGAGGCCTCTACCGCGACCTTCTCACTCCCGTGGAGCGAGGGGAGTGAGAAGCCCGTTATCGGGGTTTACGCTCGCGAACAGGAGGCTCGCACCCCTGATCGTGTAATTCGCTCGGCAAAATCGTGGCTCTGTAATCAAGCTATCGATCGACGCGCCCCCGTGCTCCCCATTCATGCAGCTGAGGATATAGAGAAACTCTCTCCATTCGCTGTTTCGAAGGCGATTCTTTCACAGCTTCGTCACGCAGCAACCTCGTGGGCGGCTGAGAAGGGATGGAGTGACCCGTTTTCAGTGGGCTCACCAGTTGTCACGGTTCCCGCATCGTTCGATGAGGTCGCGCGCCAACTCACTCACGACGCTGCGATAGCCGCCGGATTTGGTTCGTGTACCCTTTTGGAGGAGCCGCAGGCCGCTTTTTACGCCTGGCTATCTCATCACGAGAACGATTGGCGAAAAATGGTCAAGCCGGGCGATTCGTTACTTGTTTGCGACGTAGGGGGTGGCACGGCTGACTTTTCGCTCATTGCTGTGCTCGAACAGAACGGCGAGCTGGCGCTCTCCCGTATCGCAGTGGGAGAACATATACTTCTTGGCGGAGATAATATTGATTTGGCTCTCGCGTACCGAGCCCGCTCTCGGCTTGCTCCTGCCAATCAACAGCTCGACCCGTGGCAGATGGGGGTTTTGACCTATCTTTCTCAGAGCGCAAAAGAGCGGCTTCTCTCGGATGCGGAGCTTGCTTCGTACATTATTACTATACCAACCCGAGGTGCAAATCTTTTTGCGGCACCGATAGAGGCGTCGATAACGAGAGAGGATATCGACGAAATAGTGCTTGGAGGATTTTTTCCCGAGGTCGAGCGGACCGCAACTCCATTGCAAAAAAAAGGAGCGAGCCTCACCGAATTTGGCCTCCCGTATGCAGACGACCCCGCGATAACGAAGCATCTTGCTGCGTTTCTTGCGAGGAGCGCCGCGATCATTAACCAAACCGCAGAGCTTGCTCCGTTGCGTGAGCGGGCAACTGATGGGTTTGTGCGCCCATCTGCGGTGCTCTTTAATGGTGGTGTCTTCAATAGCGATACGCTTCGTAATCGAGTGCTCAACCTTCTTCGCGAATGGTCCTCTCCATTTCCAATAACAGAGCTGCACGGCATCGATCGCTCGCAGGCCGTCAGTGTTGGTGCGGCGTGGTATGCTCGACTAAAGGCTTCAGGCGAGGGAGTTCGGGTCCGCTCTGCGACGACAAAATCGTTCTATATCGGGGTCGAGAGCGCGATGCCTGCTGTTCCCGGATTTAGCCCGCCTCTTAAGGGACTCTGTATCGCTCCGCGCGGAGTTGAGGAGGGTAACGACATTGCGCTGCCCGCAAGAACATTTTCTCTTGCTGCGGGAGACGAGGTTCAGTTTCGACTTTTTGCGAGCGGTGAACGCCCCGACGACCGCGCGGGGGATGAGGTATCTGATGCTGAGCGGATGCTCGATGAACTCGAGCCAGTATGCGCGACGATCACTCGAGCAACATCTGAGGTGACCTCGGGGGCTGTGAGAGAAATTTCTGGGATAGAAACTCCGATGTTACAAACTTCGGCATCACAAATGACTGCGAGCGCTCGTATCCCCGTTCAGCTTCACACCCGACTTACTGAGCTTGGACTTCTCGAGATAACTCTTCAGGAAACCGCGGGCGCTGATTCGTGGCGACTCGCCTTTGGCACCCGTTCGGAGCATTCGTGACAAAATCTCGCTACTGCATCGGCATCGATTTAGGCACCACCAACTGCGCCCTCGCGTACGTCGACACCCTCTCAGCGGAGCGCCGCACAGAGCTGTTTCCTGTCCCACAGCAGCTCTCCGAATCCACGATCGGTGTCGGAGAGCTGCTACCCTCGACCGTGGCGCTCCTCGATTCAGGATCGCGGCTTATCGGCCGTGCCGCGCTTGAGTTGATGGAATACGGCGCAGTGCCGGTTGTTTCAAGCGCAAAATCATGGCTTATCGTCGATACGATAGATCGTCGCGCGCCGATACTCCCCCTCAATCAAACCGTCTCCTCCTTCGCAAAAAAGGTGAGCCCTATCGAGGCATCGGCGCTCTATCTTTCGCATCTTCGAGAGCAGTGGAACGAGACGATGGCGGCATTCGATTCTTCGTATCGGCTCGAGCATCAACAGGTCGTTGTCACCGTCCCCGCATCGTTTGATCCGATAGCTCAAGCGCTGACCCGAGAAGCGATATCACAAGCTGGGCTTCCCTCGGATACTACACTCCTTGAGGAGCCTGTTGCGGCATTCCACCATTTTTTAGAGCAAGACGAGGCGGCGTTATCTCAGCTTACAAAGCGGCCTGCAAATATTTTAGTTGTCGATATCGGGGGTGGCACCACCGATTTTAGCCTATTGGAGCTCGAGCGGTCGGGCGAGCTCAAACGGGTCAAGGTCGGCGAACACCTTCTTATTGGCGGCGACACGATCGACCACGCGATAGGGCATCTCGTCCAACAACATCTCTCGCGCACCCTATCAGCGCGAGCATGGACAGCGATTCTCTATCAGGCGCGGCGGCTCAAAGAGGGGTATCTTTCTGGAGCTGAGGCTTCTTCCGCAGCCGCTCCGATGACCCTCACCATCCCCGGCGAGGGGAGTAATCTTTTTGCCACCACCGAGACGGTCACCCTGACACCCGATGAACTAGCCACCACGATACTCGAGGGTTTCTTTCCACCCTGTGGCTCCAGCGATACCCCCACTGGGCGTTCAGTAGCGCTCCGTGAGGTTGGACTTCCATTTCCACCCGATGTGGCGATTACCCGCCATCTGGCGGCCTTCTTGGCAGGTGCGCGGGTCGATGCCATTCTTTATACCGGCGGTACCCTTATTTCACCCCTTTTGCAGGACCGCCTTACTCGCCTTATCACCCGCTGGCAGCAGGGCATCGCCCCCATAGTTCTTCCCAACCGCTCCTTTCTTCTAGCCGTTGCCCACGGCGCCGCCCGCTCCGCCCTCAGCACCCGCAACCTTTCCCGCCGCGTCGCAATGGCGTACCCCCGCAGCCTCTACCTCGATGTCGGAGTCCGGCACCCCCACCCTCCCCAAAAGGTGCCAGGCACCTCCCAAACTGGTGCCAGGCACCTTCCCCCTTCCCCCGCCAACACCCCTGAGGCCACCCCCAATGGCGCCCCAAATGGTGCCAGGCACCTTTTTAACCCACCGATTTCACAGGACAACACCCTCCCTCACCCCACACCCACCCAAGGTGCCAGGCACCTTCTCTGCATCTTTGCTCAGGGCCACCACACCGGCGACGAGGTGCGTATCGAGGACACTCCCCTTATCGCCACCACCAACGAACTGGTCCGGCTCCAGCTCTACTCCTCAACGGTACGACCCGATGATCGCGAAGGTGAGCTAGTTCCCCTCTACTCCTCGACCGCAGGACCCGTTTTCCACCCCCTCCCCCCCGCAACAACTATCCTCGCGACCACCCCGTCCGACACTCAGCCATCGGCCGACCTCCCCCCACCTCTCCCCGTCCAGCTCGCGATCCAACCAACCGAGGTAGGCAGCCTCTCCCTCTCCTGCATTACCCGAGACCTCCCCCACCGCTGGACCATCGAGTTCCACCTCACCGACGAAAAGCGTAACCCCAATCAACTACAACCCGCCGCCACCACCGAGAGCGCCAAAAAGCTAATATCAGCGATCTTTACTAAAGGCTCCACCGAGCCCCCTACATCTCTCCTAACCCGCCTCGAAAAGCTCCTCACCACTCCTCGCGACGACTGGAACCTCTCAACCCTGCGCGCCCTCTGGAACCCCCTCGCCGACTCTCTCACCCGCCGAGGCAAATCCCCAAAACACGAGGTCGCCTGGCTCCAATGCGCTGGCCACGCTCTACGTCCCGGCCTTGGCGATGAATCCGATTTCCTCCGCATCAACGAACTGTGGCGCATCCGCACCATCGGCACCCCTCATAAACGAGAACCCGCTGTCACCCTTGCAACTCAAATCCTCTGGCGCCGCGTGGCCGCTGGACTATCCGCAGAGCGTCAGCGCGAGTTGTACGAAGAGTTGATAAAGGGCGAGCTGACCAATCCCGAAACCTTTCGATTACTCGCATCTCTCGAGCGACTCCCCCAAGCAGCAAAAGAGCAGCTCGTCAACCGAAGCCTCAAGCTACTCAACAATACCGCCAAAGATACCCAGATTCTCGGCCTCTGGTGCCTCACGCGGCTCGCAACCCGAGAGCTAATCTACGCCGCCCCCCGCTACGCCCTCGAATGGACCGTCGCAGCGAAGGTGGTAAATCGAATATTAGGACTTGCAAACCTGCCAGAGCCACACCGATCGCGAGCCTTAGCCTTTATGGTTCGCGGGGTTAAATTCGAGCGAATGGAAAATCAGGATGCACCGCTCATAGATCAAGCAATCGCTTCTCTCGAGGGAGAATGGCGAGATATTGCGTTAGGTTTGAGCGAGATAGGTTTTGTATCTGGTTCCAATAGGACGTTAGACGCCGGATTAGTCGGCGATTCCTTGCCGCCCGGGATCGTGTTTGGAGGGGGAGTGGAGTGAGAAATTTCGAAATCTTAGGTCGACTTTTACGAGTTAATTTGAAGTTTTAGGGTCGGAATTCAACTAGGTGAGCTATTTCTGTCTCTTTTAACGGAAATACCTTTTTTGCGGAATACGGCTGGATTTAGCTGAGTGGTCTTTTTTTTAGAACATGATATTCTATTTAGTGACAAATAGCGATAGAAAAGCCGACAAAAAGACCTCCCCGAAAATAAGTTTGGTGCATTTTAGAAATGTCTCTTTTTAGCAGTCAGAATAGTCCTAGATCCAACGGCGAACTGTCTCCAACGCAGACTTTCAGCTCTCTAAATCTGCCTGATGAAAAAGTATGGCTTGCGCGACTTCAGACCAAATTAAATTCAAAAGAAGCACAATTATACGACATTAATCGAACGCTGGGTGCCACTATCGATAGAGCTTCAACGCTCGAAGAGATGAAGAAAGCAATAGAAAACCTTAGTCAGCCAGAGCGAGAAACAGTTGCTCTTTGTGCGCTCTTGCGGAGCGGTGCTGAGGCTAGCATGGACAGTCGCGAATCTAATTTGAAGCAATTGGCTATAGTGTCAGAGGCGCTCAAAGATAACAACTACGATATAGATCTTAGGGCAGTTGCTTTAAGTCAGGTTGTTAAGGGCTGGCCTCTTCGAATGGAGGAGAAAGGAGAGGAAAATCAAGGTTGGGATATCGATACGATTAAGGATTTCGCCACACTCAGCCATTGGATGTTCCCGGACTGTAGCAACATTGACAAAAGATCAGAGATCGGTGTGGTCGCTTGGGGAATGCGTGCCTGTTACCTTATGCATAAGTGCTTTGAGGATGAGGCCAAAGGACAATTAGCTCCTCTTACCCCAGAAGCCGAGGCTGGATTTCGACGAGGGTTATTAACTTTAATTCCAACTCTTCCAGAAGAAACTCTTTCTGGAGTGCCGCTGTTCGGGAAAGAACTCCTCGGTGACGTTAACAGCGAGACTCTATTCGGCAAATTTCGTGAAATCGTTCAAGCCCGGGCCTGTTTTCATCTTCTACAGATTGGTCTTACTAACGATTTGCAGAAGATTGCAAAAAGTGGAAATGAAAACGATCCGACTCCATTAGAGAAATACCTAAAAGGTGAGATGGATCAAAGCGGGATGATTCGTCAATACCTTATACCGGTAATGAATCTCAGAAGCGATTGTCGACAAGAATTTATAGAACCCCTACAGAGCGAACTGGTCACTAGCGTCGTCAATCCATTCAATTACACGAATAGAGATGCCTACTATAATTTCAGATTCAACTGGGAGGAGTCGGAGATAGAGGAAGCTCTTAATTGCAGAGTGCAAGTGTTTGCATCAAGACTGAATGATAACAAAGGTGACTCGAGTGAAGCTAAAATCCAGGAGGCACTCGAACGGGCGGGTGTTGACCTTGCTCTTCATGAGTTCTTCCATCAATTTCTGGATGGAACTATCAGTTATGAGTTCCTAAAAAATGTTGACGATCAATGGAAAGAACTCTCAAATATGTTGCAGGCGGAAATAGGCCTCAATTCTATAACCTCTCTAACTACTCTCATCGCAGCTGAACGAGCACTCTTAAAGAGCTTTCGTGTGCAACTCGGAATATACCTCGCTGAAATTCAATTGCTTCAAGATGGAGATACATTTACTGCAGAAACCAAACGGCAAGTGAACCAAGACCCAAAACCGACCGACAACTCAACTACTTCTGACAGGACAACCTCAGTGAAATACCCTTCGGGAATTCTCGAGAAGAAAGCTGAGATGAGAACCAAGCTTCTCGAAAATCTGGCCGAGAAAAAGCCCTGCCCAGATGTTATAATTAGCCGAGCAGTTTCCACTTTAAGCGAAACTTTCCCTCTCTTTGCCCCCACATCCAACGAGGAAACAGCCGAGCTTGAAGAAACCATCAGCTGCCTTTGCGGGGAACAACTGCAAGAGAGAATTGATTTTCAATGCACTCTTTTAGAGGAATATATTAATACAAAACTCGGCCTCAAGATTTGTTAATCCAATCACCGTGGCTAATCCATATCCCGATTCTCGACTTGCAAATCTCTCAACTTTATCTTTACGATGCTAAGACTCCGGCGCTCATGCCTCTTTCTTGCTGCGCAAAGTTCGCTGACTAGCGGCTGAGCTATTCGTATCATAAATCTTAACGAACTGGACCTTCATCCTTGTCACCAACTCATTTTCCCTCAAATACTCCATCAGAGAACGACCCATCTTCTGGGACAGTTGATGAGCTTGCTAAAGCCTTTTACCAAACTGCTAAAAAGGCAGAAAATGCTTCAAAAAGAATTGAGGCGGCCCTTAAGATTTTTTGTGATGATTTTTCTCTAGAAAAGGCAAAATCTGGCGATCGTTTTCATCCTTCGCTTGATACACTTTCTAACTATCTTCAGGAATCATCCGATAAAAATTTTTCCGACCTTAACGAGCGGTTTCGCAGAGGACGGCGAATTATTGCGCACAGTATCGCGACCCATTTGGGAACAAACGAGGCAGCCACGATTGCCCGACAGATCGCCGATGCCTCGTTTGTGACCGATATGGGTACGTGCCTAACAAAGCAAAAATTAGCTTCTACGATTGAAGAACACTATTTAAAGCTTGAAGAGCATCACATCGACCCATTTTTAGGGAGAACTGAGAGTTCACTTCAATATCTGCATATTTTAGAGAAGAACACCCCTAACTCATTATCTCAATTAGAGGAAGCACAGGCTCGGCTGATATCTGATTGCGAGGTTGCAGCTAAAAGGGTGAAGGCGCACCTTCATCAATGGGCCTACCTTCTTCACAAACATTTTCCCTCTTTGATATCTGATGCCGTCGATGAACTCAAGGAGCTCGCGCCGGAGGTTAACATTAGCTTCAGCGATAAACTCAGAAAGGAGATTTTCGATTCGTTCGAGGAGAAGTTTCTCGATGCCCTCAGTCAGATTGTGCAGGAGAAAACAGCAGAGGTTGATCTTTGCATGACCGCCATAAAGAGTGTGTTTTCTTCCGACATCTCGGAGCAGAACCCATAAAATCGTATTGCTGTTAGTCGCGGATTGCACGGAATTAGGATCACTGCTACGGTCAACGGGTATTTTTAAGGGTGTTGCATTCGTTTTAGTTGCGCACTAAAGCTCTAAGTAGCATTAACTACTTTTAAACTGATAAACCATTTTCAATGCTGACAAGTTATTTCCGTATTTAATTCACAGCCCAAAGGAGATGCCACTTAATGGGAATCGATCCTCAGCAAACACCGGGCCCGAACGACAATGATGGTACTGGATCGCTCACCCAGGAATTTTCCCTCTTCCTTAAATCGGATCCGATGCGAGCTCAAAAGCTAGATTTTGAACTGTCGATTTCTCGCTTTTGTGACGAGCTTGGGAGGTTTGGCAATGTAAATCGCAAGGATCTCGGTCGTCTCATTTCAGCCACACCACCCCACAAGACCATTGGGGAAATCTATGACTTTTTCGCACCCTGTTTTGATGCGGGTGAAGAGGAATTACGGAAAAGGTTAGCATTGGTTTTTTCTGCGGTCGAGTCCACAGTTCCAGAACACGTGGCGCTCAGCCATGAATCAGCATCCCTCACCAAGGATACTTTTTTGGGGATCCTGCTCTGTCAATCAGCTCTTTGCATCGGATCGCATGAGCTATCGCAAGTCATCCGCGATACAGGATTAGGAATAGATAAATCGATAATCGAGCCTTTCTGGGAGAGGATGCACGACGAAGGGGCGAGAATCGTTAGGATCAATTTATCGGAAAATTTAACCACTGCATTAAAACGGAAATCTACAGAGGCCCTCGCTAATCATCTTTTAGAAGAGTCAAACAAACTCAAACTGACGATAAATTCGCGCATAGAGGAGCTAAAAAATCTTTATGAACCTCTAACCGCCCACGCCGTAGAACGGCTGCACGATATTGTTCCACCACAACTCGAACAATATCTTCAACAACCCTTCAAAGAAGCTCTTACGCAGTACACTCGAGACGAGTTTGAAACGCCCTTTAACTCCGAAATTTCGAAGATTCATCAGCAAAAATTCTACGATATCGACGCAGCACTTAAGATGCTTCGTGAATCGATGCGATAGAGCTGGATGTTAACGCCATGATTTCACTCCGTCACCCCGATTTTGGTGAGTCAACGAACCTCGGTGCCACCTCCCTGAGACGCTCTGCTCTCGATAGTACAGATTACCCTTCTTTGGGTCAGTTCACCGATGAGGAGCGGCTGCCGCGTGTACTGGATCTTATCTCAGCGATTCT